>JACCDP010612618.1_pt1 | contig 21989 bp, 13 predicted proteins | sample 7445841 | NCBI WGS metagenome assembly JACCDP01 (sample SAMN15323441, study PRJNA562643) | freshwater metagenome | isolation source: river surface water | place: USA:Blue River Watershed | collected 2017-08-17
CCAAGGTGCCCTCGTTCGCCCGCGCCTGCCTGCTCGCCCGCCGCATGGTCGAGCGCGGCGTACGCTTCATCAACATCTACAACGAAGGCTGGGACGCGCACAGCGACGTCGCCGGCAACGTGCGGAACAACTGCGCCAAGACCGACAAGGCCTCCGCGGCCCTCGTCAAGGACCTCAAGCGTCGCGGCCTGCTCGACAGCACGCTCGTCGTCTGGGGCGGCGAGTTCGGCCGCACGCCGATGGTCGAAGCCAGCGTCTCGCTCGGCCGCAGCCAAGGGCGCGACCACCACCCGCAGGCCTTCTCGATGTGGATGGCCGGCGGCGGCATCAAGGGCGGCCAGACGATCGGCGCGACCGACGAGATGGGCTTCAACATCGTCGAGGACGAGGTCCGCGTACCCGACCTGCAGGCGACGATCCTCCATTGTCTCGGCGTCGACCACGAACGCCTTACCTTCCGCAACGCCGGCCTCGATTTCCGCCTCACCGGCGTCGAGCCCTGCCACGTGGTGAAGAAGTTGTTGGCGTAGTAAAATGCCTAAGGGGTAGGGGCAGGGGTAGGGGTAGGCCAAAGAATTACATTCAGATCTCTGCGGCTAAGCATCGGAGTAACTACTACCCCTACCCCTGCCCCTACCCCTACCCCTTTTCTGCTCTCAGGTCTATTCTCGCAACCCGGGGTGGTTTCCGTTGTTTGAAGTGTATGCGCGCCCCTCGCTTCCTCCCCCTTTTGCTCGCCGTCCTGGCCGGCTGCTCCACCCTCTTCGCCGCCGGTTTCCGCCTGGCCGCGCCGATCTCGGACCACATGGTCCTGCAACGCGAGAAGCCCGTCGCCGTCTGGGGCTGGGCCGATGCGGGCGAGTCCGTGACGGTCACCTTCGCGGGTCAGACGAAATCCGCCACCGCCGGCGCCGACGGCAAGTGGACGCTGAAGCTCGACGCCCTGCCCGCCTCCGCCGAACCGCGCACGCTCGTGGTCGCCGGCAAGGACGGACATAAGCTCGAAGTGCAGGACATCCTCGTCGGCGAAGTATGGCTCGGCTCCGGCCAGTCCAACATGGCGATGACCGTCGCCGGCTGCAATCGCTTCCCTGAAGAGAAGGCCGCCGCGAAATATCCGCTGATTCGTCACTACCGCGAAAGCTCATCCCACGCCGCGGAGCCTCAGGCGGAAGGCAAAGGCGCCTGGCAGGCGTGCACCCCTGACAACGTCGGCGGTTTCTCCGCGGTGCTCTACTTCTTCGGCCGCGAGATCCACCGCGAGACCGGCGTCCCGGTCGGCCTGATCAACACCTCCGTCGGCGGCACGCCGATCGAGTCCTGGGTCGCCGCCGAGACGCAATCCTCCGACCCGGAAACCAAGGCGAATTTCGACACCAGGCTGAAGGACTACCTCGCCTTCGACGAAACCAAGGCCGCCGATCTGCATAAGAAGCAGATGGCGACGTGGAAGGCGGCGGTCGCCAAGGCCAAGGCCGAGGGCAAGACCTTCGTCACGCCTGCTCCCAAGGACCCGCTGGCCATGCGCCGCTTCAAAGGCGGCCCGGCCGGCCTCTACAACGGCAAGGTGGCCAACCTCGCGCCCTACACGCTCCGCGGCATGCTCTGGTATCAGGGCGAAGGCAACGCCGGCAACCCGGGCCTATATGAAAAGCAGCTCAGCCAGCTGGTGACGAGCTGGCGCACGCTCTGGCAGGACGAAGTTCCGTTCGCCTGGGTGCAGCTCCCTAACTACCGCGACTCCGACTCCGAAAGCTGGCCGCGCGTGCGCGAATCGATGATGAAGGTGCTCGCGCTGCCGAAGACCGGCATGGCCATCACGATCGACATCGGCGACCCGAAGGACATCCACCCGAAGAACAAGCAGGACGTCGGTCTCCGCCTCTCCTACTGGGCGCTGGCTTCCGTCTACGGCCGCAAGGTCCCCGCGATCAGCGGGCCCCTGCCTGCCGGCGACAAGGTCGAAGGCTCCTCCGTCCGCGTTTCGCTCAAGCACGCGGAGGGACTCAAGACGCGCGACGGCGGTGCGGTGCGCGGTTTCCGCGTCGCCGGCGCCGACAAGGTCTGGAAGCCGGCCACGGCCCGCATCGAAGGCACCGAAGTCGTCGTGAGCAGCCCCGACGTTCCCGCCCCCGTGGCGGTCCGTTACGCCTGGGCCGAGAACCCGGACTGCAACCTCGTGAACGGCGCCGGACTGCCCGCCACGAGCTTCCGGACCGACGGCTGGGAAGTCCCGGGCGTCCCGGCGGCCAAGCGGAAGTAAGCGCCCAAGACTTCGGCTGATTCCAGGGGCGACCCCCGGGGTTCGCCTTGCCACCGCGGGTCTTTTGGCCTGTCTTAAAAGCCTGCATGAAGACCCCGCTTGCCGCCCTAGCTCTGCTTGTCGGAGCTACGTCCGCTTTCGCCCTCAACAAGGGCAACGCCGGGCCGACCGAGGTCATCCTCAAGCACCACCTGCCCGCCCCGGCCCCGCTCACGCCCGAGCAAGCCCTGAAGACCTTCCGCCTTCCTCCGGGCTACCGCATCGAACTCGTTGCCGCCGAACCGCTGATCGAGACTCCGGTGTCCATCAGCTTCGACGACCAAGGACGGATGTTCGTCGTCGAGATGCGTGGCTACATGCGCGACCTCGACAGCACGACGGAGAAAGACCCTTCGGGACGCATCTCGCTCCTCACCGACGTCGACGGCGACGGCCGCATGGACAAGGCGACGGCCTTCGCCGACAAGCTCGTCATGCCGCGCGCGGTCATGCCCGTGGCCGGCGGCGCCCTCGTCGCCGAACCGCCGAATCTTTTCTTCTGCAAGGACACGCAGGGCGACGGGGTCGCCGACCAGCGCACGGTAGTGACCGCCGACTTCGGCACCTTCGGCGGCCAGCCCGAACACATGGCCAACTCCCCGACCTGGGCCATGGACAATCGCATCTACGCCGCCGGCTACGGCACCAGTTTCCGCTACCAGCAAGGCGCATGGCAGCGTGGTCCCGGCCTCGGCCGCGGCCAGTGGGGCCTGTGCCAGGACGACGCCGGGCGTCTGTTCTTCAACTACAACTCCGACCTGCTGCGCGCCGACCTCCTGCCCGCGGCTGCCTTCGCCCGCAATCCGCTGCTGCGCACGGCCTCTTCCGTGAACTTCCAGGTGATGAAGGACCAATCGGTCTATCCCTCCCACCCCACCCCGGGCGTCAACCGCGGCTACGACGCCAAGACGCTCCGCGAAGACGGCACGCTCTCCCGCGCGACCTCCACCTGCGGCGCCGTCGTCTACCGCGGCGACGCGCTGCCGGCCGATTGTCGCGGCGACGCCTTCGTCCCGGAGCCTTCCTCCAACCTGGTGAAGCGCCTCAAGCTCGCCGAAAAGGACGGCGTGCTGACCGCGACCGACGTCTACCCGGAGAAGGAATTCCTGACCTCGACCGACGAACGCTTCCGACCGGTGATGATGGCCAACGGACCCGACGGCGCCCTCTACGTCGTCGACATGTATCGCGGCGTGATCCAGCACCCGGCCTTCCTCACGCACTACCTGATCGCCAACATCAAGGAGCGCCAGCTGATGGAACCGCTGGGCGGCGGTCGCATCTGGCGCATCGTGCGCGACGATCAGGCCGCGCCCAAGGCCACCAAGCTGCCGGCCGACGGCGCCGCCCGCGTGAGACTGCTGGCCAGCCCCAACGGCTGGGTGCGCGACACCGCGCAGCGCCTGCTCGTCGAAGCCGGTGACGCCAGCGTCGCGCCCGCCCTGCGCGCGCTCCTCGCCGACGCCGCCGCGCCGGCGGTGGCCCGCCTGCATGCGCTCTGGACCCTCGATGGCCTCGCCGCCGTGACCGCGGAGGACATCCGTTCGGCCCTCCGCGACGGCGACGTCCAGGTGCGCGCCGCCGCCGTGCGCATGGCTTCGGCCGAGCTCCTGCCCGACCTGATCGCGGCCAAGGACGATGCCGCTCCGCTCGTCCTCGCCCACCTCGCGATCCGCCTCTCGGCCGTCAATCAGCCCGCGGCCGACCAAGCCTTGGCCGCGCTGCTCGCGCGGCACGGCCAGAACGCGCTGATCCGCGAGGGCGCGCTCTCCGGCGCCCGCGGGCGCGAAGTCGCCCTCGCCCAGGCGGTCGCCGCGGCGGCCACGCGCGACAACCTCTCGCAGACCGGACCCGTCCTCGAGGCCTTGGCCGCGCTGGTCTCCCAGGCCGGCAAGGCGGGCCCCTTCGAGCAGATGCTCGGCGTGGCCCTTCTCCTCGACGATCGCGGCAACCAGCGCGACGCCGTGCTGCGCGGACTCGACCAGACGATCCGTGACGCCAAGTCCAAGAAGGCCAATCCGCTGAAGACGATCTGGCTGAGCAGCGAACCTGCCGCTCTCGCCAAACTGCGCGGACTGGTGAAAGCCGGCGGCGGCCTGACGCACCTGACCTCCCTCTCTTCCCGTCTGGCCTGGATGGGCAAGCCCGGCGCCCCGGCTCCGCCCAAGATCACCGCGCTCACGAAGGTCGAGCTCGCCCGCTTCGAGAAGGGCAAGGCGATCTTCACCTCCCTCTGCGCCCCCTGCCATCAGCCGCACGGCTACGGCCTTGACGGCCTCGCCCCGCCCCTCGTCGACAGCGACTGGGTCCTCGGCAAACCCGACGTGACGGCCAAGATCGTGCTCAACGGACTCGGCGGCCCGATCAAGGTCGGCAACCGCACCTGGGACCTTTCGATGCCGCCGATGGGCATGCTGAACGACGAAGAGGTCGCGAGCGTGCTCACCTATGTCCGCCGTGAATGGGAACACAATGCCTCGCCGGTCGACGCCAAGTTCGTCGCCGGCGTCCGCAAGCAAAGCGCGACGCATCCGAACTCCTGGACCGCCGACGAACTCCGCCCGCCCACGAAGAAAGCCGTGAAGGCCGCGAAGGGGGAAGCCGCCGCCAAATAAGCCCATGTTCGGCGGAAAATGTCCCTTCGGCCACAAGCCCTCCGATCCATTCAAGGAGAAGCGGGAAGCCGCACCCGTCGCGCGCTTCCATTTCCAAGGCGAGGCCATTCCGATGATCCTGCGGCACGCCGACGTACGCCAGGCGGCCAGGGACTGGCAGACCTACAGCTCCGACGCCCCGTTCCGCGTGCCGATCCCTTCCGAGGAAGAAGCCCGCTCGATGCGCCAGCTGCCGATCGAGACCGATCCGCCCGAACACACGGAGTATCGTGCGATCGTCGAACCCTTCTTCAACCGCCCGAAGCATCCCGCGATGATCGCGCAGGTGGAGCGTCTCGTCGACGGACTCGTCCGCGACGCGCTCACCCGGGAATCCGTCGAAGTCGTGCACGGCCTCGCCCTGCCCCTCCAGGCCCGGGCGCTGACCTACCTGCTCGACACGGATGAGAGCGAGGCCGACACCTGGATCGGCTGGGGCATCCACGTCTTCCGCGTCCGCGGCGGCCTGAAGAAAGGCGTCGAACTGGAGAACTACCTGCAGGCGAAGTTCGACGCGGTGAGCCGCTCCCCGGGCGCCGATTTCTTCAGCGCGCTCTCCCAGGCGAAGTTCCGCGGGCGCCCCCTCACCCGCGAGGAGATGATGGGCTTCGCCAACCTCGCGTTCGCCGGCGGGCGGGACACGATCATCCATACCGTCGCCTGCGCCCTCGGACACCTGGCCGCCAACCCCGAGGCGCTCGCCTACCTGCGCGAAGACCCGAAACGCATCACCCTCGCGGGCGAGGAGTTCTTCCGGTTCTTCATGCCGCTGACGCATATCGGCCGCGTCTGCCCGGTCACGACCTCCGTCCACGGCGAATCGGTGCCGGCCGGCGGACGCGTCTCACTGGGCTGGGCTTCGGCCAACCGCGACGAGTCCGTCTTCCCCGAAGCCGACGTCTTCAAGATCGACCGTAAGCCGAATCCCCACCTTTCCTTCGGCTTCGGCGAACACCTGTGCCTAGGCGCCCCGCACGCCCGCCTCCTGCTCCGCACGCTGCTCCACAAATGCGTCGAACTCGTCGGCTCCCTCGAGATCGTCTCGGCCGAGGAGCGCACGGAGGTCGAGCACGACTTCGAACGCAAGCTAGGGTACGAATCGCTCGTCCTGCGCTTCCGGCCTCGGGCCTGATGGCGATTGCCAGCCAGTCGGGGCGGCCCTAGGCATCATACACCCCCAACCTTCGCGGTTTCGCGGGGTTTCACCCTTCACACCCCATGCTCGCGTTCAGCCTGACCATCTTCTGGGGAGCTTGCCTGCTCTTCCTCGTCCAGCCGCTGATCGCGCGCTTCATCCTGCCGTGGTTCGGCGGCGGCCCCGCCGTCTGGACGACCTGCATGCTCTTCTTCCAGGTCCTGCTCCTGGGCGGCTACGCCTACGCCCACTTCAGCATCAGCCGACTGTCGCCGCGTCGTCAGGTCATCACGCACCTCTGCCTGCTCGCCTTGGCCGTGCTCCTGCTTCCGATCACGCCGGGCGACCAATGGAAACCGACCGACGGATCCCACGCCGCGGGCCACATCCTGCTCCTGCTCCTGGCCTGCCTCGGCCTGCCTTACCTCGTCCTCGCCGCGACCGGCCCCCTGCTCCAGGCCTGGTTCAGCAAAGCCAACCCGGGCGCCTCGCCCTACCGTCTCTACGCGCTCTCCAACATCGGCTCGCTCCTCGCCTTGCTGGCCTACCCCTTCGTGCTCGAACCCCAGCTTTCCCGTCAGGATCAGGCCGGATGGTGGTCGCTCGGTCTGGTGGTTTACGCCGGCCTGGCCGCCTGGTGCGGGGTCAAGGTCTGGCGAAGCAGCGGCGACGAAGCCGTCCGAGCCGCGGACGGAGAAGCGGAACCCGCCCCGACGAAACTGCGGCAGCTCCTCTGGTTCGGCCTGCCGGCCTGCGGCGTGATGCTGCTCCTCGCGATCACCAACAAGCTCTGCCAGGACATCGCCGTGGTACCCTTCCTATGGGTGCTGCCGCTCAGCCTCTACCTGCTGTCCTTCATCATCAGCTTCGACAACCCGCGTTGGTATCATCGCGGCTTCTGGCTGCCGCTCCTCGCCGTCCTGCTCGGACTGGTGCTCCAGAACCTCTATCAGGCCGAATCGCACCCTGACATCACCCCGCTGGCGACGCTCTACCTCGGCACCATGTTCGTGGCCTGCATGGTCTGCCACGGCGAGGTCTTCCGCCTGCGCCCGGGCGCCAAGCGGCTGACCGGCTACTACCTCTCGATCTCCGCCGGCGGCGCCGTCGGCGGGCTCTTCGTCGCCTTGGTCGCCCCCTTCCTGTTCTCTGATTATTTCGAACTCCACCTGGCGCTCTTCCTGACCGCAGGGCTGGTGCTGGCCGTGCTGCGCCTCGACCCGACCTGCTTCCTGCAACAGGGCCGCGGCCGCTGGGGCTGGGCCGTGCTGCTGCTCCTCCTCCCCGGCTTCGCCTACGGTCTCTACGACGTCGCGGCCACTTCGCTGCGCGGCTCGCTGAGCGTGACGCGCGGATTCTACGGCGTGCTCAAGGTCAACGAGAACGACGTCGGCAACCCGGAGCTCCACCACCTCACCCTGCAGCACGGCGCCACGATCCACGGCCTCCAATACGTCGATCCGGAGAAACGCACCTTCCCGAGCAGCTACTATACCTCGACCAGCGGCATCGGTCGCCTGCTTCGCGCCCATAAGCCAGGCGGCGGACGGAAGGTCGGCGCCATCGGGCTCGGTTCCGGCACCCTCGCGGCCTGGGGCCGGCCCGGCGACACCTTCCGCTTCTACGAGATCAACGACGACGTGGCGCGGCTCGCGACGAGCACGTTCACCTACCTGAAGGAATCGAAGGCCAAGACGGAACTGGTGATGGGCGACGCGCGGCTCTCGATGGAGCGCGAGGCGGACCAGCAATACGACGTCATCGTCCTCGACGCCTTCAGCAGCGACGCCATCCCCGTGCACCTGCTGACGCTCGAGGCTTTCGACCATTATCAGCGTCACCTCAAGCCCGACGGCGTCATCGTCGTCCACGTCTCCAACCGCTACCTCGACCTGCACCCGGTGGTGTACCGTATCGCCGATAAGATCGGCTTTCCGGCCATCACCATCGACGACAACGACACGGCCTACGAGGATGCCGGCTTCTATGGCTCCGACTGGATCATCATGACGCGCAATCAGGTGCTGCTCCAGCAGCCCCTCCTGCGCGACGTGACCAAGGAAGCCGTCGAATTCCCGGCCCGCATCATGTATTGGACCGATGAGCGCAGCGACCTGCTCTCGATCCTGTCCTCCGAAGAAGGCAGCTTCCTGCGGTGGCTGCAGGGGCTCTGAAGATAGATTAAGGATAGACGATGGAGGACGGATGATGGACATTCGTCCCGGTATCGAACGAGACCCGCACCGTAGCCCTCCCCCCACCTCGCCATGCGTCCAGACCGTCTTCTCCTTGCTTTGCTTTGCGGCGCCCTGAGCAGCCTTGCGGCGGAGCCGGTGAAGAAGCCGGCGACGCGCGAAGGGCGCAAGGCCAAGACCTACGCCCCGCAGCCCTGGGGTCCTTGGGTCGAAGCCGACTTCCCCTTCTTCTCGTCGATCCTCGACGCGCGTCGCGAAGGCGCCGGCAAGAACAACCTCACCCCGCGCGGGCTGATCATCAAGCTGCCTCACGACATGTGGGCCTGCTTCGACACCGACCTGCTCCGGGTCGCCGCGGTGTGGCGTGGCAAGGGCGTCAGCGACAAGGCGCTCGCGCCGGGCTCCTACCACGACCCAGGCCGCAAGACGCTCGGCGGCCAGTTCCCCGCCCCGCAACCCGAAGGCAAACTCTGGCTGGGCCATGCGATCATGCCGGGTTGGCAGCTCGGCGCCAAGGTCGACCCCGCCGACCCGCGTTCGCCGGCTCCTTCGCCGGAAGAAGTGGGCCGAGGTCCGCTCCCGACCTCGCTCGGACGGTTCCAGGCGGTCGAGCTTGTCGGCCGGGACGTCGTGCTCTCCTACCGTGTCGCCGACGCCACCGTGCGCGAGCTATGGAAGACCTCGGAGCGCGACGGACTCATCGTCGTCGAGCGCCATCTCTCCGTCTCTCCGCACGCCCGTGACCTGCTGCTCGTGGTCGGCACCCGCCGCCAAGGCCCTTCGCAGGAACTCGAGACCGGCGTGTCCGTCAGCGGCCCGGCCGAAGTAGTCCCCGACGAAGATTTCCATGTCATCAAAGTCCCGGCCAACACCTCGACGGCTTCGCTCTGCGTGTCGCTTTGCGACGAACACGCCGCTCCCTCGGTCCCGGCGGTCGCCGTGCCCTCCGGCCCGACCAAGGCCCGCTGGACTTCCGCGGTGAAGACGCAGGTCACCCTGAGCCCGTCACAGGACGCCTACGTCGTCGACCATGTCGGCCTGCCGGTCGACAACCCTTGGAAACGCGCGGTACGCGCCGGCGACATCCAGTTCCGCAAGGACGGCACCGGCGTCCTCGTCACGCTCGACGGCGACGTCTGGCTGGCGCGCGGCCTGAAGACCGGCTCCGCGGAAGTGACCTGGCGTCGCTTCGCTTCCGGCCTGCACGAACCGATGACGTGCGCCCTCCGCGACGACGAGATCTTCGTCTTCGACCGCAACGGCGTCTGGCATCTCCGCGACGTCGACCAGGACGGCGAAGCCGACGTCCACGAACTCTTCGCGAACGCCTTCGCCCAGACGGCCGACATGCGCGAATTCCCCAGCACCCTCCGCCTCGGCCCCAAGGGCGAGTTCGTGATCGCCAAGGGCGGCCAGGAAGCGACGACGATCGGCAAGCACAACGGCAGCGTCCTCCGGATCTCGGCCGACGGCGCCACGGCGACGGTGCTCGGCTACGGCCTGCGTCAGCCGAACCTCTCGGTGCACCCCCGCACCGGGCTCGTCGTCGCCAGCGACCAGCAAGGTCATTACGTCCCCAGCACGCCGCTCCACGTCATCAAAGACGCCCAGTTCTACGGCTTCCTCAGCGACAAGCTGCCCAAAGGCCAGTACCCCGCCCCCATCGCCGAACCGCTCACCTGGATCCCGCACGCGGTGAACGCCTCCGCCTTGTCGCAGGTCTGGCTGACCGACGCCCGGATGGGGCCGCTCAACGACGAGATGGTGCAGATCTGCTTCAACAAGCCCGACCTCCTGCGCGTCTTGTGGAATCACCGTGGCTCCCGCCCGCAGGCCGCCGTCGTCAGCGTCGTGAGCGATTTCCAGACCCCGCCGCTCAACGGCTCGGTGAACCCCGCCGACGGGCAGCTCTACGTGGCGGGCTTCCAGATCGCCGGCTGGGGCAACATCCTCACGACGCTCACCGGGCTCGAACGCGTCCGCCACACCGGCGCCCCCTCGCTGACGCCGCGCGAGATCGCCGTGACGGACCGCGGCGTATTGCTGCGCTTCGACGTCGCCCTCGACCCGGCCAAGGCGACGAACCCCGAAAATTATTCCTTCGCCACCTGGCATTACAAGCGGGCCCACACCTACGGGTCGGCGCAGTACAAGGCCGACGGCAAGACGGGCAACGACTGGCTGACCGCGAGCAGCGCCTACCTCAGCCAGGATGGACGGAGCGTCTTCATCGGCGTCCCGGGACTCAAGCCCGTCGAACAGCTCCGGCTCGGCTGGGACCTCGCCTCCGCCGACGGCGCCGAGATGCGCCAGAACGCCTATACGACCCCCTACGAACTCACGAAATTCGACCCGGCCGCCGAAGGCTTCGGGCCGCTCACCGTGGACCTGACGCCGCGGGCCGCCGTCGCGAAGCAGACGGAGGCCGTCTCGGCCGACGAGGGCAAACGCCTCGCGACGATGTTCGGCTGCGTCGCCTGCCACTCCGTCACGGACACCGCGATGACCAACGTCGGCCCCAAGTGGAAAGGCCTCTACGGCTCCAAGCGCGACATCGTCACCGAACAGGGCAAGAAGGCCTCCGTCTCGGCCGACGAAGCCTACCTGCGCGAGTCCATCCTGGAGCCCAACGCCAAGAAGCACGCCTCCTTCCTGAAGTCCGAATTCGCCATGCCCAGTTTCGCCGGCGTGCTGACCGACGCCCAGGTCGACTCGATCATCCTCTACATCCGGACGCTCGAATAAGACGCCCGAAATCGTCGACTTCACCGACGGCTGGCCGGCTTCGGAGTGATTTGGCGCTCCCCTTCCGGACTGCGAACACCTAGATGTGAGCCATGCCCCGCGTGCTCACCCTGCTGACCTGCCTGCTCGCCCCGACATACACGGCCCTGGCCCAGGTCGCCCTGCCGGGAGCCGTGCCGGCCCCGGTCAAGGCCGTCCCCCCGTTCACCCCCGAAGTGCGCACCCCGGTCACCTCGGATTGGACGAGCATGCACTGGGCCGGAGGCCTGCCCATCAAAGGAGGGTTTGGCATACGCGTCATCGAAACCGGCAGATACTTCTTCGCCCTCGACACGCGGACGCTCTCCGCCGTCGCCTTCGGCCCGCGCCACTCGACCCCCGTCCCCTACCACCCTGAACCGGGCGACGTGGACGGCTCCTTGCCCGAGCATTTCCGCCTGCGCAAAAGCGTGCCCTGGCAGTCAGAGCGACCAGGACAGCTTTCTCTCAGCCTGACGACCGACGGTGAGACCTATCAAGTCAAGCGCGGCAAGCCATGGGACGGCAAGGAGGGGCCTCGCCTGATCGCCTCCGGCCGCTATCTGCAGCGAGCGGACGTGCTTGGACTCGAGCTGGAAAACACCGAGGGCAAAAGCCTCGCGGGAGAGTTCCGGCTTGAGACCGTGGCCTGGCCCGACCGGCTGAACATCATCCTACACGCGCGCCCCGCACTCCTGCCCATCCCCGAAGGGGAAGCCTGCTTCGGACTGCACGGCGGCGGCTTCGGCCTGACAGGCACCAATCATCTCACCGTGCCGGATAGTCCGGTCTTCGGCGCGCCGCAGTTCACCTTCGAACTCTGGGCCTACGTGCCCGCGGACGCCTCTTCCGCCACCAAGCTCGGCCCGTGGATCGCCTGCCGAGGCGCCAACGAGGAGACCCCCGGCGGCTTCGGCTTCACGCTCCAAGGCAAGAGGGTGGCCGGCCGTATCAACCTGACCGGCGGCCGCGCCGGAGCCCGCACGCTGTTCTCTTCGACCGACCTCCGCACGGAAGCCTGGAACCACCTCGCCGTGACCTGCGACGGACAGGAACTCGTCCTCTTCTTGAACGGGACGCCCGCCGCACGGATGCCGGCCGGCTCCCTCAGGCAGCCCGGCCAAGGCGCCCTGCATCTGGGACGACGCGGCGACGGCAACGGCGACGGCCATCACTTCAAGGGCGCCTTGGACGAAGTCCGCTTCCACCCGAAGGCGCTCACCGCCGCCGAGATCGGGGCGATCGCCGCCCGCAGGGCCGCGCCGACGCCGAACGAAGGACTCTCCCTTTCCTTCCGCCCGGACGGAGTGAGCTCGCCGTCCCGCCAGCGGGCCGTCTGGAAGGACGTGAAGATGCGGATGTCGCTGCGCGACAACGAAGCGGGAGACTGGCGCATGGCCCGCGCAACACCGGCCGACGAGTCGGGCTGGCATCGCGGGGTCCTGGAAGCGACGCCCGGGTATTCCGATCGCATCATCGAGGACGTCTCGCTGATCGCTGAGGACAAGGCAACGGGGTCGCCTCTGCCGGTGACGCGGGACCCGGCCTTGGGATGCCTGCGCGTCGACCTTGATTCGGTCCGGGGCGCGGGCCAGGGCAACGACCTGCTCGAACGCGTGCGGCTGAAGTTCCGCAAGCCCGCGAACCGCGAGGGGGTCGCCCGCATCCTCTTCACGAAGACCGGAGCAGGCCTGCGTCACGCCACCGGCGTGCCGATCACCGGCATCACCGCCGTGCTCCGGACTCCCGACGGCACTCCGACGGGCATCCCCGTGCAGCTCAGCAAGAACTGGCACTCCCGGCCGGAAGAAGACGAACTGGCGTCGACCTGGTTCCACGCGGCCACGCTGCTGCGCCTTCCTTCCATTCGCCCCGAAGCCGAACTGGAGCTGGCGCTCGCCTACGGACATTGGGGCAAGCTGCCGGCGGTGACCCACTCCCAGCTCTCGCTCGTCGGCTGGGGCTCGAACCAGCTCTGGGACCAGGCCGCCCTCGGCTCGTGGGGCGAGAGCTTCTGCTTCGAACCCGACCAAGCCCAGCGCGGCTGCGCCGTGCTGGACGTCCGCCCGCTGATGGTGACGCCGATGCGCGGCGGCCGCTGGCAGTGGACCCACAACGTGGGCGGCGCCGACTGGATCCGGCTCAGCGTCGCGCCGCAGCCCGGACTCTTCGTCCCCCGGGCGGACATGCGGACGACCTACCTGAGCCAAGGCCCTTGCCTCTCGCGGGTGCTGTATTCGGGACGCACGGGACTGTCGCTCCGCCATTCGACCGAAGTCAGCATCGGGCGAACCTCCGACATCGCCCGGGCGACCTATCGTCTCCGTCTCGACGTCGATGCGAATACCTTTTTCCGGCGCTTCGTCCTCTTCCAGATGGGCGCCGATACGTACAACTACCCCGAAGGGGAGTCACTGGCTTACGGCGACGCGACGGGCTTGCTCCGCGCCTGGACGCCCGAGCCGGCCGCCGAGCGGAAAACCCGTCAGAGCATACCCGTCGAACTCCAAGGGTCAACGCCCTGGGCCTCGCTGCACGGCGGAAAGGGAGGCGATGCGAAGCAGGCCGGGGCCTATGCCGACCGAGGCTTCATCATCCGAGAATGGAAAGCGGTGCTCGGCGGAAGACCGGCCCGGCCTTGGCTGGTCGAGCGCGGAGCATTCCCCTTCGGCAGATTGTCCACCACCCTCGACCTCGTGCCCCCGCCCGACGTGCGGAACCTGCTGCCCGGGGACTATGTCGAGGCGCTGATCGAGCACGTCATCATCCCCCAGAGGGCCGAGGACTACTACGGCCCGGACGATACGTTACGAGAGGCGCTGCAGACCCTTTCCGCCCCCGAACGCGTGCGGCGCGAGGCCAAGGACGGGGCGCGCGCGGCCGTCGCCTCCGTCGGGCAAATCCTGAGCCTGCATCCGGCGGTCACCTTGCGCTGCCAGGATAATCGGGGCGACTTCACCCTTCAGGGCGGAACAGGCCACGTGCCGCTCCGCTTCACCGGACTGACCCTGCCACCCGATCGCGTGACCATCCTGCTCGACGGCACCCCGGCCATACCGGCCGCGGGGGACACTCCGGCCATGCCGGAGATCCCGGGTCGCCCGCTGGACCCGACGGTCCATGGACGCGAATACTGGCAGGTCGAGCCCTCCTTGGACGGCAAAACCTATTCGATCCTCATCAACCTGCCTGCCGCGCCGAAGTCCCGGCGCATCACGGTCGGCGAGCCCCCGGCACCCCCTGCGGAGTTGCCAGCCAAGCAGGCTGGGGCACGATGACGGGATGCACCCCGTCGTCCTGCTGCTCATCCTGATTTCCGCGGTCGTCTCCGCGGCTGACCGCAAGCCGAACTTCGTCTACGTCTACACCGACGACCAGCGGTGGGATGCGTTGGGCGTCGTGCAGAAGGAACAGGGCGAGAAGGGACGCTTCCCCTGGCTCCGGACCCCGCACCTCGACCGGCTGGCGAACGAAGGCCTCCGCTTCCGCAATGCCTTCGTCGTGAATTCGCTCTGCGCGCCCTCCCGCGCCTCGCTCGTGACCGGGCAATACGGCCACGTCAACGGCGTGACGAACAACCATACGCCCCACCCCGAGGGCAACCTGTCCCTGCCCGCCCTGCTCCGCCCCGCCGGCTATGTCTCGGGCTACTTCGGCAAGTGGCACCACGGCAACCAGTCGGGCAAACGCCCGGGCTTCGACACCTCCGCCAGCTTCGTCGGCCAAGGCGTCTATTTCGACTGCCCCATCGAGGTCGACGGCGTCAAGACCCCCAGCAAAGGCTTCGTTGACGACGTCACGACCGAGTACGCCGCCAACTTCATCAAGGCGAACAAGGACAAGCCCTTCCTGATGATCCTCGGGCTGAAGACCTGCCACGGACCGTTCACGCCTCCTCCCCGCCATGCCCAAGCCTACGAAGGCGCGCTGGCCCGCAACGTGCCCAACTACGGCGTGCCGGCGATCTACGCCCCCGCCGGACCCAACGGCGCGAAAGGCAAGGCCACCGACGCGAAGGAAGTCCCCACGAACCTCGGCATGTTCCGCGGGATCAACGGCGTCGACGACAACGTCGGCAAGCTGCTGGCGTTGCTCGATGAGCTCAAGCTGGCCGAGGATACGGTCTTCGTCTTCTCGAGCGACAACGGCTACTACCTGGGCGAACACAATCTCGGCGACAAGCGCACCGCCTACGACGAATCCCTCCGCATCCCGATGCTCGTTCGCTACCCGCGCACGGTGAAGGCCGGACGGACGGATGACCGCATGGTCCTTAACATCGACCCGGCCGCCACCTTCCTCGACCTCGCCGGTCAACCGGTGCCCGCCGCGATGCAGGGCCGCAGCTGGAAGCCCCTCCTGGAGGGACGGGACGACACCGCCTGGCGCGAGAGCTTCTTCTACTGCTACTTCTACGAAAAGGGTTTCAACGCGCCCCTCACGACCGCCGTCCGCACGGCCGACGCCAAGTTGATCAAATACCCGGGGCACGAAGAATGGACCGAAGTCTTCGACCTCAAGGCCGACCCTTACGAGGTGAAGAATCTCGCCGCCGACCCGGCTTACGCCGAACTGCTCCAGAGACTGGAAGCCGAATACGCCAAGCAGGCCAAGGCGATCGACTTCCGGGTGCCTGACTTCGCGGACCGGCCCGGCGCCGACGACGACAAGGGCGGCAAGAAGAAGCCCGGCAAGAAGAAGGCGAAGTGACGTCCAGAAAATAGGTGTTTTCCTCGCAAGGGCTGTCATCGTGCAGCCCTTGCCCATGTCCGCCCCCCTCGACCTCACCCGAGCGCCCGCGACCGACCCGCTCGGCATCTATCGTTTCCGCGACGGGCTCTACGCCGTCGACCTGATCGCCGCCGCGATCACGGAGTTCGACCTCTTCACGAAGCTGGCCGCCAACCCGTCCGACCTCGCCACGGTCTGCCGTGACCTCGGCACGCACCGTCGTCCGACGGACGTGATGCTGACCCTCTTCGCCGCCAACGGCTTCCTTTCGGTGAAGCATGGCGTCTACTCCGTCACGCAGCTCGGCCAAGAACACCTCGTCAGCACGTCCGCGACTTTCCTGGGCCCCTACTACGCCTCGCTCAAGGACCGCCCGGTGGTGAAGGATTTCATCGTCATCCTGCGCACCGACAAGCCCGCGAACTGGGGCAGTTACAAGGATGAGAAGCCCTGGAGCGAGGCGATGCTCACCGATGAGTTCGCGACCAGCTTCACGGCCGCCATGGATTCCCGCGGCTTCGTCCTGGGGCCGGCCATGGCCAAGGCCTCGCCCATCGGCTCGCGCGCCCGCCTGCTCGATGTCGCCGGCGGCTCCGGCATCTACGCCTGCGCCTTGGTCGCCAACCACCCCCAGCTCACGGCCACGGTCTTCGAACGCGCGCCGGTCGACGGCATCACGCGCAAGATGGTCGCCAAGCGCGGCTTCCAGGACCGCGTCGACGTCAAGGCGGGCGACATGTTCAAGGACCCCCTACCCTCCGGCTACGACGTCCATCTGTTCTCCAACGTCCTCCACGACTGGGACACGGACAAGGTCCGCTTCCTGCTCGCCGCTTCCGCCAAGGCCCTGCCCAAGGGCGGCCTGCTCATCGTCCACGACGCGCACCTCAACGACGACAAGACCGGCCCCGCCCCCGTGGCCGCTTACTCGGCGTTGCTGATGAGCGTCACCGAAGGCCGCTGCTACGGCACCGGCGAGATGCGCGAACTGCTCACGGAAGCCGGCTTCACCGACATCCGCCACCAGGACACCGCGTGCGACCGCAGCATCGTCACGGCGGTCAAGATGGCAGAGGGCTGATGACAGATGACGGATTTAAAAGACCCTTCCCCTTATCATCCCACATTTCCTTCTGTCATCTGTCATCCACCCCTCCCATGCGCCGCCTGCTTCTCGCCCTTCTCCTCACCCTGACCGTCCACGCCGCGGAGCACCCTGAGCTCGCCCGCGTGACCGCGGCCGATGACGCCCGCGTGGCGGCCATGCTCGCCCCTACCCGCGAAAAGCTCGATGCCGTGCTTTCGCCCGAACTTCGCTACGCGCACTCCAACGGACAGGTCGATACCAAGGCGGCGCTGATCGCTTCCCTGACGGACGGCTCGGCGACATATTCCAAATACGCCTATCAGGAGCGCACGTTCACCTTCCCCGCCCCGGGCGTCGCCCTCATGGCGGGACGCTTCGACGTGAAAGCCGTCGTCAAAGGCAACGCCGCCGAAAGCACCATCGGCTTCCTCGCGGTCTGGCGCCTCGAGCAGGGCGCATGGAAATTCCTCGCCTGGCAGTCCTGCAAGATCCCGCCGGCGACACCCGCGAAGTAAGGTTTTCCTCGCAACCACAGGGGTTCTCGACTGTCTCAAAGACAGCATGAACCCCCTGCTCGCCTCCGTCGTCGCCCTGTCCCTGGGCGTCGGCTCCCTCCTTGCCGCTGATACCCCGGCCAAGGCCAAGCCGGCGACGCCCAAGGCGCCCGCCCGGTTCCAGAACGACGGCAACCCCGAGCACCTGAAGACGCCGCTGATCATCAAGCCGGATGAGAACGTGGCCTACGGTCCGCACCGCATGCAGGTCCTGTATTTCTGGCGCGCGAAGTCCGACCAGCCCACGCCCCTGCTCTTCTACATCCATGGCGGCGGCTGGACCAACGGCGACCGCTCCTCCGTCAACGGCATGCTCAAGGAAGCCCTCGCGGCCGGCATCTCCGTCGTCTCCGTCGAATACCGATACATCAAGGACGCCACCGAAGACAAGGTCGTGCCTCCGGTGAAGGGGCCGATGCTCGATTGCGCCCGCGCCCTCCAGTTCGTGCGCAGCAAGGCGAAGGAATGGAACCTCGACAAGACCAAGGTCGGCGCGGCCGGCGGTTCCGCCGGCGCCTGCACGAGCCTCTGGCTCGCCTTCCACGACGACCTCGCCGATCCGACGAGCGAAGATCCCGTCGCCCGCGAATCCACCCGGCTGACCTGCGCCGCCGTCCAGGTGCCTCAGACCACCCTCGACCCGCACCAGATGCGCGCGTGGACGCCGAACAGCAGCTACGGCGCCCACGCCTTCGGCATCGCCGGCGACTCCGCGAAGAAGATCTCGAGCTTCCAGGCCTTCTACGACGCGCGCGAACGCATCCTGCCTTGGATCAAGGAATACTCGCCCTATGCGCTCGTCACGCGCGACGATCCGCCCGTGGGCCTCTTCTTCGGCACGCCTCCCAACCTCGGCAAGGAAGAGAAGGACCCGACCCACACGGCCAACTTCGGCGTGAAGCTCAAGGAGCACTGCGACGAGATCAAGGTGCCCTGCGAAATCGTCTACCCGGGCGCCCCGAAGGTCACGCACGCCAACCCGAACGCCTTCATCAAGGCCCACCTGCGCCCCGAACTCAAATGAGCCGCCTCGCCCTGCTCCTTGCCTCGGCCACCTTGGGCTTCGTCGCGCCTCAGGCGGCCGAGACTCCCTCGAAGGCGCCCGCCGCTCCCGTCAAGGCCGGCGACCCCGAGTTCCGCAAGTATCCGCTGCCGATCGAACCGGACGAAAACGTTTCCTACGGGCCGCACCGCATGCAGAAGATCTACTTCTGGCGCGCGAAGTCCGACCAGCCCACGCCCCTGCTCTTCTACATCCACGGCGGCGGCTGGAGCGGCGGCGATCGCTCGGTCGTCCGTAACATGCTCAAACCCGCCCTCGACGCCGGCATCTCCGTGGTCTCGGTCGAATACCGCACGATCAAGGATTCGACCGCGGACGGACTGGTCCCGCCGGTGAAAGGACCGATGTTCGATTGCGCCCGCGCCCTTCAGTTCACGCGCAGCAAGGCCAAGGAGTGGAACCTCGACAAGACCAAGGTCGCCCTCGCCGGCGGCTCGGCCGGCGCGTGCACGAGCCTGTGGATCGCCTTCCATGACGACCTCGCCGACCCGAACAGCGCCGACCCCATCGCCCGCGAGTCGACCCGCGTCACCTGCGCCGCGGTCTCGGGCGCGCAGACCAGCCTCGACCCTCGGCAGATGCGCGCATGGACGCCCAACAGCAAATACGGCGCCCACGCCTTCGGCATCACCTGGGACCCGAAGAAGAAGACTTCGACGTTCGATGTCTTCCTTGCGGAGCGCGAACGCATCCTCCCGTGGATCAAGCAATACTCCCCGTATGAACTCGTCACCCGCGACGATCCGCCGGTCGGGCTGTTCTACGCCGCGAAGCCCAACCTCGGCCAAGACGAGAAGGATCCGACCCATACGGCCAACTTCGGCGTGAAGCTCAAGGAACACTGCGACGAGAACAAGGTGCCCTGCGAACTCGTCTACCCGGGCGCCCCGGACGTCGTCCACGCGACCGACAGCGACTACGTCCGCGCCTACCTACGCCCCGAACTGAAGTGAGACTCCTCGCCCTGCTCCTCACCGCGGCCGCCTTCGCGGCCGAGCCCAAAGCCCCGGCCAAGCGCCCCTCGGCCGCCGACGTCCGCGCCGCGGCCCTGAAACTCGCGATCGATATCCCGAGCTCCAAGGACGGTACGCTCCAGAAAGTCATCTACTGGCGTCCGGACTCCGCCGCCCAGGACGTCAAAGGCGCCCCCGTCCCGCTGCTCGTCTTCCTGCACTCGTGGAGCGGCGGATTCGAACAGGGCCCTCCTTGGATCGACCGCGCCAAGAAACTCGGCTGGGTGCTGGTCGCCCCTGATTTCCGCGGCCCGAACAACCGCCCCGAAGCCTGCGCCTCCGACCTCGCCTCGCAGGACATCCTCGACGCGGTCGCCTACGCCCGCCGCGACGCGCGTGTCGACGAGACCCGCATCTACCTCGTCGGCGGCTCCGGCGGCGGACACATGTCGCTCGTCATGGCCGCGCGTGCGCCCGACCTCTGGGCCGCCGTGAGCGCCTGGGTGCCGATCTCCGACCTCGCCGCGTGGCACGCCGAGAGCAAGGCCCGTAAGAACAACTACGCCAAGATGCTCGAGCAGTCCTGCGGCGGCGCGCCGGGCCCGGCGACCGAAGCCGAGTATCGCCATCGCTCGCCGCTCTTTCACCTCGCCGCCGCCAAAGGCGTGCCGCTCGACATCAACACCGGCATCCACGACGGCCATACGGGCTCGGTGCCGGTCAGCCATTCGCTGCGCGCGTTCAACGTGCTCGCCTCACCGGACAAGCAGGTCTCCGCCGACGACATCGCCTTCATGGTGCGCGAGCGGAAGATCCCGTCCGCCCTGACCGCCGAGACGCAGGCCGACCCCGAGCGCGAGAAGGCCACCCTGTTCCGCCGCGTCTCCGGCAACGCCCGCGTGACCGTCTTCGAAGGCGGCCACGAGTCCGAGTCCGGCGCCGCCGTCCTCTGGCTCTCCCGCCAGCGCAAAGGCCAGCCGGCCGACTGGTCGCTCGGCCAGGCCTTACTGGGCGCGACGGCCGCCCAAGAAGTCTCCAAGTAACCCCCATGCCCATGCGCCTCCCTCCCCTGCTGGCCCTGCTCTGCGCCTGCCTCGCGGCCTTCGCCGCCGACCGCAAGCCGAACATCCTGATCATCGTCAGCGACGACCAAGGCTACCGCGACGTCGGCTTCAACGGCGGCCAGGCGGTCCCCACGCCCCACCTCGACGCCCTCGCCGCCTCCGGCGTGCGTTGCACGAGCGGCTACGTCTCGCATCCGTTCTGCTCGCCGACCCGCGCCGGCCTGCTCACGGGTCGTTATCAGCAACGCTTCGGCCATGAAAACAATCCGGCCTACGACCCGGCGAACGCGGTGGCCGGGCTGCCGCTCGCCGAGAAGCTGCTGCCACAGTTCCTCAAGGAAGCCGGCTATAAGACCGGCTGGGTCGGCAAGTGGCACCTCGGCGCCACCCCCGCCCACACGCCTTGGGCGCGCGGCTTCGACCAGACCTACGGCTTCATCGGCGGCGGCCACTCCTACTCCGGCTGGAACATCGACCTTAAGAAGGAATACAACGTCCCGCTCACCCGCGACGGCCAGGCCACGACGGAAATCCCCGCCCATCTGACCGAAGCCTTCGGCAAGGAAGCCGCCGCCTTCGTCACCCGTAACGCCGGCGCGCCGTGGATGCTGTACCTCGCCTTCAACGCCCCGCACACCCCGCATATGCCCACGGTCGAACGCGAGCAGCAGTTCGCGGACGTCAAGGATCCCGTGCGTCGCAAATGCCTCGCCCAGATCAGCCTGCTCGACGACGCCGTCGGCGTCGTCACCAAGGCCCTCGCGGCCAGCGGCCAGACGCAGGACACCCTGATCTTCTTCTTCAGCGACAACGGCGGCACGCCGCCCTCCCTCGGAGCCGACAACACCCCGCTGCGCGGCAACAAGGGCATGGTCTACGACGGCGGCATCCGCGTGCCCTTCGTGGTCAGCTGGCCCGCCCAGCTCAAGGCCGGCTCGACGTACGCCCAGCCGGTCTCTTCGCTCGACGTCGCCGCCACGGCGCTGACGCTCGCCGGCGTGCCGTTGCCCGCGGAACGGAAACTCGACGGCGTGAACCTCATCCCGTTCCTCAAAGGCGAAGCCTCCGGCCTGCCCCACGCCAACCTCTTCTGGCGTACCGGCGGCGGACAAAGTTACGCCGTACGCTCGGGCGACTGGAAACTCGTCCGCAATGGCAAGCAACCGGACGAACTCTACGACCTTTCCGCGGACATCGCCGAGGCGAAGAACCTGCTGGCCTCGCGGCCCGAAGTCGCCGCCCGACTCTCCGCCGAACTGGCCGCCTGGAACCAGCAACTCGTCGCCCCGCTGTTCGAAAGCCCCAAAGGGGGGAAGGCTCCGGCCAAGAAGGCCAAGAAATAGCCGTCTGACCCACAGGGCGGGGTTTCGGCGGCTTTTCCTCTGGTCGGGCTGGTGAGATTCGAACTCACGACCTCTTGCACCCCATGCAAGCGCGCTACCAGACTACGCTACAGCCCGAGAGAGGAAAGATTGGGTTAAGCCCCAG
>JACCDP010191585.1_pt1 | contig 21977 bp, 22 predicted proteins | sample 7445841 | NCBI WGS metagenome assembly JACCDP01 (sample SAMN15323441, study PRJNA562643) | freshwater metagenome | isolation source: river surface water | place: USA:Blue River Watershed | collected 2017-08-17
AGATAAAAACTTTAAAAAACGAAAGCTGTATATCTATACAGCTTGAGGCTATTTGAAGCTTTTTAGCCAAAAAGATGAAGTTAGATTAATTAATTAAAATGTTTTGATATTTTTGCAAGAGCAAGAGAAGAGCTGTTTAGCCAATGTTGATGATTATTATTGCTAATCATATTATTAAATCTTCGGTTAAAAACAGTAGTAAGTTGTTGCATGTGAATATTGAAAGAACAAGAGAATTCAAGAACTTTATAGCCCATTAAATATAGTTGATGCTTGATTTTGCCAATTTCTTGATGACAATCTCCAAAACAAAACTTGATAAAATCATCGTTGCTAGTAATTTGTGGAAAAAAACCAATATTATTTTTTGCCAACAACTGCCAATCAAATAAAACCGAAGGATCTTGTTTACGATTTAATAATTGTGAATCGGCAAAATAAGCAATATCGCTATGTCCTAAAATATTGCATTGCAAAATATGGTATTTTTTAATAAGATTTTGTAAAAGTTTGATTCCTGCCTGCAATTGTTTTTGTGAAAACGGCTGATTTTCTGGCAGATAATTAATAAATTCAATACCAATAGAATTAGCATTTAAGCCATCTTCACCTTGCCAATAACTTACTCCGGCATGATAAGCAATATTATTTGGCGAAACTAATTCTAAAATACCACCCTCAAAATCTATCAAAAAATGAGCACTCACTTGATGTTGTATGAGCATTTCTATAGCTTCTTCTGGCGATTTGCTAGCTATATGATGCAAAACTAAATATTTTATTTGGCGTGATTGACAAAATGTATAACAATTTTGTGGCAAGTAATTTTGTTTAATAATCATTGTGAAAATATTATTTTTGCTAACTCTTTTTCATCAAGCAAACCTTCTATTGTGGCGATTTGTTGATGTTGGCTATTAAAAATAAAGGTGGTTGGAATTGTTTCTGGCTGATAAGTAGATTTTTGTTGATTTAAATAAAAGTTATCAAATTGCAAACTTTTGGCGATTTTTAAAGTTTTTTTATAATTTTTTTGTGGATCGTCAACTGAAATACCAATAACATAAAATTGCTTGTTTGGGGTTTTTTGCTGTAAAGAATTAAGATTTTGTAATTGTTGTTTGCAAATACTGCACCACCAAGTCCAGTAAATTAATGCCACTGGTTTTGCTTGATAATTTGTATAGTTTATATTTTGTTGGTTAATAATATTAGTGCTATTTAATAATAATTCGGCAAGATTAATATTTTGATTATTTTCAGCTAAAGAAATAAACGGCAAAAATAATAATAACAAGATTATGATTTTTTTATAAAAATATAGCATAAAAAAACTAATTTTGATTTCTTAACCATTTAGCAATTTCAAGAGCAGAATAACAAATGATAGCCTGTGCTCCTGCTCTTTTAATGGCAATTAAATGCTCAAAACATAGTTGATAAAAATCAAGATTATTATGTTTGGCTAATAATTTTAGCATAGCATGTTCACCGCTCACTTGATAGCCAAAAATAGGTAAAGCAATGTTTTGACTAGCTTGTAAAATGATATCTAGGTAAGCTATTGCTGGCTTAATAATAATGGCATCTGCCCCTTCGTTAATATCGAGTGAAATTTCTAAAAAAGCCTCTTTGTTGTTGCAATAATTTAGTTGATATGATTTTTTATTAGCTTGTTTTAAATTGTTTGCCGAACCAACTGCTTCACGAAAAGGGCCATAAAAATTTGATGCATATTTGGCAGAATAAGCAAAAATACCTACATTCTGATAAGAATTATCGTTAAGAAAACTTCTGATTTTACCAATTCTGCCATCCATCATATCGGAGGGAGCTATAAAATCGGCCCCAGCTTTTGCTAATGCTAAAGCTTGCAAACATAATATTTCGATGGTTTCGTCGTTTAACACTTCTTGCTTTTGATTGATAACACCATCGTGACCATGGGTAGTGTAAGGGTCGAGGGCAACATCGGCAATTACCAAAATTTCTGGAACTTCTTCTTTAATTTTTTTGATGGTTCGACAAATCAAATTATGATTATTATGAGCTTCTCTGGCTGTTTCGCATTTTAAATTCTCCTGCACTACTGGAAAAAGCATAATAGCACAAATTTGATTTTGATAAGCCTCTTTGGCTTTTGCAACAATCAAATCGATACTCAAACGAAAACAATCTGGCAATGCTAAAATAGATTCAGAAACATTTTGCCCATCAACCACAAATAAAGGTAAAATAAGATTGCTAGGCCGAAGATGATGCTGGGTAAGTAAATTTAAAATAGCTTGATTTTGCCTGTTTCTTCTAGGGCGAGAATTAGGAAAAGATGCAGAAAAATTAAACATATTTTATTACATTCTATCTGTTAAATCAACTACCCTAATAAGCTCTTTTAAATCTATATGACCTGCCACTACTTTTTGCAAACCATCTTCAACAATTGGCACAAAACCAGTGCTAAGAGCATATTTAAGTATTTCTTTTCGACTAGCAGAAGCTACAATCATTTCGTCTAGTTCGCGATCGAAAGGTAAAATTTCTGATACCGCCATTCTGCCTTTGTAACCATGGCTACATTTATCGCAACCAACCGCTTGATAAAGCTTGGTTATATGAGCATATTTTGGACCTAGTAATTTTTTTTCAAAATCGGTAATTGGTTGCTCTATTTTGCAATGTACACAGAGTTTTCTGGCTAATCGCTGAGCAATAATACCAATTAAAGCTCCTGAAAGCAAATAAGTAGGAACTCCAATATTCATAAGCCTTGGAATGGCACTTAATGCATCATTAGTATGAAGAGAACTATATACTTGATGACCAGTCATGGCGGCCTGAATGGCAGTTATAGCTGTGTCTTTGTCGCGTATCTCGCCCACTAAAATAACATCGGGATCTTGCCTTAAAATTGCTTTAATACCAGCAGCAAAATCCATGCCGATATCGTGGCGAATATTAGATTGCCTGATGAGAGGAATGCGGTATTCAACAGGATCTTCTAAAGTCATGATGTTTTTGTCGATAGAATTTATATAATTTAAAACAGTATAAAGAGTGGTGGTTTTGCCAGAGCCTGTAGGGCCTGTAAGAATAATTACACCTTCTGGTCTTTGAACGATTTTTCTTAACACATTATTGCAATGTTGTGAAAAACCTAGTTTTTCGAGAGTCATGATGGATTGTTTTTCATCGAGAATTCTCATTACAATGTTTTCGCCATTAATGGTTGGTTGAGTTGATACCCGAAAATCAATTTTTCGCCCTAAAATTTCTGTTTCAATTCGACCATCTTGCGGTTTACGATTTTCGGCAATATTCATATTTGACATAATTTTAATACGCACCGCAATTGCCGACCAATAATCTTTGTGTACACTGCGAATTTGCACCATTTTGCCATCGATACGATAGCGTATTCTTAAAAATTGAGCTTCTGGCTCAAAGTGTAAATCAGATGCTCCGTGATGCACGGCATCGTTTAAAATAACATCAACCAAGCGAACCATAGGGCTTTTATAATCGCCCCGAAGCTCGTTTTCGTTAGTATTTTTATTAGTTCCGCCACTTTCTATTTCTTTTAAAATACCTTCAATAGACATTTCGTAATCAAAATACTGATCGATAGCATGCATCATGTCGGTTTCGGGAACAAAAACAGGATCGATGCGAAAATTTGGTGGAAAAAATCTGCGTACTTGATCGATAGCAATAATATCGAATACATCAACCATTGCTAAAACAATAGATTCGGAGCTATACGAAACAGGCATTAGCTTGTTTTGCACAGCAAAATCTTTAGGAATTTTTTTAACTAATTTTGGATCGATATAAGAAGATTTGATATCAAATTTTTTAATACCAACAGACTCATTTAAAATTTCACCTAAAGCACCTTCGGAAACAAAACCCATATCAACTAAAATAACACCTAAACTTTTATTACCACCAAGCCTTTCTCGCTCTTTGATGGCTATATTTAGCTGATCTTCGGAGATAACTTTTTTATCGAGTAGCTTGCTACCTATATCTGGACCAGTAGTTTTTGACATAAAATTTAATTGATTATTTACAGGCACTGTGGCATTTTAGATTAATTTTCTATCTTATTTTTTGGATGTCAAGCTCTAGTTTAAAATTTAAGAAAAATATTTGTTTATGAAAACTGTGCACATAAAATTCGCTCTTCTAATGAATGATTAATATCAAATAAAATGCTAGCACAAGAATGAAAATCTTGCTGGATTTCAACTTGTGAAATATTTTTTACATCTTTCCAATCGGCAGTAACACTAGCAGATCTGGTTTTGTATTCGAGTAAATCAAGAGTGATGATGCTATTATTTGGAAGCAAAGCTCCTGCCCACTTTTTAGGACGAAAAGGGCTAATAGCCGTAAGAGCCAAAACAGGAGTTCCAAATGGAATAATTGGCCCACCAACCGAAACATTATAAGCAGTGCTACCTGCAGAAGTTGCCACTAAAATGCCATCTGCCACAAGATGGTTTAGCCTTTCTTGTTGATTAATTTTGATGCAAATTTTACAAGCTTGGCTAGTTTGTCGGAGCAATGAAACTTCGTTAAAAGCGATATGCGAAATTATTTCGTTATGGATATTTTTTGTTTGCATTAAGAGAGGATGCAAATTATTAATATTAGCTAAATTAATTTTTGCTAAAATATCATCGTTGAGATGGTTAAAACTATTCATTAAAAACCCTACTGTGCCACAATTTATGCCATAAATTGGCACATTTTTTTGATAATAATGATGGAGTAAATGAAGCATCAAGCCATCACCGCCAATAGCAATTACTAAATCAAAATCAAAGTTATTGTTGAAATCATGATTATTGTCATTTAAATTAAAAAAATTATGCTTTTTTAATAGAAATTCTTGCAAAAGTAAAGCTTTTTTATTGTTATATGCCGAAATAGTAGCGATTTTTCTCATTTCTTTAACAATTTTTTAAGTTATGCAATAAAATTGCCGTAGCAACTGAAACATTTAAGCTTTCTACCTGCGGATTTGTGGCGATACTTACTAATAAATCACAGTTTTTTGCAACTAATTGCCGAATACCAAAACCTTCAGAGCCAACCACAATAGCAAGTGGCTGATATTTTTTTAGATCGTTTAAATTGTTACTACCTTTAGCACTTAATCCTACCGACCAATAGCCTAAATCTTTTAATTTATGTAATAAATCGTTAAAATTTGTGACTTCAATTAAATTAGCAAATTCAATATTGCCAGCCGAAGCCTTGATAATTGTATTGTTTTCGAGGCAAGAATTATGCTTGCTAAACACAATATGCAAAACATCAAATGCCACAGCAGTGCGAATTACTGCTCCGATATTTTGAGGATCGGATAGCTGATCAAGTAATAAAATATTAGGGAGATTTTGACGATTGTTATGAAGTTTTTCTAGTAATTCAAATTGATTTTGCATAGCAATTTTGCTAACTTCAAGAGCAAATCCTTGATGGACAGCATTTTTGCCTAATAAATTATCAAAAAATTTATTATCAACTATTTGAATTAGTTTACTTAAATTGTTTAAATTATTTTTTTGCAAAAAATCAAGTAAAGTTTGCTGATTATTTTTGCTAATAAAAATTTTATAGGTTTGTCTTTTTTGCAATTCTAAACATAAAAATACTGGATGTTTTCCATAAATCAACAGTTTATCTTTTTGCAAGTTATTGTGTTTAGAATTATTTTGAGACTGTTTAGTTATGAATTGATGATGATTTTTAGTTTTAAAAATAATAAGCTACTCCAAAATTTAAATTGGTTATATTGTTAATTTTTGTAAGACGAAAAGATTCGGGATCTTTATCATCGGTTTTTTTATCAAAATAAGTATATTTAAGCTGTGTTCTTAATGCTAAATTTGGCAATACTAAATATTCGGCACCAATACCAACAACAGGGGCGGTTTTATAAATATTTTGTTTTGCTTGATAACTACCAAATATAGATTCTTCTTTTTCATTAATAGTAACTTTGTTATAACTTACTCCTACAATAAGAAATGCAAATAATTTTTCATCTATTGATTTTAGTTGCATATAAGGCTTAAAATCTAATGAAGCTGTTTGATGCTGAATATTGTTATCTGTTAAAAGAACTGTTCCGGGAACCATATAGTAATATGAAGGATGTTTATCTTTTTTTCTGTTTGAACCAATAGAATAAGAAGCTTCAATTTTTAGTAATTTTGCTATATCAAGACCTAAAAAAATAGCAGGATTAATAGTTTTAGTTCTATAATAAGTATCAAAACTTTTTGTTTCTCCTGTAGGTTTTTGATTTTGGTCAACAGTTATTATTTTTTGAGTTTCGATATCTAGGCTTTGCAAAGAGGCATCAAGACCAAGATAAAACTTGGTATGTGAAGCATAAACAGAGGTTGCAATGCAAAAAAAACAAAATATTGTTTGGTATAATAATTTTTTCATTGTTTTTTAATAATCTTGATATTATAAACTTTAATATTTAATTTAATTTTGCTCTACAGAACGATTGTTAGGCTGTGTTGGTGGTTGTTTTTCATTTGGTTGCTCTTCTGGTTTTTCTGTGGCCTCATTTTGCTGGGTAGCAGATTCTTGTGTAACCGCATCTTGAGTAGGAGTTTCTTGTGTAGCACTGCCCTCATCTTGAGTAGGAGTTTCTTGTGTAGCACTGCCCTCATCTTGAGTAGGAACTTCTTCTTGTGTAGAAGATTGCTCCTGCGGTTTTAACTCAACTGCTTTTTCTTCGGCTTTGGTTGGAATTAAAATTTTGATATTAGCATCTTTAACCAAATTGCCAATAATTTTTTCTATTTCATCTTTCAATAAAATTTGCTTGATTTTTTCTCGATAATTTTCAATATCTAGCTTTTCTGGTAATTTTACAGCCATTCTTTTAACAATTAACCATTCATTGTCAACGGCAAATGGTTGTGAAACTTGGGTATCTTTTATAACATTAAGCACAGCGACAACTTCTGGTTTTATTTGATCTTCGGCAATAAAATTTTCGGATTCAGAAAAATTAGCTCTATCTTTAGAATACTTTTTTAAAGCATTAACAAATTTTAGAGATTTCTTTTTAGCAAAAATTTGCTTATAAACTTTTTCGGCATCTTCTTTGGTAGATAAAACTATTTGCTGAAAATAATATTCGTTTTTAGCATCAATTTGTTTAGTAATTTCATTAAATTTATCGAGTATTTTTTGCTCATCAATAGAATATTTAGTGAGAGCATCAAGATAGCTGGAGCGAAGTAATTTTGTTTTAAAATCGTTTGTTTTTTCTTCGATTTCAGATATATTAACAATGTTAGAATGTTGAGTTTCTAATAAGATTTTTTTATCGATATAAACATCGCGAATTAAAATTTCTAGCACCGAAGCAGGAAGATTGCTTAAATTAACATTTTCGTTAGCAGAAAGGAGTGTTTTGTATTTTTGTTCAACTTCTTTTTGATAAATATTTTCGCCATTAATTTGAGCTACGATATTATCGGTATTTTTATTATTTGCTTTATTAAAAAAAGAACCCTGATTAAATTTTTGAAAAACCATAAAAGCAATAGCCACCACAATAGCAATAATGATAAAACCTTTGCTGCTAGTTTTCTTTTTTGTGTAAAGTTGTCTCATAAAGATAAATTTGAAATTGTATAATTTGGTATAGCACTATATTTTTGACATATATTTTTAATTTTGTCAAGGTCAACTTTTTGAGAAAATGAAATTTTTAATTCATGAGTTAAAATACCTCCTGTCACAAGCAGGCTAGCTATTTGAAATTTGTTAGCACCTAAAATATCAGTTTCTAAACCATCGCCCACAGCTATTATGCTAGATTTATTTGGTTTTTCTAGTAAATTATGCAAAATTTCGTAGATTTTTACCTTTGGCTTGCCATAATAAAATACTTTTCCACCTAATTCTTCATAGTATTTAGCCATTACACCTGCACAAATTATTTTTTGCCCAGTTTGTTTAACAACCATTAAATCTGGATTAGCACAGATCATTGGTAAATTTTGCTGTTTAGCCTTATTTAACAAAGGAATTTTTTCTTCTAAAGTAGAATTATCGTTATCAAAACCTGTATTTAAAATAAAATCAGCTAATGAAACATCAACCTCTTGATAGTTTAAACCATCGAGTAAATCTCGATCTTTTAATGGCCCTGCATAGCAATATTTTTGTTTAAAATTAACAAAATTATGTTGCTGATTTTGTTGTAAATCAAGATAAACCGCTTCGCCAGAGGTGAGAATAAAATTATACAGATCTGAACTAATGCCCATTTTAGCTAAAAAATCAACCACAACATGGCTTCTTCTTGGAGCATTAGAAAGTAAGCAAACAGTTTTTTGAGCTTGTTTTAAATATTGAAGAGTTGGCAATACTTGCGGGTAAAGAGTGGTGCCATCATGAAGAACTCCCCAAATATCTAAAATAAAATATTGATATTTATCAACGAGAGTAGAAATACCGTTAATGTTATTGATGTAATCGATCATTTTTTAATAAAACTCCAAGTTGTATTTTGCTGATTATCGGCAATAATAATGCCTTTTTTTAAGAGATCGTCTCTGATTTTATCTGCTAAAGCAAATTGTTTATTTTGCTTATATTCTTGCCTTAATAAAATCATTTGCTCTATTTCGTTTGTGTGTATAGCATTATTTTGCTGATGATTTTTTGTTAAATAATTAATATCAAGCAAACCAAGAAAATGTAAATCGGATGCTAATTGCCATTTTTGATCAAACTCTTTCACCAAACTATGTAAAAAAGCAAAAGCAGTAGAAGTGTTTAGATCGTTACTTAATGCTTGTAAAAGTTGCGCAGAAGGCGGTAAAAATGGCAAAGAAAAATCGCAATCAAGAATATGCTGATAAAATTTATCGATAGATTTTTGAGCATCTTGCAAGGCTTTTTCATTAAAATCAAAAGGTTTGCGATAGTGAGTGGCAAGCAACATATAACGAATCACCACCCCAGTGATATTTTTTTGTAATAGATCAAAAACAGTGATAAAATTTTTTAATGATTTACTCATTTTTTCGCCGTTGACAGTAAGAAAACCATTATGAACCCAATATTTTGCATAGGTTGAGCCTTTATTAGCACAGCAACTTTGAGCAATTTCGTTTTCGTGATGCGGAAACTGTAAATCGGCACCGCCGCCATGAAAATCGAAGTTATCGCCTAAATATTTGCTACTCATGGCAGAGCATTCAATATGCCAACCGGGCCTGCCCCTTCCCCATGGGCTATCAAAAACACTAGATGGATCATCGTTTTGGCTAGCTGGTTTCCATAGCACAAAATCAAGAGGATTTTTTTTATAATTTTCTACTTCAATACGTGAGCCAGCAATTAACTGCGAAGTGTTTCGTTTAGAAAGCTGGCCATAAGGTAAATATGAATCAACTGAAAATAAAATATGATTTTGGCTAATGTAGGCATGGTTATTAGCTAAAATTTTTTGAATTAAGGTAATAATTTCGGCAATATGATTGGTTACTTTTGGCTCGTGTGTAGGCTTTAAAACCTGCAAAGCATTGATATCGTGATAAAACCATTCTAAAACCTTACTGGTAAGTTGTAAAATAGAAATATTTTGCTCTTTAGCAGAATTATTGATTTTATCATCAACATCGGTGATATTACGCACATAAATCACTTCTGAAAAACATTGCAAAAACAAGCGATAAAATAAATCGTAAACCACAATAGATCGGGCATTGCCAAGGTGCGGGCGATCGTATACCGTAGGGCCACAAACATAAAATTTAATACTGTTTGGCTTGTGAGTGATAAGAGGCTCTAATTTATTAGCAAGAGTGTTAAAAACTTTTATATTGTGCATTTTATTGTTTATTTAAGTAAAGATATTTTAACACTTTTGATTTTAAATAGTTGTAATCTTTGATGCCAGAATAACTAAATACTTCTTGCCCTTTTGCATTAATAATGGCAGTATAAGGCACTGCCCCACGAAAATCAACTTTTGTTTGTTTTAAAAAATCAATAAAACCAGCTTTTGAAGTGAGTAAATAAGGCTTAAAATAAAGATCGGAAGTGTTTTTATGATGATATTGTTGTAACTCTAAAGTAGAAAGCTGTTTATCAATAGCAATTGCCAAAACTTGCAAATTAGTGTTTTGCATTTCTTGAGCAAGACCATTTAAAATAGCAAAGTTTTTAGCACAAATACCGCACCAAGTAGTGTAAAAATAAAGCAAGGTAGGTTTTTGATTTTCAAAAATGAAATTAGTAAGCTGTTTTACATCTATTTCGATTGGCAAAACTTGATGATATGAAATGTTGCTTGATGGCGGTATTTTTATGTTTTCGTTAGCAACTTTTTCGATATAAATATGCCACAAAAAATAACCCACCAACCAACCAATAAAAATTGTAATTAACAGCATTTTGATTAATTTCGTTTTGTTAAGTTTTTTTATACTGCATTGCCAATTCAACATAATTTTGTGATGATATTTTAATATAGTCAAGCTCGGTTTGAGTCATGTTGCGTAGATATTTGGCGGGGTTTCCTGCCCATATTTGTTTTGATTTAATAACTTTATGTGGAGTTAAAACCGCCCCTGCGGCTAGCATACCATATGATTCGATGATAGATAAATCCATAACAATAGAACCCATGCCAACAAAAGCATAATCTTGCACCTCGCAAGCATGAATAATTGCCGAATGCCCTATGGTTACATAACTGCCCACCACTACTGGAGCGCCGTTTATGCCTGTTTTGTTTTGAGCATGATTTGGCCTAGTGCCATGTAAAATGCAAGCATCTTGGATATTAGTATGAGAACCAATGCTAATAGAAGTTACATCGCCTCGCAAAACACAACCAAACCAAACACTAGAATTTTCGCCAATATTTACTTTACCAGTAATGGTGGCATTGTTAGCAATAAATACAGATTGATGAATATTTGGCATCTGCCCCAAATAGGGCAGAATATTGCAGTAACTCATAGAATTAGTCATCTTTATGAATGCTGATATCGGGGGCATCTGGAGCCTTCATACCAACCACATGATAGCCAGCATCAACATGCAAAACCTCGCCTGTAACACCGCCACCCAAACTAGATAACAAGAAAACCGCAGCACCACCAACATCTTGCAACGAAATGTTTTTACGTAGCGGAGCATTGTATTCGTTCCATTTAAAAATTAATCTAAAATCACCAATGCCACTGGCCGCCAAGGTTTTTACAGGACCTGCCGAAATAGCATTAACTCTGATATTATCTTTGCCCATATCCATAGCTAAATATCGCACACTAGCTTCAAGAGCAGCTTTGGCAACCCCCATCACATTATAGTGAGGCATTACTTTTTCGGCACCATAATAGCTTAAAGTAATTATGCTTGGAGTTTCAGATTTTTTTAATAAAGGCTCTGCTTCTTTTGAAACCGCAACCAAAGAAAAAGCAGAAATATTCATGGTATTAGCAAAATTAGCATAAGAAGTATCAAGATATTTACCTCTTAACTCATCTTTATCAGAATAAGCAATGGCATGCACTAAAAAATCGAGCTTGCCCCATTTTTTTTCTAGTGTGGCAAAAACTTCTTTGATAGATTCGGGGTTAGTAACATCGCAAGGCAATATAATGTTTGATCCGATAGAGTTTGCCAAAGGCTCAACTCTTTTTTTAAGAGCATCGCCTTGAAAAGTAAAGGCAAGATCTGCACCATATTTGTGAGCTTCAAGAGCAATGCCCCAAGCAATAGAGCGATCGTTGGCAACTCCCATTATTAAACCCTTTTTTCCTGCAAGAATAGACATAAGATGATTTAAAATTAATTAATAAAGCCAAGGTTTGGTTAAGCGATTATTGATTTCAAATTCTGTAATTAAATGCTCTTGTTGTAAGGTTAGGCCGATGTCGTCTAAACCTTCTAGCAAGCATTTTTTACGAAAAGAATCGATATTAAAATGATAAGTTTTATTATTGGCAACTACTTCTTGTAAAGCCAAATCGATAGTGAAAGAATTGTGTTTATTTTCGGCAAATATTAATAATTCTTCAACTTCTGATTTGTTTAAAATTATTGGCAAAATGCCGTTTTTAAAGCAATTGTTAAAAAAAATATCGGCAAAAGAAGGAGCAATAATACAGCGAATGCCAAAATCAAGCAAAGCCCAAGGTGCATGCTCACGGCTTGAACCACAACCAAAGTTATCTCGAGCAACCAAAATTTGTGCTTTAGAAAAAGGTTGTTGATTTAACACAAAATTTTCAATTAAACTGCCATTAATATTATATCGCATTTCATAAAATAAATTAGCTCCAAGACCAGTTCTTTGGATGGTGGTTAAAAACTGCTTAGGAATAATCATATCGGTATCGATATTTAAGATAGGCAACGATGCACCTAAACCCACTAACTTGATAAATTTTTGCATAAATTTTTATAATTAACAATATCAAAACAAAATGTTAAAAGCAAGCAAAATAAAAAACAAGCAATTTTTTAAATCCTATGATTTTTATTGAAAAACAATGCAACAGTGCCGAAAATTTTAAAGTTGAAATGGTATCACAATATTTTTCGCAAATCTAGCACTGTTTTGTAAGCAAAATTTTTGTTATGGATAATTTCTTTAAATTCTGGCCACTCGGTTAAAATTACCACAAAATCGCTTGCCTCATAGCAATCAGCCAAGCTGGAGCAATATTTTATATTGTCAAACAAAATTGCTTTAGCATTTGGCATTGCCACTGGATCGTAGGCAGAAATAATAAAACCATCAGCTAATAATAGTTTAATAATTTCAATAGCAGGGCTCACCCGCACATCGTCGGTGCCAGCTTTAAAAGCCAAGCCTAACACACTAATTGTTTTGTTATTGCCTGCTTTTGTTTTAATTTTATTTGCCATTGCCACAAATCTTTTTTGATTGCTAGCAATACTAGCTTGCAAAATATGTAAATCAATGCCGTTTTCGCAAGCCAAATGATGAAGAGCAAGAGAATCTTTAGGAAAGCAACTGCCACCAATGCCTGGCCCTGGATTTAAAAAAGCAGATCCAATTCGCCCATCTAGCCCCATTCCCTTGGCAACAGCAAGCACATCTGCCCCAAGTTTATCGCATAAGCTATCAATTTCGTTGATAAAAGCAACTTTGGTCATTAAAAAAGCATTGCTAGCATATTTTATAAGCTCTGCAGTGTTAAGATCGGTAAACAAAACTTGATGTTTCTGCAAAATCCACGGCAAATAAATTGCCTGCATTATTTTTTTAGCAAAACTCTGCTCTGTTAAATTTGAGCAACCAATTATAATGCGACTTGGATGCAAAAAATCGTGCAGGGCAAAGCCTTCTCGCATAAACTCGGGGTTAGAAACCACCTCAATTTGATAAGGCAAATGAGCTAACATTTGCTTGATTTTTTGATTAGTGCCAACTGGCACGGTAGATTTAGTGATAATAACCTTATCTTCACAAATAAACTTACTCAAACCATTGACCGCTTCAAACAAAAAGCTTAAATCTGCCTTGCCCGAATTTGGCTCTTGCGGAGTGCCAACCGCCAAAACAATTGCTTGAGAATGGCGAATCCCTTTCGCCAAATCGCATGCAAAAGCAAGATTTTGACTATCAACCACACTTGCTAAAAGCTCTGGCAAACCCTGCTCGTGAATAGGGGAAATTTTTTGTTTTAGTAATTTTATTTTAGCTTGGTTAGAATCAATGCACAACACCTTATGCCCCTGCTTGGCAAAACAAACCGCCGAAGTAAGCCCAACATAACCGCTACCAATAATGGTGATATTCATAGAGAAAAAAGTTGATTGAAAATTTTTTTTGAAATATTACCATCTTTTTTTTAAAAAGCAAAAGAAAAATTTTAAGAAAAATCATTAATCAAATTAACAATTCTTACCATATCTTGATGCTCTAAACCAGGATAAATTGGCAAACTTAACACCTCGTTATGAATTTGCTCGGTAATTGGCAAATGCAAATGATTAAATTCTTGATAAGCTTGTTGTTTATGGGGCGGAATTGGATAATGAATCACAGTTTGCACTCCATTTTCTTGCAAATATTTTTGTAATAAATCTCTTTTTTTGCATCTTATCACAAATAAATGCCACACACAAGATTGTTGATTTTGCGGGTAAGTTGGCAAAATAATATGGTTATTTTTAATGTTTTCGCAATAAAATTTGGCAATTTTTTGTCTTTCTTGGTTTTCGGAATCAAGATATGTTAATTTGATCGATAAAATCGCAGCTTGAAGTTCATCAAGCCTAGAATTAAAACCTTTGTAAATATTTTGATATTTTTGATGCGAACCATAATTTCGTAAAGCCTTTATAACATCAGCTAATTGACTGTTATTAGTGGTAATTGCCCCACCATCGCCCAAGGCACCAAGATTTTTACCAGGATAAAAACTAAAACCGCTGGCATCTGATAAATTACCAACTCTGTGATTATTTTCAAATGCCCCGTGGCTTTGGGCAGAATCTTCGATAACTTTTAAATGATATTTTTTGGCAATTTCATTGATTTTTGTCATTTCGGCAACTCTACCATAAAGATGCACCGCCAATATCGCCTTGGTTTTTTTGGTAATTTTTTGCTCAATTAAATTAGGGTTTATGTTATAAGTTGCAAGATCTGGCTCTACTAAAACAGGGATCAAATTATTGGCCGAAATTGCCAAAATAGAAGCAATATAAGTGTTCGCAGGAACAATAATCTCGTCGCCATCACACATCAAACCAAGCTCTTTATAAGCCCTAAAAATCAGAATTAAAGCATCAAGGCCATTTGCCACTCCAAAACAATATTTGGTGCCACAATAATTGGCAAAATTTGTTTCAAAATTTTCTACTTCTTTGCCTAAAATATACCAGCCAGAATCAACAACTCTCGCCGTTGCTTGGCTAATTTGCTTGCTATAATTGGCATTTATTTTTTTCAAATCTAGAAAGGTAATCATCTTTGGAATTATTTTTTTACAATATGCATTGAAGACTTTTTTCTTATTTTGCGAAATAAGTTTATTCTAACGCGGTTTATAATATTAATTAGCGAGTTTTTCTTATAAAAATTATCAATATCTAAGTCATAACTTGAACCAGATGCAACTTTTTTATTATTAATTTCTTTATTTGCTGTATTGTTATTAATTAAAAATTCATAACTTATTTTAGATTTAGCATCTGATTTCTTCAAATTAAATATCTGCTCAATTTCTTTCACTCTATCATAAAAAGTAAATTTACCCTCTTTAATAGCCAGTTGACTTCCCGCTACTATATCTTTTCTTAAATTTTCTTCAGCAAGTAATTTTTTACATAAACTGTAGCATTCATAAGCATTATTAAACATTGGTAAATCAACCCATTTTCCAAAATCCAATTCTATTGATTTTGAATAAGATCCAAGAAAACAAGCATTTGTAGCCATTGTATCACAAACCCTCCAAGAATAACCCTCGATACTAGAATTTGATTGCGGTTGAGTTATGCTAATTGATATCTTGCTAGAATTATAAATATTACTATTATGTTCTGAGGAATACACGGGGTCTGAATTAAAATAAAGATATAAAGGGTCATAATAATCTAGACCCGTCCAGCCAAAAATCTCTAAGTCAAAATCGTTCATTAATAAGTCTAGTGTATTTTTTCTTCTAATTTCAGCTATATAGAAAAACAAAGTTTCGAAAGATAGCTTAGGAAAATCTTTTTCTAGATCTTCTTTTATATAATATAAATCATTCTTAAGTGCTTCTTTTACAATTTTAATTAATTTATTTTTTATAATATCGTTATTTTTTGACTGTTGTATATAATTTTTTAATTCATTATCGTAACAATGACCATGTATCGAGCCAACAAAACAAATATCTCGTTTAAATGCAACATCTTTTTTGTAACAAGATGTTGCTAATTTCAAATGATGACATTTTGCCTGACTGATCTTAAATATTTTTTTATAAAAATCCAAATGAAAGTGAGCATTATAAGAAAATATCACTCTATCTAAATTTTTTAACATTAAATCTTTATTAAACCAAAAATTAGATAGGGGAGAATCTCCTTCGATAATAAAAATAGGACAATTAGTGATTTCATACATTTTTTTCGTAATGCAATGATTAAAAGCAATTATCAAATCTGGGTTGAAAGTTTTTACTTTTTGATTTATGATATCACTTTCATAATCCATTATACTTCCTATATAAACTGGATCATTAGAGCCCGACCAGTTTCCATGAAAAAAATTAGCATTGTTAATTTCCATTATATTATGTCCAGAATTCTGAAATGCAATTCTTAAACCATCATAATAACACATTGTGGGGCTAATATTATTTTTAGTTTTATACGGCCAGTTATAAGATAGTATTATATTAGACATAAATATAGTTAAAAATTAAATTGATAAAAATCGTGACACACACCTCTAGCTCCAAAGCTTTCTTTTTGTTGAGCTAATCCTTCGTTAAGATGTGCTCCATTATTTTCTGTTGAAATACCAAATGATAAATATTTTTTATCCCCAAATTCATTTAGTAAAAAATTTACAACTGCCTCAAAAGCACCAAAATCCTTACCTTCATTTGAAGTAGCAATATATTGAGTATGAATTGTATTTTTTTCGATAAAAAGTAAAATTCCACTAACAATTTGATTGTTACGATAACAGCAAATAAGTTTAATATTATCAGGAAATCTCAAAGACAATAACTCCATTTCTTCTGCCGAATGAACTGGCTTAGTATCATGAGAAATATTTAGGATATGTGAAAGAAGTTCATGATAGACTCTGTAATCTTGACTGATTTTAACAATCAAATTCTCTTTTATTGCTTTTTTTAAACATCTTTTTCTTAGCTCATTCCATTTTAATTGATTTTGAATGTCAATTACATAACTAATATCTCTTCTTGTTAATTTAGCATCATTTCTAAAAAGCGCATATAAATCTTCATCTGCTGGATAAGAGTAATAAACAGATGGTATTCTTTTATAGATTAATTGCTTGATATTAAGTTGTGGTGCATAATCTTTTAAACTTTTAAAACAATTAAGGATATCAATTGTTTTTGCTTCTTTTCCATAAATTAATCCTCCATAACTTAGCCCCTGGTGAGAATATAAAACACTATCTTTAATGTTTGCTGGCAATAATGCAATTAAATTATCTTTTTCATTATAAAACATTAGCGAGTAATCTATAAATCTATCTGAATGGTAATCCATATAGTCTCTATTTAAAAGAAAAGTTCCCTGCTTGGAATTTTTAACAAATTCGTTCCAGATAGAAAAGTATTCTTGTGAAAATTTTTTTATTAACATATTTCAAAATAAAGTTCCGTTAGATTTTTATAAATTTTATCAGGATTATAAGCCTTAATTCTTTCATAGCTTAACATACCAGTTGTGATTGCAAATTTTTTAATTCCCAATTTAATTCCCGTTTCTATATCTTCTTTTGTATCTCCTATTATTATATCATTGTTATTAATATTGAATACATTATTTTTAATAATAAGATATTTATTGATTTTTTGCTCAGTAATTAAAATATCTTGAAAAAATTTATCTATTTGTAATTTTTTTAATTGCGAACGAGTATTTTCTTTTTTTTGTCTCGCCGTAACCACAAAAAGATCATTGTTATCAAAAACATTTGTTAGGATTTCAATAGCATCATTAAATGGTTTATCAAATAATAAGAGATCATCATTTTCAATATTATTCATCCATTTATTGTGAAATATTTCACATTCACTTTCAGGGTAATTAAAATATTTCATCAATAGTTGCTTCTGAGACACTCCTTGTCTTTTAATATTCCAATATTCATCATAGCTCATTTTACAATTTTTACTTAACAAACAGAATAGATGATACATTCTTATTGAAGAATCAATCAATGTACCATCTAAATCAAAAAAAATTTTTCTTTTTTTCATAAAATTTGCAAACTTTTGTAATCATCATATTTGTTTAATAAATTTGCATCACTATCAATTATAATCTCTATAATAGATGGCTCATTTTTATTAAGTAAGTTTCTAATATCCGTATCTAATAATTCTTTATTTTTCTCTATTTTTAAATATGATATTTCATATGCCTCTGCCAATAGAGATAAATTTGGGCATTTAACATAATTTAAGTCTACCCCAAAATATCTTGAATTCATATATCTATCTTGAGATTCTCTAATCAAACCCAATCCTTTATTGTTAAGTATAATAATTTTGATATTCAATTTTTTGTCAGCAATTAACATTAATTCCTGCATATTCATCTGGAATCCACCATCACCATTAAATGAAATTATCTGTTTTTTATTTTCGCTAGCATATGAAGCTCCAATTGCATAGGGAATAGAACAACCCATTGAGCCATAACCTATACCACTGAGTATTTGTTGTTTTTCTTTTAATTTACAAACCTGAGAAACCCACATTTGATTTTGACCAACATCCAAGGTAATTATAGCATCATCATTAATAGATTTTATAATTTTATCAATAATAAAAATTGGGCTACAATCTTGATTGCAATAAATATTGTTTTCATATTTTGATTGCAACATAGATATTTCTTTATGCCAATCTTGATAATTTGGTAATTTAATATTTATCAATGATTTATTTATATTTTGGATGAATTTTTTTAAATCAGAATGAATTTTTAAACTATCTTGAAAAATTCTACCAAGCTCTTTTTTATCAATATCAATATGAACAATTTTAGCTTTTGTATATTGCGCAATATTTTTTCCAACTTGCTGTTGCCCCATTCTTGCCCCAAATATCAATAATAAATCAGCATTAAAAATAGCTAAATTAGCAGATGTATTGCCATTTAAGCCAGAAAATCCTACCAAATTATTACAAGATCCAAGTCCATTTGAAGTTGCGACAACTGGTATATTAGAAATTTTTATTAATTCATTGAGATCTTCTTTAGCGCCAGCAGAAACAACCCCTCCACCACATAAAATAACTGGTTTTTTTGAAACATTTAATAATTTTAATATATCTGAAATTTTATCTAATTCATAGTTATCATCTTCTACTATTTCATATTTTAAATTATTTACAAAATCACTATTTATTTCCTGAAATTGAATATCAAGAGGTATATCTATCAAAACAGGACCCTTTCTGCCAGATAAAGCAATTTGATAACATTTCTCTAGTTCAAGAGGCAAGTCATTTATATTTTCAATCATTACAGAGTATTTTGTTATATCTTTTACAATTGAAGATATATTTAGATCTTGAAAACCATTTAACCTTACTCCGGGATTATCTTTAATATTTTTTAAGTAATCGTTGCCAGTGATAAATAAACAGGGGGCAGAATCGCAATATGCATCAACTAAACCTCCGAGCAAATTAATTGCGCCAGGACCAGATGTTGCAATTGCAACACCAACTTTATTGGTTGTTTTTGCATAGCCAGATGCCGCAAAAGCTGATGCTTGCTCATGGTAATTCTGAATATATCTGGTGTAATTCTGCAAACATATTTCATCTAAAATTTTTGCAATAGCCCCTCCTTGATAACCAAATATGTCCTTGATTTGTTTTTCTTTTAGAAAATGTGCTATGTATTTAGCTCCTATCATAAAATTATTAATTTCTTTTCTAAAATTTCTTCTGAAATTAATAATGGCTTCTCATCCATTGCACGAAGCCACATCAGTTTCTCGTTATCAAGAGGATTTATTTTTTTACTAAGATTTGGAAATTTATTATATATAGCTATATCTTTTAATATTTCGGGCATATTAAGGCCAGCTTGTTTAAAAAATTCAATAGTCGTGAAAAATCTACCGATATTTATTTCAGTGGGATTAAGAATGCCATCTATATCATAAGTCATATCAACTCCAAAAATTCCATGTGGCCTACTTGAAATAGCTTTAATTGATTTAATTGCAATATCAACAATATGATCATCGTTTGATATTTTCCCGACTTTTGTAATACCAGTTACTCCAGAAACCGATCTTCCACTCCAGCTTTTTCTTGACCTACCTTGTCCCACGACTAATTCTCCATTATGCCAAATTGAAACAAATGTTGCCGATTCTGGGGTTAAGATTTCTGCTGCCACAAAATCTCCCCATCCCTTATTATGATTTATCCATTCCTTTGCGAAGTTAAAATTATCAGTAGCTACAGATCCCTTCCCACCTCCACCAATAGACATTTGCCTAAACCAAATTTTTTTATTTTTCGAAGTTAATTTTATAAATGCATATTTTAAATCATCTTCGCTATTGATAATAATATTTTCAGGAACCTTTAATCCAGCTTCCTTAAATTTTAGATAAGACTTATATTTATAAACACAGTTATCTATATCTTCATGATCAGGAATAAACAATTTAACACTAAGATTTATAATATCATTTCTAAAGCTTGATATTATAAATAATTCTTGATCATGCTGAAAATGAATAAAATCAGGCTTTTCTTTTTCTAAAAGAAGCAATAATTTATCTTTATATTCTTTGTCCAAAGAATGCGGTAGAAGATATTTTTTTTTTGTTTTGCAAAAGATTAAATCGGCAGGTTCGCAACCAGCACCAATAATTTCTTCAGGATCTTTTGCATCTAATAAACAATTTATTACCCCATTAGATTGAGCACTTCCAGCACCCATTATTAATATTTTAGCCATAAATTTACTTAATTAATTCAGCATACCCCATTCCACCCATACCGTAATGATTCCCACAGTAAAAAAGATATGTTTTATTTTTGTAAGATTGCATATGTCCAAAGCATATCATTTCACTATCCCAGCCATCTATAGAAACATCTATTTTTATTTTATCATCCATTCTTTGCCAATTTTTACCATTATCATAAGATTCTGCATATCCCATTCTATATCCTTTTGATTTTAATCTAATAGAGTAAATCATTTTATAAATATTATTTTCAATAAAAACCTGTGGCATTGCTAATGCAAATTCATCCTCACCCTCTATACTAATAGCAGTAATTGGATTAGAAAAATCATTTAACATATCCGTTATTTTGTTAAGCTTCAAAGATTTATATTTTATATCATAAGATGGCATCAAATGCCCTTTCTTATCAATCCATTCACTGCCACCTAAATATAAAATATCATAATCACCATTAGCATTTTTTCTAACATTAGCAGCTGCACGAATTGAATATTCATAATTATTTCTATCTAAAAAAGGAGAATTAGATAAACGAGTAAATGTTTTACCATCATCATCACTAACAGCGATTCCAGCAAATATCAAATAAGGCACTTTTTTTGTTAACTGATATCCAGAATAAAACATATACAACTTTTCATTTTCTTCTAAAATTCCAGAAGGCAAAACTCCATTATCGTCAAAACAACCATCTTTTCCAATATCTAAACATGGGCTCCTACTATAATCTAATATTTCACTTGGGTTATCTGGATTTACATCAATATATCCAATTCTTCCAACATTGTCAGAGTCACACATTCCTAAAAAAATACGAAGCGTTTTATCATCTATTAAATGTGTGATTGGAACCATAGTATTTTTTTTATACCATGGAATATCTAATGTTTGGTAACTACAAATCAGCCCTTTTTTATTAAAATTTAACATAATTATATTGTATTTAAAAATTGATTATAATCTCTAATGTAATCTTTTTCATCATAGTGTTCGCTAGCCAATACCAGCAAAACACAATCAGCAGAAAAATCAAACATTTCGCGCCACATAAAGTTTTTTATTAATAAGCCTTTTTTTGGTGAATCAAGTAAAATTTCTTCTCTATTTTGACCGCTATCAAGTAAAATTTTGCAACTTCCCGATACAGCAATTAAAACTTGTTGTAAATTTTTATGAGCATGAAAGCCTCTTCGCACATTATTTTTGTTGCCAAAAATATAGTATACCC
>JACCDP010168632.1_pt1 | contig 21967 bp, 24 predicted proteins | sample 7445841 | NCBI WGS metagenome assembly JACCDP01 (sample SAMN15323441, study PRJNA562643) | freshwater metagenome | isolation source: river surface water | place: USA:Blue River Watershed | collected 2017-08-17
CGTATCTCAAACGAGGAGAGCGCAAGAGCTGCTGCTGATGATTCATTAGAGACTGCTTTGGACAACGAAGAGTCTGCAAGAACTTCTGCTGATCTTTCATTAGACGGTAAAGTTTCTACTGAGACTTCAAGAGCTGAAGCTGCTGAAGATTCTCTAGAGAGTGAGTTATCTTTACAGGTTTCTATTTACGAATCAGTTGATAGAGAGCTTTCAGAGGAAATAGACAGCGAAGAGTCTTCAAGAATTTCTGGAGATGCTTCTCTAGAATCAGTACTTGACAATGAAGAATCTACTAGAGCATCTGCAGATCAATCATTGGCTGACAAAATAGATCTAGAAGAATCAACTAGAATTTCTGCTGATGCTTCCCTAGCTACTCAGATCTCAGACATCAATAAAGCTGACTTTGGTAGAGTGGTTACTCAAACCATACCGAATGATACCTTAACAAGATTCGATTTGGATTCAACTATAGAAATCGGTACCGAATTTGTTTGGTTAAACGGTGTATTACAGGAGAAGGGAGCATTAGGGGACTATGTAGTGGAAACTGATCCAGGAGATGCTACAGTCGTCATTGCAATCACATTTAACAGTGCACCTAAAACTGGAGATAAAGTTGCAATCGCCGGTAATATAATTGCTTAATCTGTAAAGATTAAAAGATTATAGAAAATGGGGACCTTCGGGTCCCCATTTTTATTTTAAATATTATTATATAGATTCGTATCTGAATTATAAACTAGATGTGAATTTCCACCCTGATATAGATTGTCTATTAAAATGTCATATGTTTTTATTAGATCAGGATTATCTGCGTGGTATCTCTGAAGTACCTTGTCGTTTCTCTCGTCGTATTCATCAAGATTGTTATCATGTTCAGTTAAAATATAGTTTAAGTGTCGGGATCCAGTTAAAGTATCTGATCCTTCATAATAATATCCAAGATCCTTACAGAGAGGAGCATTATGTATTACTGGATATCCTAAAAAAGCGGCATCTAGATATAGATAGTTTAATGGGTTCATTACCTGGTGGCAAATTAATACATCTAGATGTTGAGTTAACATATATGCAGTTTGGTAACGAGACTCGGCCGTTATTTTTTTATCCTTGTAGAGATCTAGAGTTTTAATGATTGCCATAAACTCATAATTTGACTTTAATTTTTGAGCATTAGTTATCATTAATTTGCTAATTCCAGATCGACCTATATCTGTTCTATATGCCTCCTCGGCAATTAATGTAGGTATAAGAGCGTATTTTACTATATTGATGTTAGGTTCCATGATTCCAATCGCCTTCTGTTCTTTATGTGGAACATATTTGTATCCTTTTTTGTATTTACCTGCCTTAAACATTTTCTCTACTTCTTGAGTACTCTCTAATAGATATCGATGGTGCCAGATAAATGGAACCATGATTGCATTGGATCTAAAAACAGTTTGAAAAAAGCCGAAATTGTTTTCATGTTGCTGTGGAATATACCATACTTCATCGAAGGTTGTTTCGTATTCAATATATTTTTTTTCATTTTCTCCAAAGAGAACCTTTTCGGTGTTAATAATGTAGTTATTTCCACATTTATATCCTATATATTTCTTGTCTCCAGATGCTTTAAATTTTAAAATCTTAGATTCATGAACTTGTGCTCCCATCATGATAATTAGATCCATTTCCATGTACTTATCGTCAAAATAATGAATATCAATATCGTTCAAATAGGAGGCTCTCTTTGATCCTTCATCTATTTTATTAGTATTTAGTATACAAACGCTATAGTTATTTTCAGAATTTTTTAGCAGATGTGCTAACATCAGAACGTTCTGCTTCATTCCATTGGTCCATATTGATTCATCTAAGGATTTAAGAGCAAGTGTGATTCCAATTTTAAGATTTTTCATTTTATTTTCGATTATTTTTAACTAGTTCCTCAAATTTTTCAAAGGATTCTCCAAATATTATGCTTGAATATTTTTTTATTTTTTCTGGATCCCAGTCCCACCACTTAGAATCCTGTAGAATTTCTATCTGAGAATCTGAAAATCTATTTTTAACAGAACGTGCTGGATTTCCAACTACTATTGAATAGGGGTCGACATCTCGGCTAACTACTGCACCTGCTCCAATCACTGCTCCGTTTCCGATTTTAACCCCAGATAGTATTATAACCTGTCTTGATATCCAAACGTCATTCTCTATTATAATATCTCCATTGGTTAACAGATCTCTTTCTTGATTAAATTCCATATCATAATACGGAAGCCATGTTGAGATTCTATTAATATTGTGATTCCCTCCTAAATAGAAAGAAACCTGGGTTGAAATTGAACAGTATTTTCCTATTTTAAGTTTTGCAAGATTTTCAGTTAATTCTTCATAATAGACCATTGAATTAACGTTAGAGTCCCTCGACATGGTTATTCTGGAAGTGTTATGAATTTCTATTAAATGACGATAGTCTTTAAAGTTTTTAAGTTCTACTTTTTTCATGCCTTAAGAAGCGGATAGTGCTGATATGTATTTTTTAATTATTTCTTCTTTTTTTTCTTCAGATTTAGCATGTACCCAGAGCCATAGGAAAGATGATTCAAGAGAACTAACCCGCTCCTTTCTCTCGTTTACTATTCTTTGAAGAAGAAAGATGTTTTGCTCGTCAATCTCTATTTCTATATTTAACAATTGAGTTATTTTATATAGAGTGAGGAGATCGTTAGATTCATATGCCAAGTGGGATTGCTTGTATAATTCATTTAGATAAGAATCCTGAGTCTTATCTGGATGACATTGCTTAGCAATTGATCTAAATATTTCTTTTATTTTTTGAGCCTCTTCATCAGTGACATCAAATGATTTAGTGCCAGGCTTAGTTTCTCCAGATTGTTTCTTATTCGAGGAAGGTTCAGGAGAATGTTTAGCGGCCTCTTTCATAAATAGAGGACGATAATAATCATTGAATTCTTGAGAATATTTTTCATTTAACTCAATCATATCCAACTCTTTGAGTAGTAAACTTAGTTTTAATCTCCTTAAATCTGATTCTTCTTTCATTCAATAATAAAACAGAAATTATCTTTTTATTATTTATTATGAAGAAATAATGTATGTAGAGTTAAATTAAGAAAGATTTCCTATTGGTACTATTTTTATTTCAGAAAAGTGATTTGGCATGGATACCATTATCTTTTTGTCGAAAAATTCTTCCGGAAGAGTCTCGTGAGATACTACAAAAATTGTCATTCCATATAAATTTGCATATTCTCTTAATATTTCAATGGCTCGATATACATTATTCTTATCTAATCCACTGAATATTTCGTCTAAGAACATTACGTTCATTTTATTATGCTTCATTTTTATCAGCTCAATAAATGCCAGTAATATAATAAGATTCATCTTTTTTCTTTGGCCAGTTGAAAGACTCTCCGGGGAGACTTCTATGCCGAGATAGTTAATTATTGGATTAAAATCACTATCGAATGAGAATGTGAATTTAAAATCTAATCTGGTTGAAATTTCGGTAATTCTGCTGTTGAGGAGAGGTATTACTCGGTCAATCAACATTCTCTTTATGCCTCCGTCTGATAAGATATCGTCTAATGCAAGATATAAATCTGCTTCTTCTTGAAATCTAGAACGATCCGATTTAGAATCTTCAATTTGAGAGCTAATTGTGTCAATAATTGATTTAATTGACTCCTCTTGGGAATCGTCCCTTCCAGATTTTATTTTTTCTAGAGATTCTTCTAAGCTTTTAATGCTAGATTGGATCTGATAGTAGTTTGATTTCTCAGAATCTAGTTGAGATCTTTGATTTCCTAATAGTTCGGTTGCCCTTTTATGTATATCAGTTAATTTTATTAATATTTCTTCCTCTGTCTTTATTTTCTCTATTATTTCACCCTTAATGGAGGTTGAGTTCTCTCCAGTAAGATCACTGAGGCAGTGAGGACATCTATTTGATTGATATATTTTTAATTTTTGATTTAGATTAGAGATAGATGAACGAGAATTTGCTATTTTATTAACACATTCCGTAATTTTAGAGCTTGCTCCATCTATTTTATTTTTTAATTGCATAAAATTAGACCGATGCGACTCCGATATTTTTTTATGTTGAGTTATTTCAGATTCTATCTGAGAGGATTTTGCGGTACTGTCTTCTTTTATTCGATCTCGTAGCTCCTTCAGCTTATTAATGGATTTTTCTAATAGTTGTTCGTTGCTGTTAATTGTTGCGTCTAGAGAAGAAAGATCCTTATTAGCGTCTTTCAAATCCTCTTTTACTTTGGCCCTCATTTGACTTAAAATATCAATTCCGAATATAGGGTCTATTATTTTCCTCTTATCAGAAGCTGATAGATTGATAAATGATTTAAAATCATCAAAAGATAGACTAATTGTATTGCAAAAGGTTGAAAAGTTAAGATTTAAAATCTCTTCTTCTATAAATTCATCTACCTTTCTTTTATCGGGTAGATTGTGATCTATTCCATTAACAGTTACCTTTGTGAAATTAGGATCTATGCCTCTCTCTATTATAATAGTGTCACCTCCAGATGTTTCAATTTCGTTATATGTATATGTTGATTTATTAATCCAATTTGGAATGTCTTTCATTTTTCTAATGGCAGATTTTCCATAAGCGGAGACAGTAAGGGCCTCTTTGATAGAGGACTTTCCAGATCCGTTCTCTCCCTCAATTAAAATTAACTCTGGAGATTCACTGAACTCGTACTCCTGAATCTTATTCCCATAAGAGAGAAGATTTTTCCACTTAATTTTTTTAAACTTCATTGATCGTTGTTGGAGTTAGTGTTTTTTAGATCTGAATATATCTCTTTGAACTTTTTATATACCATCTCAGATTTGTTTCCAGGAAGAGACCTTGATTTTAAATATTCACTGAGAACATCGAAAATATTCCATTCATAGTTGTTTATTGATTGATCCATATCAATCACCTCAGAGGATTCTAGTGAATAAGGTTGAAACTCGAGCCTTCTCATCTCCGATTCTTTTAAAAGATCTACAAGCTTTGTGATAGGAAAAATAGAGGCAAACGAATGATCGATATATATGTCAACAAAATTATTTCTCATCAGAGAAAGTGCCTCATCTAGAGGCATCTGCATAAGATCTTTTGCGTTAAATTTTAGAAACCTAGGAGAAGTGGTATTTTCAATAAATCTCTCTGATATTTTTTCAGTTTCTAGATCCAGAACATAGAATCCCTTGCTATTACCAGAGTCTCCTCTATCCATCTGATAAGGGGTCCCAACGTATATTAAATTATTTTTAGACTGTCTTATATGTATGTGACCGGAGTATATCTTTTTGAATCCGGTTAAATCTGAATATTCCACTCCATGCTCCAATTTAGTTGTTTTACTTAGAGCAGCACCCTTGATGTCAGCGTGACAGAACATATAATCAGTACCTGGAAATCTATCCAGTTCCTTTTTAAATTTATCGGTAGAATCGATCCATGGCATTAAAAGAATCTTGTGAATTCCATTTATGTTGATTTTAGTTGGTGAATCGTAAACATAGAAATTATCAAACATCCTATCCATTCCAATCAGAGAATGTACTTCAGTTTTATCTTTATAGTAGACATCGTGATTTCCAAGAATCACATGGACTCCCTTTTTAAACCGATCGGTGAGTACTTTTGCAACCTCAAAGGAAACATTTTGTATTCTGACATTCGTAGACTCCCGAACATGGTGCCAGTCTCCAACCTGAATTAATATGTCTAGATTAGGATCAAAACCATCATCCTCTATTGAATTTATAAAATCTTTAAGTAAATATTGAGTTTGAATATCGGACCATTCTATGGATGCATTCTTTATTCCTAGATGAAGATCTCCAAGGACATATATTCTTCGGATGTTATTTAAATCAGGTTGACTCATTGATGTCAATTAATGTATTTTCTTCTTATTAAACTTTCCTTCTAAGAATTTATATTTTTTATTCAATTCAGTGATTAGATCCTGTTGGTGTTCTACGTCCAGAGAATCAAACAGTCTCTTATAATCTTTTACAGAATCCCCGGAATTGATATTTAGAATTGAGGATAAAACCTCAACGATATAGATCGGATTATAAAACTGATCTCCTTTTACTTCTAAAGATATTTTTTTACTCAGCTCACTATAGCACCAATTGATCTCGTCTTTAGAGAGTTTAATCTTATTATTTAAATCGTTTTTGTATAGAATTGTTTTCAGATTTGGATCCTCCTCTATTATTTTAAATATTCTATCTACTCCAAGATTATAGTCGATAGTTTCTTCACTTTCATATATGTCCTTGAGGTAATTATCTGAATAATTTGAGTTTACTGATATTGTGCTCTTGTATTCATACTCATCTTCTCCCATCGCCTCACCAGTTCGATAACCGTTATTGAATATCTTGTCCTCTCTTTTATTTTTATTCTCTTTTTTGTCTTCTCTTTCTTCATTTTCTAACATTCATATCTGATTATTTTTAAATTGACTTAAATAATTCCTCATATTCGTCGTCTGGCATTGAAGAATTACTTTGAACATCTGATTTTATAGTTATTGTCTGATACTCCTCCCTAACTTGATCTTGAAGCTGATTTGCGGTATCATCATCGCTATAGTATTCACTATTCATTCCTCTCTCTTCTACTAATCTGAAATAGTCTTTGTCCATAGCGTAAAATTTATAGCTCTCTTCGTATCCGTTATCCCGGTTTGCGATGACTTTAATTTTCATTCTGCTCTCAAGAGGGCTACGCATTAGACCAAATAGGGAATCTACTGTATGGACTAGACCAAATGATTCGGCAACTGAATCCATACCAAGATCAAAGTTGTCAACATCATCTCTCTTGATTTGCGTGGCTGAAATAATGCACCATTCATTTCTCATGGCAACCCCTCTAAGTTCTTCACAGATTACTTTTACTTTTTCATATAGACCGTTTTGATCTTTAAGAGGTTTTAAAAGATTTAGATAATCAACCACTATAACTTTAAACTTTTTATTTAATTTATTCTCTAGTCTAAGGAAATGATTCTCAATATCGATCGCAGTCGCACTTCCGGTTGGAAATTCTATGACCTCTAGATATCCAAGTTCGCGACCGGATTCTTTAAGCTCAGATATTTTATCTTCAATTAATTTAAGATTATCTTCATCGTTTATATTTTCATATTCATCTTTAGGAACGCTTAGAATATTGGATCCAATGCGCTTCATATAGCTGCGATCTGCTAATTCAACGGTCACCAATCCAGTATGGTTTCCGCTTAGAAATGAGCGAGCAGCAATGTTACCTAATACCATCGATTTTCCAACCTTCGGTCGACCTTGAAATACTACTAAGGTCTTTAAATTCCACCCTCCTCCCAATGTCTTATTAAAAAATGGAAATCCACTAGGGGTACCTACTTTAGCAATTTGAACGTGAGATTTAGGATCAAAGAAGTTAAGTCCAGTGCTAACATTGTTGAAATTTATAGATAGCTTGTTATTAATCTCGTTTCTTATCTTTTCAGTAATTGAGTTAATATTGTCAGGATTAATTGCTGTCGTTTTTAAATACGACATAATATCAACTACAGTTACGTTAAGATTCTTTATTAGAATATAGGCTTTTACATATTGATATAGATAATCGTAGTTGTATTCTTTAAGATTAAAGAGATATAAATCGTCCACGTCGCTATCCTCTAAGAAACAATTGTTTACACTGAGATAGCTCTTTAGCTCTTTTTTATTTGGAATCTTATTATACTGTTTAAAGAACTTTAGAGCAAATTTATATGTTTCCTGTCTCGTTTCATCATTAAAATATTTAGGAAAAACCATCGAAATTAGCTCTTCTCTTGGAATAGATTCATGGTTTTTCGGCCTCAGTTCAGATGAATCATTGTCAGGGTTTAGAATAAAATTCCAGACCATTAATTCTAGAGAGTCAATATTTTCTGTAAAATCGATCATTTATAAATTTAAAAGTATTTAGAGGAAAAAGACTCTGAGACAATCATTGACTTTCCATTAACTATAATAGTACTATTTTTTATTCCTTCCTTAATCACAAGGATCAATTTTTCTTTAAATTTTTCATCTGACATCCTGTCTCCAAAAATGTATTTTAAGGTCTTGGAGGTAAATTTCAAATTAGAAAGATCGTGTGATTGAAGAAAAAGATACCTTGTTATTTCAAAGGTGATGCTTTCATCATCTATGAAATCTTCGTGTAGGTGAAGATCTAGATGATATTTTAGCTCGGCACTCTTTTTAATCATCTTCTCCCCCTACGTGCTCAAAGTCTGAAAGCTCGTCTTTTTCTATTTCCGCGAGGGAACTATATTTAAACATCGGCTTAATGATATTGTCGTCTAATTCATTAATTACCTCTGGGGTAAATACTCTACTAGTAAAAACTTCTCTCCATGGAACAACGTCTCCGGAGTGTTTAATTATGTAATTAAGAGCCCTCTCCTTGGGTAAAAACCAGAAAACTTCTCCATCTACTTCGAACGACTTGCAGATTTGTTGTTCTGCAGGTTTAAGTTTCTGATATTCTTTGTCTGTTATCTTGTTTCCTCTTTCAACTCCACAGTTTTCCCAACTTAGATAATCTTGTAATCCGATATATGGATTCATACCCTTGTGAAAGCTGATGTGGAACTCTATTTTAACGGGCTTAGCTAATCTGTTTTTATCAGGAGTAGATCTTACGATCACTCCAGTTTTAGTCTTATAATCGTCCTTCAGTGAACCTTTAGATAGCATCATAACAACTGACGCTGCATATAGAGGACCTCCACCCCCTGACATTTGCTTAGGGGTGTATTGATCCTGACTAGAATAGGTATGAGAAGTAAAAATAAGAGGAATTTTTAAATTAGAAAGATCTAGGGTAAATGATTTAAAGAGGGCCCTAAGTTCCTTAGCTCGTAATCCCATGTCCTGAGCGTTGCTGCCTTTTTTAAGATCTTCTACTTCTTTATTGGTTTCAAGGTGAGTGAGCGAGTCTACGACTATCATTAATTTAAGAGCAGGATTATCTTCTTTCATTTGAATAATATCGGCTATAAAAAACTTAACCTCAGATATCACTCCTATTCTTTTATAGTTCATGAACTCCATGTTAATGCCAAAGTTTTCAAAATCTTTGCGATCAAGAGCCCCTTCTGTATCTATATAAAATACTCCATATCCTAATTCTTGAGCGTTTTTAACGGCGTTTAAACACAAGAATGTTTTTCCAGTTCCGCTATCTCCTCCAATTCCAAGACTTCTAGCGTTTGGATATCCTCCTCTTAGTGATCCTGACATCTGAGCATTCAACAAATAATTTCCAGTGTGGATATATTCATCAATATCAGAAAAACCTTTAAGGGAGACTCTGCCCTTTGTTTGCTTCTCTAGGGATTCTGTGAATCTTGAAAAGGCTGAAATTAAATCTTTTGATTGCATATGATTGTTTAATTATTTTTACTATTATTTTAAATATTGGTTTATTGATTTATATAAGAAGTAAGTAGCATTGCCGCTGATAGACAGACAGTGTCCTCTATTTCTCCATTTAATATCCTAGTAAACCTTACACGATCTAAAATGTACATTTTATTGTCCGATTCTTCTACTTCTATGGTAAATCCAGATAGATCTCTAGAGTGATTATCTAAATTGACAGCATAACATTTTATTGTTTTTGAAAAAGGAAGACTGAAATTAATTTTTCCAAGATAATAAACTTCGTTTACGTCGCAATCTATTTTAAGCTCTGATTTACAAATATATTCAACTTCTTCAAAGTCAGAATCAAAATTGTTTTTAGACTCTAGTGTTATGCAAGTGTGACCGTGTTCTCCAGTTAGGTAGTCCATGTATCTAGCTAAATATACATTTCTTATCTTTCCTTCATTCGTGTCAAATGGAACAATACAAACCGATGAGGCATCGCACGTAATTCTCCTTAAATTTGATTCTCCGTCGGTTAGTGATAATACTCTATACTTTCCGTCACTAAATTCTTCCTTAAAAAGGAACTTATTTGAATTATTCATCTCTTACTTCTGTTAATTTTATTTCTTCTCTTAACTTGGTTCCGCTGTTAACTGGTTTTATTACACTTGAATCCAGCATCTTATGAAGAGAATCTGATATTATTTTGTTATTGATTGACATCGACACGTATTCTGATAATTGATCTAGAAAGGCCGCCTTGTCTTCTGCGCTATTATACATCATCTTTAATAGCTTTTTATCAGGTAATCTGATATTCATTTTTATAACAAACTCAGACTCTTCAGAATTAAACATTAGGAAGGGATTTGCCTTTGGAGGAGAGTTCTTAGGGGTAGATTCTCTAATCTGATCGGAACCTGATCTATCTGGATTTGAGGTAAATACTCGAGCCTCAGATGAAACCATTGGCTCTACCTTTGGAATGTTTTGAGAATAGATAGAGTTTACCTCTTCTCGAGTAAGCGGTTGCTGATCTCCCATTATCATTAACAAATCATTGGTTAATTTTTTAACATCAATACTTGAGCTGTCATCAAAAATTGCAATTGCAGAATTGCCAGCTGGTTGAACGTCCCTGCACGTAACTATCTTACCAAGGAGTTCTGGGCGCGGGGTCTTTATCCATTGAAATTTTTGACCCGTAAAGTTTTGTTTATACCCTATTAATTGATCTTCAGTTATCATATCTGTTTTATTTTTTTTAAACTTTTGAATCAGTCGGCTGAGGAGTCTCATTTCTTGATTCTAAATTATTTTCGGAAGATTTAAATTCCCAGTTTACAGTGGTACCTGCGAATGGTGGAATAGACTGATCATAATTAGAAGAAGGTATCCTATGAATCGGGGAAATCAGTGAGGAGTAGTCTGTTTCTTGAACTTGCTTTATTTTTTCTTTAATCAGATCTACATCATTTGATGTCGGGGTTAGAACCCCAAGGGCATCAAGATATCCTGATAGCCAATTTACAAAGTCTCTACTTGTCATTTGAATATTTTATTTTTTTTATCTCATCTTGAGCCTCTATTCTTGCATTATATAGACGATCAAGTATGGTTCTAGCAACTGAATTTTTCTCACCACTAAAATAGGTATCATTCTTAGTAGAAATCTCCCTTCCAGAGGTTCGAATCATTCCTTTTTTTCCTAAATATGAATCTGGAGAAATATTAAACTGCATTTGAAGATTTGGATACATTGATTTAAAATCGTAACAGCTAATATATTCATAATATCCTGGAACGGGAGGCATTACGTAAGCCCCTTCATATTTAATATCTTCTTTGTCATCATCGTCTTCTCTAGGTTTTTTGGCCATTTTAAGATTCATATTTAGAAACTCACGGCACATTAAAACCTCTGTAACATGAACTGGGCTATGTATCTTATTGACCTCTATTTGAGCAGTATTTGCAAGGGAGAAGGCAACATCTAATAGACCAAATTTATCTTCGATTAATTTAACTAGAAGGTTATCAATTACGTTATATTTAGTAAACATGTAGACATCCTTTTGAAATTCTTTCATGTTCTTGTAAGGATGCTTCAGTTTGTTAACGTTAAGAGCTCGATTAGAAATATAATCAAGGGTATAGTTTTCTACTACTTTATATGGCTTATATCCAGGGTCTTGGAAAAGATGCATATAATCCATGATTCCAAGATGGGTGGGTAATTTGTGTTTTTTAGAGAAAGTCTTTTTAGATGGCATGTTTTCAAGAGGATCGATGCCTAATCTTTTGCATCGATTCATTAAATATTGCCAGTCAAAGTCTATAAAGTTCCAGCCCGTTATAAAAGACTGTTTGGGAGCTATCTGATGAAAATAGAATTTTAAAAGAGACTCTTCTGATTTAAAAAATCTATGCTTTATTTTAAAGTCGATGTTTAAGAGTTTTCGATCTGACTCTTCATGGGGATCTGTGCTTCTAAAATAGTGATTTACTTCTCCTTCCATTTTTAAAATATCCACATCTGAGAGCCCTTCTGGATAGTCTTCAGATTTCATTGTAGATAACACGTAGGTTACTCCATCTTCATTGCAAAATGAAATTAAATTAACTGGCATAAGAGCCTTTTCAGGATATGGAAAATCATCAGATGTTAGTTCAATTTCAATATCTTGAAAACTTATCTTTGGAGAATTATCGAAATCGTAGATTAATTCCAACTCATCTGGGGTTAATTTATCAAGTATAAGCTCCTCTATGCGAGTTCTAGAGAGCCACATGGGATCGGATTTAGCAGATCTTATGTACTTACCGTCCCAGTTTTTGTGAATAGTTGGTCGATCGGATTCAATCCAATTAAACACATCAGAATCAGAGACTCTCTTTCTAATAAAATCTATTTTGCCAGATGAATTGTAATATGAAATCATCAACTCATTTCCTTGAACCTCTACCCCTATTATCATAAATTAGGCCTGAACATTTCGTTTACGTGTTGACACTTTGCGCACACAATTACTGGGATTGGAGATATGCTGTCTCTGTCTGAACCTGTTAAAAATTTTGATATTTTTTTAAGCATTATTTTCTCTTCAAATACTAGAGATTCGCATGCCTCGCATTTAATGTCCTCGGCATCCTTTAGATTGACATTTAGATTTAATTGTTGATTTTCCATGATTTATTTTTTTTTAATATCCTCTATCTTGACGATCATGATTTTCAGCATTTTTTGCCATATAGAGATTGGTGATGTCTTTACTCGTCATTCCTATTGAAATTGCAAAATTCATATAAAAATGAAGACCATCAATCCATTCATAGTATAATTCCAGTCTGTCGCTATCAGATAAATCAGAGATCTTCATAGACTCTGCCTTTTTATTATCTGATTTCCAGTATTTCCAGGCAGCTGATCCAATACCTTCGTTTATTCCACCAAGAGCATCGAACATTTCATTAAGTTCATCGCTCATTGCGTGTTTATTAACCAGCCAAAAATCTGAAATCTGTTTAAGACTCCAGTCTTTAAAATCAAATCCCAATCGATTTTGAAGCTCTATCTGCTTGTTATAGATTAGTTCTAGAGAATCTCTATTAGTTGAAGACCAATCCTTGATCTCAAGGTTGGCGCACACATTGTCGCTATTTGCCATTTCTTTTATTTTATTATACTAAATTAAGGATTTAAGGATCTTTAATTTTACATATTTTTTTAGATTTATTGTGATATGCTTAGAATAAATAATAAAAAATATCCGTATAGAAATGGCTGAAAGAACGATCAATTTAAATAATTTTAAGTCTAGCGGTGTATATACTGTTGAGATTGATCAAAGCGAAAACTTAGCCCTTCCTCTAACCACAGGAAGACTCATAATTGGATCTAGTAGAATAGGTCCATTTAATACTGTTGTCTTGATAAACGATTTAAGAACATTAAGAGCAGTTTTTGGAGAAATAGATGCTAAATTAGAAAAAAATGGAAGTTATTTTCAGAGATCAATTGAAGTTGCTCTTAGAGAAGGACCAGTATTTGCTCTAAATGTGTTGCCAATCGATGATGATGAAGATCCGCTTTTAAATAAGGATAATGTCTTTTTTACGACATTTAACACTGAATCTTCTTCTAACAATTCTGATCAAAACCCTATTGAAAATCCAATAATTGACTTTTTTAATAAGCGAAGATTATGGTTTGCTAGTGCAGATCAATTGAATAGAACTAAAAATTTAGCTCTAGGAGATGATTTTGTAACTAACCCAGGTGGATTTGGAAGTGTATCAATTGATTCTAATAAAATTTTATCCTTTGTAAACACTGGAAAGTCCAACCTTACTGTTTGGACAAGAAGAGCGAACACTACTGGATTTGATGTAACTGCAAGAGAATGGTATAATACCGTTGGAAGCGGAGAGGCAAATGAATTTCCAACATTCATTCATCCTGACGATTTCATATCAGACTACATGGTAGAAGTCATTATGATATCTGGAGACTGGACTAAATATTTAAAATTGTCAAACGACCCAATATACAGTCAGTTTTTCAATGAAACTGGCTTGATTCAAAGCAGAGCAAGCGATTTCTTTGCCCTCAGAGAAATTAAAGTTATTAATAGAACGATTGGGTGCTTAATTCCTAATTTTTTAGATCAGAGTGGAAATAGTATCTCGATTGATGTACTTATTAATCGACTCTTTCCTACTACTGGAGTATTGTGTGCTCTAGATGAAAAGAAGTTGGACCTTGTTGACTTAACAACTTCGGCATTTAATGATGTTGAGGTAGATACTCATCGAATAGATCTAGTAGGTCATGGATTTGATGAGCTATCATATTCTGCAGATAACGGTGGATATGACACCGATGGAACCACAGTAGTTCCAGCAACTCCTCTAATTGATTTACTAAGCTACTGCAAGCCGGCCGGAACCAATTTGATTTTCGAAATGACGAGCTCTGAGACTGAGTCTGATTTTCTATCTGGAATCGTTCCTCCATCTCTAGGAGAAACCTATGTTATTAACTCCCCTCTAGTTGGAGATCCATATATCATAGCAATGGAAGACAGTAAATTATACGAGTCATATGCGAAAGGATTTATAAGAGAAGGGGATGTTGTTTTTGGAACCCCTAATTATTATTTAAAGATACAAGACAATTTAACAGTAACTGTTTCAGGAAACGACTTAAATTATATTAAAATTTTATTGTACCTAGATATCACACTCTTAAATCAAGAGGACGCTAACAATATAGTATACACCGGAGTCACCGGTGATTATATTAAAGTTGGAACGTCAGCCGGTTCAAATTTTAAATATACTTTTGATTTGACTGATACTAATTTCTTTACTAGTTATTCAGTGATGCAACCTAATAAGTTAAAGTTAGGAATAAATACTGCAAATGTAGGAAATAAAGCAATTATTGATGAATTCATTAAAGTAAATAGATATTTAAAAGCAAAGGTAGTTGGAGATAGCCGAGAGAGATTATTGAAGATCATCTCAGTAACTTCAGCTGAAACTTTGAGCCCATATTCTCTTGAATATACCATCACTACTATGGCACCCACAGTGGATGAAGTGATAGGATTAGATGTAACTGGAAATAACATTCAAGCCTATAAAGGAATCTATAATTTTGTTGGAGAAATTGGAGGACAATATCTAAAAGGATTCAAGGTTAGAGATGAAATTCTTCCGAATGGAACAGCATCTAGACAGCAGGACATTCTTTCATATTTATTTGAAAAAACGTCGATTCCTCAGGCTCTTGCTGGAAAGGAACTTATCGATTTTAGATATGTAGTTGATACTTACGAGGGAGAAATAGGATCTAATTCTAAATACTATCTTTCTAAGCTTGCGGCGATGCATGGACAAGTATTGGCTATTTTAAATGCACCATCAGTTGAGCAATTCGAACAGTCAGTTGATCCTTCATTTATAGATACTACTAATAAATTATTTTCAACAAGGTTAGTATCAACCGGTGGAGATCTAGATTTAAATCCTAGTTTTACCTTTAAATTTGCTGAAGAAGATATCAACGGAATTCCTCTCTCTTCGTACGCAACCTATTATTTTCCAAATCTAATAATTAGAAATGGAAACAGAAATCTTTCGGTTCCACCAGCTGCGTACATATCAAATTTATACGTTAAGAAGTTTAAAAATGGTACTCCATTCTTAATAGTTGCAGGTGGAAAAAGAGGAGTATTGAACGATCCAGAATTGGTAGGATTAGAGTATGAATTAACAGATGAGGATAGAGATTATCTAGAGCCAGTTGGACATAATCTAATAGTGAAAAGAAGAGGATTTGGAATTCTATTGCTTTCTAATAATACTGGATATCAGAGAATTAACTCAGCTCTAAATAATGCTCACGTAAGAGATAATCTATCAACTATTGAGAGAGATCTTGCTAGAATTTTATTTAATTTCCTATTTGACTTTAATGATGAAATCACTCGACTAAGGGTTAAAACGGTGGTTGAAAATTATTTGGATTCAGTAGTCAATGCAAGAGGATTAAGTTCATATAGCGTAATTTTTGACAGTTCAAATAACACCAATGAGGTTATTGAGAATAATGCTGCAATTATTGATGTAATAGTAGATTTCCCAAGAGGAATTCAAAAATTCATCAATAGAATAACAATTACCAGAGTCGGAGGACAATTAAGTTCTGAGTCTACAGGTTTTACTCCTAGTTTTTAATTTAAAATTAATCTAAAATAAAAAACCGAATGGAAACATTCGGTTTTTTTATTGGTGGTAATTAAATATTATTCTTCTAGGTAATTCTTATGCAGGCAATCTAGTTTATCTTGAGCTTCTGCTAGTTTTGAAAGAGCAGCTTCTGCGTTATTATAAAAATCCTCAGTGCTATGATCTCCTATACCAGCCGGGTGTTCACTTAGCAGGTTAAGTGTTAATTTTGCTTTTGCGATATCTGCTAAACATGCAGACTCTAACATTTTAAATAATTCAGGTTTCATTTTTCTTTTTTTATTCAAATTCATCTAATTCAAGGTCGGCTACTTGGTCTAATACTGCCATTATTTCATTTGACATGATAATGTGGTGAAGTTCTCCTTTATAAGTAATCTCAGCGCCTGCGAATCTATTGCACAGAACTAGATCCCCTGGTTTAACGAGCATTGGATTATTCGGAGTTCCGTCTCCACAGGCTATAACTGTTCCAATATTAGGCCTTTTTACTGCTTTTTCAGGAAGCATGATTCCACCTGAAGTGGTTGTTTCTTTTTTTCTAGGTTTAATTAAAACTCTTTCGTATAACGGTTTCATATTAAAGATGGATTATTTTTTATATTTGTAAAATTCTTAAAGCTAAATTTTTTAAATTCTGATTTTTTAATTGACTCTAATGATTCTCTGACTTTATCTGGAAAAAGATTAGAAGAAAGTCTGATTATCTTAGAATTAAATAGGAAGTGTTGACGTATCTCTTTTAACTTATCAATATCTTTTATTTTATTAAGAACACTGATTTGCTGAATTACAAAATCAATAAACTCTTCATTAGACTCGTCTAATAAATCTATTGAATTCTCTCCATATGCAAGAGATATTTCTCTAATTAATTTTTCAGATTTAGAAGGAGTCATTTTGTCCATTTTTGGAATATTGTCCTTGCCGTCTCCTCTGAATATTTTACTAAATACCTCTAAGACTGGATCTATTTTATATTCGACGTAGTCCTTTCCTTTAAGAGTATTTAAAACCTGATCTGCCTTACTTTTAACTATATGAGAATCTGTTAAAGAGAAGAAATTATCCTCTTCATCAATCGCAGGATCAGGATTAAACTCTCTAGGTATACATATTTTTTTATGACCAGATGTCTGCTTAGGATATATTACAATTATATTGTTTCTATGAGAATAGGTAAGCTGTTTGATGTCACTATCTACAGTATAAATTAAAATATCTTCTTCTATCTTTTCACAAAGGTATGCAATTATGTCATCCCCTTCAGTTCCCCATATCCTATAGTAATTCACACCGCAATTATCAACAAGTGATTTTGCGATCTCGTTTTGAAAATAATCAAAGAATAGGTGTATATTATCGTCCTTTTTTCTATTTCCTTTGTATTTAAATTTCTCTGGAGCTGAGTCGGTTATAAAATTAGATGAGTCAAAAAATTGATCTACGTACTCTTTTCTCCAGCTAGTTGAATCAAAAACTAAATGCACCCGATGTATTTTATTACTAACGGGTGCAATTAATGAATTTAAGTAGTTGATGCAGAAATTTCTAAACTCTAGCTTAACTTGTTCTTTCAGTATTGATTTTCCTTCGTTAAAGATGTCATTCACAAAATATTTAGCGCCTATGCTTTTGTCTCTAAAACAAATCGTCTTAGTTACGTTTACTGCGACGTTTAAATATGCGTTTCCATCTATGATAAAGTCCATTACTGATCACTGGTTTCTTTAGGTTCTTTAGAAGATTTTTTAAGAGTCTTAATCGCTTTTGCAATCAATTCAGATTCATCCAGGTTATAGGATCCTTTGGATTGAGCGTAATTGCAGCCTGCCATTAATACAAATACCGCTTGATTAATATCAAGATTCTCTAAAAATTTCTCATAATCTTCCTGGTTAATATAGGATATTGCTCCTAGTAAGACTTGAGTTTTTTCAAGAGAGCTTTGCACTACTTGCTCTTTTATTACTTCTATGTTCTGATTTTCTTTTGTTTCCATTTTCAGAAAATTATTTTTACATGTCTCTAAAAAGAGAATCATATTCGTCATCTGAAGAAGTATCTTTCTCCGTCATTAGACTGTCGCTATCAGAAAAAGGAAGATCTGAGCTAGATGATTGAAACTGAAGATCTTCAGTTTCATCTAAAATAGATTCTTCTTTCTTAGAAGAGGTTGAAGAACTAGAAGGAGACCCGGACAATTTAGATTTAATTAAGGATTTCATGTCTTCGTCTTTGGTCCTTTCAAGTAAAAGATTTAAAACTGATCTATTTGTTAGAATTGAAATAATAGCTTCTGCTACTTTTTCTCTAGTTTCACTGCTCCATTCTTGATGTCGATATTGATCCATTTCAGGAGTATTTTTCTTCATAAACTCCTGGATTAGCTTAACAGATTTCTCATTATTTTCAACTTGAATCTGTTTATCTCCGATTTTAAAAACAAGTGGAGTAATATCGTCCATGAATTTAGACTTGCTCCAATCTCGGTATTGGCGTGTCTTTTTTCCAACCACACATAAAAAATCTTTACCCTCTAATAGATGATAGGGATTAACCGAAGAGACTGACTCGAGAAGTTCGTCTTCTTCAGGGTTGATCTGAGCCTCAATTAAATTATTAATTTGAGAAGAAAATTTAAAGATTTTAATGGTTCCTTCTAATTCAGGACGCTGGGGATCTTTTTTAATATAAACCGGAGAGTGATGAGTGTGCCATCTAGAAAAAGAAGACTCTAATTGCTTATGCAATTCAGGTTCTTCATCTTTTAAAGACTTAATCACTCTCTCAAGGTCCCATAAAATTGAAGGCTTTTCTATATTAGAAGGGCAATCAATGTATAATGATTCCTTAGTTAGAGGATTAAAAAATTTAGCGCTGTATTTAGTGTATTTACTCATGGACTTGTCGTGCACATAAGGAATAAATCTAAACACTGATTTGTAGGATCCATTGTGGCCATCAGGATCAGGATTATAGATATTCTGATCTGTTTTTTTGCCAGATTGATTGGATGATTTTACAAAGTTTTCTTTAGGTAAATCGAAAAAGTCAGTCATACGTAGATATTTTTTTAAAGTTTATTTAGAGATAATACTATAGATCAAAAAATAATTAAGAAGATATATTAGGCGTTAAGTTCGTCTCTAAGAGATTTGGCAGCATTAGATAAATCTGACATGCGAGTTCTAATAGTCGGCATGTGAATTGATTTTCTAACTGACTGAAGAGATTTTCTAAGTCTTCCAGCTGCGCTTCTTACTCCTTTGTCGTAAAACTTGGAGACGTCTCCTCCCTCTTCCATTTGTCTGATTTGAGATTCGATCTCACCGAAGATTGCTTGCTTAGCTTCTTCTACTTGATTTTTAAAATTTTCAAAACTGTTCATATGTATAAATTTTTAAATATTATACTAGTTTTATGCAACAGGTTTTAAATTTTATTGATAATTGAGCTTATTTTTTGATCCTCGGTTGAAAAATCTGAGTCTGGGTAATTTTCAAGAGCATGATTTACCCATGCGGTCAATACCTGTAGATATTGTTCTTTTGTCATTCGACCAGCCATCATAAATGGATAGAGATATTTATCAAAGATTTTATCTATAGGAATCGATTGCTTTTTAGATCTATAATATGCACCTTTAACCATTGATTCTATTTCATCGGGTAAAAGAAAATATTGATAGCTCTTCTTTGCTGACTGGCGATCTACATGTGAGCTCGGTCGAACTTTAAATGGCTCCCTATTCCATCCGACCTGTAGAGTATGGTTTATTTCGTGAATTAGGATGTCAGTTAATCTAAATTCAAGCTCTCTATACAATTTGGGTTCCATTTTTGGATTAATTATGAGAGTAACTACGATTTCGGGCAGCATTAGATCTCCTCGATCAATAATAGTGTTGGCGTCTATGGCAAAACCGTAATGCTGATAGTTAATTTCTTCCCATGGAAGAGTCTTGAAGTGAGAATCGGTATCAAAATCTGGATTATCCGACTTCTTTATCTGAATAACTAGATCGAAATCTGGTTTTTTATACTCTAACTCTCTAATTTCAACATAATCATCATCTGATGAATTAAAATTCTTAATTATATTGATTACATCTCTGCAATAATTAGATGCACCTAGATCAAAGTTTTGATCATTCTCGTTTATATATTGATTGAACGATTTGATCATTTTTTAGGAATTATGATGAAAGTAATATCAACCTCCTCAGTTCCAAAAGAATTTTCTTTATAAAATGTGATCTCGATGTCTTTAAGCCTGTTGCCGATCTGATCTCCTACTACTTGTTTTCTAAATTTATCTAGGAGAAGTTTGGTATCAGGTGGAATTACTGATTTATCACCTGAAATATATTTAGATATCGCTTTCTTTTTTACGTCAATCACTGCATCAGAAAGTTCTAAATCCTTTGTGCTAATTATATTAGAATCCAACCATTTATCAAGATCGGTCTTTGAGACCTCATATGATGTATATTTTTTAGAGCTGGTTCCATCCGGATAATTAGTGTCCCCGGTCTCTCCGTCCTCCATAAAAATAAATTTATATTTATCTGGTTTAGGGGCAGCCGCACCGGCTGCATTAGGATCCCCTCCCATCATATCCTGCTCGTTTACAAAGGTAATGAATCTTTTAAGGTGCTTCATTAATTGAGATTAACGTTTTTATTATTTATCCGTCGCAGGCAACGCATTCTGCCATTGCCGCTTGAGCAATATCTCCCCTGAGCACGGATTCAGTTCTCATATAATATAAAGTCTTTATGCCTAATTTCCATGCCTCTATGTGACACTGATTTATCCACTTGGGGGTGGCTTCCTTTGGAAAAGCTAGATTGAGTGAGCATGATTGATCTATATATTGTTGTCTAAGCCCTGCTTGTCTGATTAGATCCAATTGATTGATTTCCTTAAAGGTTTTGAATATTTCTTTAAATGGAATAAGATCGGACTGTAGGTAATTCATTTCATTTGCATCTTCTTGAGTAACTAACTTGCCATCTATAAAGAACCAGTTATTTAAAAAATCTAGGTCCTGAACTGATCCTCCATCCTCTAGAATCTTATCCCAGGTCTCTTTAGTGTTCATTTTCATTCTCTTAAGATATTTCTCAAGTGTTGGATTTTTTCTGATGAATGTTCCTTTTGCGCTCTGTTCGGTCCAAACATTTGCCGGCCAAGGTTCAATACCTGCAGATACGTTACCTGCAAGTTTAGAATTAGATACAGTTGGGGCTACTGCTCTTAGATGAGTATTTCTCATGCCCGTGCCTACGCACCACAATGGCTCTCCATATAATTCAGCAAGCTCTCTAGATGCTCTATCGGATTCAAGTTTGATTTGACTAAATATTTTACGAGTCTCGTATTGAGCTAGAAGTCCTTCAAATGGAATTCCTCTCTCCTGTAAATAAGTATGCCATCCTAAAACACCGAGACCTAGTGCTCTTCCTTTTTCAGCTGATCGAACTGAATTCTCAAATCCTTTCATGTTTTTGGCCTTTTGAATAAATTCTTCTAATACTCCATCTAGGAACCAGGTTGCAGTATATATAAGATCAGTATGCTTCCATTCATCATACTTAGCTAAATTTAAAGAGCTCAAACAGCATACAAAGGAGTGAGACTCATCTGTGTGTAGGGTAATTTCACTACATATATTAGTCATATATACCTTCAAATGATTCTTTTTGTAGGCCTCTGGGTTTTGGTTATTGACATTACCTTTAAAC
>JACCDP011394301.1_pt1 | contig 21963 bp, 17 predicted proteins | sample 7445841 | NCBI WGS metagenome assembly JACCDP01 (sample SAMN15323441, study PRJNA562643) | freshwater metagenome | isolation source: river surface water | place: USA:Blue River Watershed | collected 2017-08-17
AAGATTATAGTCGATTTTGACTGGCATAAAGGCTAGTAAAAAGGCTGTTATAATTGTAGATGAGGAAACACGCCTACAATTTCATATAGTAAACTAAAGAAAAAGAGGTGGAATAAATGGCTTATACACGTGGCTCGTCCAATAACATCATCGTGGGAGCAGCAGCGCTGTTCACATACAATGATTCATTATCAGGACAAATCGGAGATGTCTCAGGATCACTCCCAGGATTTGAAGCAGGACTATCTTATAAGGATACCCTAGCAGAAGATACTGATTATACAAACGTAGGTTATACCAGCAATGGTATTGAACTTACATTCCAACCTGACTTCGGTGAAGTTCAGGTTGACCAGGTACTTGACGTTGCTCGTCTTTTCAAGCAAGGTATGCAGGTATCACTTAAGACTTCATTCGCTGAAGCAACACTAGAAAACCTTTTGGTTTCAGTTGCAGCACAGGATGAGGATCTTTCAGCACTAGCAACAGGAACTGGAATTGGTGCAGGAAGTCAGTCTTTCGACATCAACTCAGGAGAACTAGGAGAAGTTCCATTGGAGCGAGGAATCGTTGCAGTAGGACCAGGAACTGGAGATCCAGCAATTAACAAGGAGCGTATCTATATCGGATATCGTGCACTCTCAATCGAGAGCGTAACTGCATCTGCTAAGCGTGATGCTGCTTCTATGTTCGACGTAACTTTCCGTATGCTTCCATTGGATAATGGTATGTATGGTAAGATCGTTGACCGCAGAATTGCATAATTAATTTATTTAATTAACTGAGAACTGCCCTTTCGTTTGATTGGGCAGTTTTCTTTTGCTATAATGGTTTAATGGCCACTAAAGTATATCAAGAGCATCCTATAACCCTTTTTGATGGAACCGTAATATTACTATCACCATTAAAAATTAAATACTTACATCAGGTTATGGAAACATTTCTTTCTGTTAAAAAAGCAAAAAATGATCTAGAGGCTATAGCAGTACTGACAGAATGCACAAGATTAGCAATGCAACAGTATTGCCCAAGACTGTCAGAAAATATTGAGGATGTAGAAGACGCTGTTGACTTACCAACAATCTATAAGGTTATGGATTTTGGTGCTGGTATAAAGATTAATCATGAAGAGGACCAGCCAGTAAAAGAACAGGCAAGTGACAGTGGAGATACCTGGGACAGCCTAGACTTATTAAAGTTAGAGTCTGAAGCCTTTATCTTGGGGGCTTGGAAAAACTACGAAGATCTAGAACTATCCCTATCAATGCCAGAACTATTGCAAATTATATCTATGAGAAGAGAACTTGACCATATGGAGAAAAAGTTTTTAGCAGCAATTCAAGGCGTTGACATAGATAAAGACAAGGGCGATGATGCATGGCAAGAAATGAAAAATAGAGTTCTGTATAAGGGCAAAGGCAGTAACGATATAACAAACCTATCAGGAAAGCGTGCAATGGAGGCTGGGTTTGGAATAGGAAACGGTCTAGACTACGAAGAAATAACTGCATAAAAAACACGCTTGTTTATGCTATAATTGATACAACCTTACAAGGAGGAAAAATGGCAACAACAGTCCATGAAGAAAAGACAGTAACACTGATTGATGGAACAAAGATCAAGGTAAGACCACTAAAGATCTCTCTACTTCGTCCGTTTATGAAGAAGTTTGAGGGTGTAGCAGCAGTAGCAGAAGACAATGAAAAGTCAATGAACATTCTAATGGAATGTATTCAAATTGCAATGAAGCAGTACAAGCCAGAACTCGCAGAAGATTTGGCAGCATTGGAAGATAATATGGATCTCCCAACTGTGTACAAGATTATTGAAGAAGCATCTGGAGTTAACCTTTCAGATACACCAGTTCTCAATACTCTTCCATAAATAAAACTATAAAGAGGTAATAATGAATGGCTGATATTCAGTCCAATATTGTAGTCAATATTGATACTTCTGCAGCACTTGCAGAACTCAAAGCGCTACAACGTCAAATATCGGCCTTTCATTCCTCAATGGCAAAGGGTGGCGCTGCAAGCGCTGCTGTCTCTGCCAATATGCAACAAAATCTTGCAAATACAATCAACTCTAGTGGCAAATTCCATGCCGAAATGGTTCGTGTAAGATCTACAACAGAATCCTTCAATACAGCACTTGCTAAAAACCAACTCTCAATGAAAGAGTATTTTAGGTATGCAGGAGCAGCATCTAAAACATTTGGTAGATTGTTTAAGCAAGAGCACGAAACAATCAATAAGGTTGCTAGAGAAAATGTAAAGACTCTTCAGACTCAGTATATTAAAATGGGTCGTGATGCTTCAGGATCACTAAAGGCAATGTCTGTACGTCCACTAGCCCTGGACATGAAAAACTTACAAACACAAACTGCACTCGCTGCACAAAAACAAGCATTACTTAATCAACTGTTAAGACAAGGGTCTACAAACCTACTGAACTTTGGTAAGAATACTCAGTGGGCAGGCCGCCAGTTGATGGTTGGTTTTACAGTTCCCCTTATGTATTTTGGAGCAGCAGCAAGTAAAACTTTTATGCAAATAGAAGAGCAAGCAATTAAGTTTAAGCGTGTTTACGGAGATCTTTTTACAACATCTTCTGAGTCTGCAAAAGCATTAAAAGATGTTCAACTTCTTGCTAATGAATTTACAAAGTATGGAATAGCCGTAGCAGATACAATGAAGATGGCAGCAGATGTTGCTGCAACTGGTAAGGTTGGGGCAGACTTAATGTCTCAGGTTGCATCTGCAACAAAACTTGCAGTTCTTGGAAACATTGATCAAGAAAAATCTCTTGAAACTATTATTTCTCTTACATCTACATTTGGTATTGCTTCAACTGATTTAGCAAAAAATATTGACTTCCTTAACGCAGTTGAAAACCAGACACTTTTAAATATTGATGACCTTACAACTGCAATTCCAAAAGCAGCACCAGTAATTAAGCAACTCGGTGGAGATGTACAAGATCTTGCATTCTTTATGACAGCAATGCGTGAAGGCGGTATTAATGCATCAGAAGGCGCTAACGCACTAAAGTCTGGTCTTGCTTCTATGATTAATCCATCAGCAAAAGCAAGCGCCTTCTTAAAAGACCTTGGCATAAACCTTAAAGGAATTGTTGAAAATAATCAGGGAGACATTAAGACTACTGTTATCCAGTTTGCACAAGCACTAGATACCCTAGATCCACTTAATCGTTCTCGTGCAATTGAACAACTATTTGGTAAGTTCCAGTTTGCTCGTATCTCTACACTGTTTCAGAATGTCCTTAAAGAAGGAACACAAGCACAAACAGTCTTAGGGTTAACAAAAGCCACAACAGAAGAACTAGCAATTTTGTCTGAACGAGAATTGTCAAAAGTTTCAGACTCTCCAATGTTTAAGTTTAAGAAACAGATAGAAGATTTAAAGGTAGCCATTGCTCCAATTGGTGGAGAATTCTTAAAGGCTCTTACTCCAGTAGTTAAATTTTTTGGTGGAATCTTTGAAAAGTTTAATGACCTCTCTGATGGTGCTAAAAAGTTTATTGTTATTTTGACTACAGTTGTTGCTGGAATTGGCCCACTACTACTTATGTCATTTGGTTTGCTAGCCAACGGTGTTGCCAATATTATTAAAATGTTTGTTGGAATCAAGTCTATATTTAATGGTGTTGGAAAATCCTCAATGGGACTTGGAGAACAGACTAATTATCTTACACAGCAACAGATGGAAAATGCAGCATCAGCAGCATCACTTGATCAGGCACACCAAAGACTTCAGCAAAGATTCACATCTGAAAAACTTGCAGTAGTTCAATTAACTGGAGCATACTTACAAGCAGTTCAGGCACAGAGAGCCTTTGGAATGCCTCCAATGCGCCCTGGTATGCCTGGTAAGCCTCCAATGAAACTTGCTGATGGAATTGTTAGCGTACCAGGACCAAAGGGTGCAGGAGACGTTGTACCAGCAATGCTTTCACCAGGAGAATCAGTTATCCCAGCAAAGCAGTCTGCAAAGTATGCACCACTAGTTTCAGGAATTATTGCCGATAAGATTCCAGGATATATAAAGGGATTGCAAGGAGCAGGTGGAAAAACAGAATTTGCCCATATTGGACAAATGACTCCAGTTCCTGCAGCAACACTAGCAGCACAGTTAAATCAAATGGAGGGTGCAGTAACAGCAAGAGCCCTTAGAGTAATCAATGCAGTTGCTGCTCAATTTGGAAATGCATTGATGGTAAATGTTTATGGTAAGTTAGGAATGACAACTGGACAGACATCAACTGGAAAGAGCATCAATGGACTTCTTGGTAAACCAGGAGGAGTAGCAAAATCAGAATTTGTTGCAGACTTTGATAAGCAGGGTATGCAAAGATGGAAGGCATCGCTAAAGGCTGCAGGATTAAAGATGGATGACGTTTCTGCAGAGTTAACGCAATTAGATCGTGGTATTAGAGAGTACATGACTTCTATTCATAAGGGAGCAACAGTTACTGATCAGACAGTAAAGCAGGCCTATGAGTATTCAACTAAGAGAATGGCTGCAGATAGTAGAGTTGTTGCAGCATTTAATCAATTGGCAAATACTGCTGGAGAAGCAAGAGTAAATATTTCTCAAGCAGTTGCTGCAAAGTTTGGGCTATCAAAGGTTCCAACAACTGGAAGTAAGCCAGTAGTTGCAGTTGGAGGAGAAAGAATTAGAACTGGTGGAGATAGACTCCCATTCTATAGAAGTGCAGGATTTGATATTGTTAAGGCTGCGACAAAAGCAATTGCAGATGGAGCAAGAAGTGCCCTAAAGGTTGCATCTCCATCAAAGGAAATGCGTACTGTTGGTGAGCAATCAGGAGCAGGGCTAGTAATTGGAGCAAGAGATCAGATAGATGATGCGACTGCTGCGGGACAACAAATTGGTGCAGCAATTAAAACTGGTGCAGTTTCAGGGCCAATGCCAACTGGATCTCAATCACGAAACCGTGCAGCACTTTATGGAACTGGTCCAGTAGATGCTGATGCTAAATCAATTCGTAGACAGTTAGAGGTTGTTGAGAAGAGAAAACTGGCAGAAGCAAAGAAGCAGTTAAAACTAGATGAAAGAATTTCTCAATCTAAGCAAGCGCTATATGGAACAACTGGCGAAATTACACAAGACATGAGAACTCAGAGAAGATTGAGACAGGCAACAGAGAGAGCACTAATAAAGGCAGAAGCAGAACGTGCAAAGGCAGAAGCAAATGAGGCAGCAAATGTAATTAAGCGTTCATCAATTACAGCAGCACTTGAAAGACTTAAGAATAGAGCAATCATGGCTCGCACAGATGCAGAATTGATGGCAGCAAAAAAAGCAAAGATGTCTCAGGTTGGTGGAAAAATTGGTGGAGCAGCGATGGGTCTTTCTATGGTTGCAATGGCTGGTTCAATGGCTGGAGGATCAGTTGGCGAAATGTTCCAAAAGGCAATGATGCCTTTGATGTTGTTATCTATGGCTGCAACCCTAGCAGGTAGTTCTTTGGGACTTCTTGCTCTTGGTATTGGAGTTGTAATTGGAGCGTATGTCATGAATCGCATGGCAGTAGATAAAGCAGGAGATGCTGCTATAGCATTTGCCGATAGAGTTAATGGCTCAAATCAGGCTTTACAGGTTTTTGCAGAATCTGCTGGCAAAGTAACTGCTTCCGAAATCATGGATAGAAGAAGAAAAGATGAAGTAAAACAATATCAGACAGTCACTGGAAAAACTACTTATGGAGAAAGTTTTGTAGCGGGAGAAAAGGGTAAGGCTCTTGTAAAAGATGTTGGAACAAATATTGGTCAAAGAGGAACTGCTGGTGCATCTACTGCACTATTTAGACAGTTAGCAATGGGAGTTACATCTGGTGCAATGACCACTGAGCAAGCACGATCAATCGCTCTAAACGTTGGAGATGCTTTAGGAAATCAAGCATTTGGTATTCAGGTTAATGCAAAACTTACAGAGTTGCTTGGTCCAAATGGTGAAAACTATCTCAAAGACCCAATGGCAATTAGAACAAAGATGGTTGATGCAACCAATAGAGACTTAAAAGCAAGCAGTACAAGAGCAAACAAGAGTTTTGGATATAAGGGAAATGACATAAAAAATATTGCTGGCTACACTGCTGCAGGAGCAGGCGCAGGAGCAGCAGCAGGTGCTATTGCTGGACAAATGCTTATTCCAATTCCAGGTGTTGGAGCAGCAGCAGGTGCAGTTCTTGGAACAATTATTGGTGGAACAGCAGGATATTTTAAGGGCAGAACTGAAAGAGGAAAAAGAATTGCAGCAAATACAGGTGCAGATGCTGCTATGCAAAAGATTGCTTTAGAAGAGCAACAGCAAATGCTTGATTCGTTAGAACTTGAATATCAGCAAAGAATTGATATTGCAAAGGCAGCAGGAGATACTACAGAAGCATCAAGACTTGAAAATCTTTATTTAGATGACAAACAAAAGTTATTAGTTAAGCAAAAAGAAACTACTGACATGATAATGACAAATTTCAAGGACGCAGATGGAGCAATCCAAGATGCTTATATGAATAGTGCAAATAAGTTAATGACAAAGAAATATAAGGGTACTGCTGTTGAAGATGTTGTTCCAATGGCCCAACTTGCAATCGATGATTCTGCTGGAACTAAAGAACAAAAATATTTACTAAAAATGGAAGTTGCTTCTGGCAACATTGATCCAGTAACTTTGATTAGTTTAATGAATCTTGCTTCAACTAACAAGGCAGCCTTTGATTCAACCATGAACATTATTACAAAATTCGGTGGTAAGGCTGCCTCACAAGCCCAACAAGTTGCAGATCTTTTTATTGGCGCAGATGGAAAGCCAAACACTAAACTACAAACTGATTTTATGCTTAAGGTAAGCGAAGCAAAGACAGCAAAAGAAGCACAAAAGATTATTGATTTTAATGAACAGATTACAAGGGCTGGTGGAGAACTAGATGTTGCCTATTTAATTAAGTATTATAACGAAAATCCAGCAGCAGCAAAAATAGCACAAGATTTGTTTGATAAAGTAAAAAATGGAAACCTAGACTATGAAATTATGGTAAAGACAAAGTTTATGCCAGAAGAGTATCTTGGTGCAATAGACAAGGACTATTATAATAAGTTATCAGACAATCAAAAGCAAGTCTACATGAATGAAATTGTTACTGTGATGTCTATTACAGATGAAACAACATTCAAGGGTGACCCAGATGTTCAGAAGTGGCTTTCTGAGCCTGCAAGCAAGGGTGGAGGAGAGATGTATCAGAATGCATCATTCCCAGTTCAAAAGCAGATGTATGCAGCCCACCTTGCTGGAATCAAAACGGCAGCAATGGATGCCACAGTACCTTTTAAGAAAAATGATGATGGATCAGGATCAAAGACAGGTCCATCAGCATCGCCACTAGATGAACTAATTAAAAAGATTAGAGACTTAAGAAAAGCACAACAAGGATTAACTGTTGGTTGGGGCTCTTCTATGAAAGCCATGAATGCACTATTTACAGATTCAAAGGGTAAAGTTAGAAATCTTGTTCCAGGAAAAGATGCTAAGGGAAATAAGCAATCACCGTTTAATGGTCTTGAAAATAATCTACGAAAGAAGGGTATGGGTCAGGGGGCCATCGACTTCTTGACAGGATTAAGCGTAGAAGACTACAAAAAGGTTGGACCTAAGTTTATTGAGATAGATAAAAAAACAGGTGCTATTAGAGTAAAAAATGCAGCACAACTTAATGCTTTATTGAATAATATTGCTATTGGTAATTTCCAAAATGAAAATGAAAAGTTTATTGATAATATAAAGAATCAAGGCTCTGCAATAAATAAACTTATGGGTGCAGGGATGTCTCTAGAAGATGCTTATGCTGCTGTAGAAGATTCTCAATTTGCTGCTGCAATCGCAACTGGTAACTTTACTACAGCAGAAATAAAGCAAATGGTTGCAACAAAAAATAATGCAACAGCATTAAAAGAACAATCAGAACAACTTAAGTCTGTAAGATCATACTTTGACTCATTAACAAAGGCTGTTACAGATCAAAAGATATTCTCTGGACTTGCTAAAGACCTGTCCAAGATGGGCATGGACTCTGGTATGATTGCCAATATTCTATCTGATCCATCACTAGCAAAGGGGCTAGCAGATCAACTTAAGTCTGGAAAGATAAGTGCAGAGGGGATTGCTGCTGCAATTAAAAAGATTAAGGATGCACAGACAGAAAAAGCAATTACTAACATCAATGCTGGAGATATGTCTGCAGCCTTCCAGCCTGGATATGATGCAGCACAGAAGTTATTTGATATTCAAGAAAGAATGTTAGATAAACAGTACCGTGCAATCTTTGCTGCAGATGAAGCAAAAATTGTTAGTGCAGAAGCACTAGTAACAGCAAAGCAAAAAGAAATTGATCTACAACAAAAGAATGTTGATCTTGCTGAGCAAGGGGTAGAGGCTGCTAACAAGTTAATTCAAGTACAAAATGATAGAAATGATAAACTATCTCATGACCTAAAGTTAATGGATAAAGCAGCGCAAGCAATTAACGATAAATATGACAAACAAAAAACTGCTCTTGATAAAATTTCTTCTATTAACTCTGTTATTGCTAATCAGCAAAAGAAGCAAATGTCTCTTGCAGATGCACTTACGCAGGGTGATATTTCAGCAGCAGCCCAAGCAGCGCAAGAACTCAGGGATCAGCAAGCATCAGATGCTATTGCAGAGCAAACAAAGGCCATAGACTCAGCAAGAGAACTAGAATTAGCAAGACTTGTAAATGATGAAGGAAAGACACGTACTCAAATTGAAGAAGAACAGTATGTTATTTCTGAAAAAATATATGCTATTCAGCAAGGAGCCCTTAAGACAGCACAAGATGCAGTTGATGCAGCAAATGCAGTTCTAAAGGCTCGCCAAGATGAGTTAGCGCCACTGCAACAAGCAGTAACTGATGCTCAAGCAAAACTAAAGGCAGACCAAGATGCCCTCGAAGCAGCAAAGAAAAATCTAACAGTCCTTGGACAAACTAAGCAAGAGTGGGAAGATATGAAGTTGCGTGTAGATGCTGCACAACTTGCCAACGATAAATTAATGGCTGGTCAACTAGCAGCAGCACTTGCGACAGCAAAAGTTGTGGATGATACATGGAAGACAATCACAGACAAACTTGCTGACTACTTTAAAAAAGACGGATCATCAATTACTATTAAAGAGATTCACGAAATCTATGAAGTTATTATGGGTGCAACTGGAGGTTCTAACGGGGGATCGAATCCACCAGCAGGACCTACAAACCCTGGAAACATTGATGCAGTAAATACAACAGTAAATGATGAATCTGCAAAACTTATACAAGCAGTAAAAGATGGAACGCAAACCGATGTAACTGCAGGTAAGATTGCTAATGATATGGCAACATCATTGCTTAGTGATAAGGCTGCAACTGCAGCCCTGGGCGGAGTTCCAGGAGTTCTTTCAACTGCAAGATATACAGGTCAGGCTATTGCATGGGCAGCACAGCAGGCAGCCGAGGCAAAGGCTTTGGCAGATGCTGAAGCAGCAGCAGCAAGAGCAGCAGCAACTAAGGCACTAATGTCGGGCGGAGCAGATGCAGCATATGATAGAAGAACTGGATACTCTAGATATGCTATGGGTGGAATGGTTGGAAGTTATTTAGCAGGTGGTGGCTTTGGAATGAAGGCAGTTGGAACAGACATTGTTCCTGCCATGCTTACACCAGGAGAGTTTGTAGTAACTAAGTACGGAGTACAAAATTATGGTGTAGATAATCTACGTGCCATTAACTCTGGAAATAAGACTTCAGACAGTAACTCAGTGTATAATTATAGTTTAACCGTTAATGCAAAGTCAGATGCTAGCCCAGATGAAATTGCAAGGACAGTAATATCACAGATTAAGCAAATTGACGGACAAAGAATTAGGGGGAATAGACTATAATGGCTACAGTACAGTATCTGCAGGGACGTAAAAAATATGGAAGACCACAGGCCATTATGCTATCAAACAACCCTGGAAGACTTACCATGGATGAGAATGGTATTCCATATTTCTATCCAGTAGGATATGAAGTGGGTCAAGATATTTCTGAGACCAACCAACTAAGACAAGACGACTTTTTAATCCTTTCAGACCATAATAGACAGCCCATTGATGTCTCTATTGAGAGACTAGAAAAACGTGAAAGAACTATTAATGGAAGAATGAGATCTTATCATGTAGCAGATAAAAGAAAATTTTCTTTGTCTTGGGACAATATCCCATCAAGAGCATTTTCAGAAAATCCATTATTTGATGCAAATGGAAAAGCAGCAGATGGTGTTGTTTATCACACTGTTGATGGAGGAGCAGGCGGAGCAGAAATGCTTGAATGGTATAAGAACTCTGTTGGATCAATGTGGGCTTATCTTGCTTATGACAATCGTCCTCTTTTTGGAACCACAGATGCAGCATATAATAGTTTACAAAGATACCAAGAAGTTGTTGAGGTTTTTATAGCAGACTTTTCTTTTAATATTTCAAAAAGATCTCAGGGAACCTATGATCTATGGAATGTCTCTATGTCATTGGAAGAAGCGTAATGTTTCAGAGTAGTGAGTTAAAAGATCTCGTTGAAAAGTTTTCAACCCTAAAGTCACGAGGTATTGTGATCATGGAATGGAACCTTAATGTATCTAGCAATATCGCTGCAATTGGAAACTATAGATATAGACCATTAGAAGCATCCTCAATATATAAAAGTTTAACACAAACTTATGATATTAATGATACTGGTAAATTTTATACAGATGCCACGGATGCAGATATTATTATTGATGGTGGCTATAAGGACAATGGAGACCCACAGTTGTTTCCATCTAAAAAAGAAAAAATTGCACAGTTGTATTCTCTAGAGGATTGCTTTAATACCTTTAGACCTAGATCTGGAATTAATAAGTTGTCTTATTTTTCAAATAAGTTTACTCATAATACAAACCAGTTCCTTGCACAACGACCAAGATACTACATGTCTGATAGCAAAGACAAGTTTAAATATTGGTCATCTTTTAGAACAGAAGAAAATATTGAGCGAGGAATTGCAAAAAATATTGTAAATGGTCAGTTCTACATTGATGACGCATGTCCATATGTTGTTTATAAAGAGAAGGTTCCTGCTAATAGACTTGTTGTAAAAATGCAAACTAACGTTGGAACAAAAGACCTTGGTCCTTTTTCTACAGGCTCAGGTCTGTTGAGCGATCCTCTTTTTGGTAATTCAAATAAAACAACTCCAGTAAAATGGAAAATACAAGTTCTTAAAGATAATAACTGGATCGATGTTCAATCATTTAATCAGTCATCAAGAAGAGAAGATGGCTCTGCCATTATTCAAGAAGATGGATATCTAGAACTATCCTATGGATTAATAGTTCCAGAAAAATACTCAAACATATTTATTAATGTCGGAGACTTAATCTCTATCGAACAATTGCCAGATAGCCCAATTACTGGTTTTGCTTATTTAGTTAAATCTACAGAAGAAGATCTTGGAACTTTTTATATATGGATTGATGGCCAGTATGAAACCTTTGCTCCAAATTATGGGTGGCATATTGCAAGTACTGTGGTTGGACAAAATACAAACTTCGTTACTGATTTTACCAATCCAGGCACATACCTAGATCCAAAAACACAGACAACACTATATAAAGAGTTTGATTACATTTCTGGAGTTAGAGTTGCAGTAGAGACCATGAACAAGTTTGACTCATGCTTTGACCTTATTGAGATTTCTCCAAGACTGATTGCAGATGTATCTGATAAAACTGTTGAGTTTGAAGTTAACAAAGTTGCTTCTGACCTGGGTGGATCAGGATTGCCAGTTGGTCAACTTTTAGCATCTACTGGTAGCATAACTATAACTGACTACGATCTAGCATTTAATGATAACAACGAAAGCAGCATAGTAAAAGAATATTTAAATAAAAATGTTAAGTTTTCTTTTTACGATGCTATTGATAACTACTCTGGGTATGAATTTTATGTACCAGTCAAAACCTTGTACTCAGAATCAGTGCCAAAAACAAACTTAGAGGAAAGAACTATCTCTATAGAACTTAGAGACATGTTTTTTCATTTTGAGTCATTGTCTGCTCCTGACTTGCTACTAACAGACGCATCTCTTTCTTTTGTAATCTCTACACTTTTAGACTCTATTGGGTTTAGCAACTATTCTTTTAAGTTCTTGACTGGACAAAAGGATATGGTTATTCCATATTTCTTTTGTAGTTCAACACAAACCATTGCAGAAGTTTTAAATGCTTTGGCAGTGTCGTTTCAAAGTTCAATGTTCTTTGATGAGTATAATAATTTTATTGTTATGAGTAAAGAATATACACTACCTATAGGAGCATCAAGAGAGATTGATGCAACGCTGTATGGATCACAAGCAGAAGACCCAACTATTTTAGAAAACATTATTTCCGTATCTTCGTTAGACAACAATGTATATAATGATGGAAAGATTGATTATACTACTAGATATATTCAGAGATCATACGGATCTATAAAACAATCGACCATGCTAGATCAAGATAAAAACTGGGTATATAAACCTTACTTGCTTTGGGAAGTGACAGGAACAGAAAATACAAAGTCTGTTAATGACAATGTGGCAAGCATGTCAAAGCATATGCTTTCTGCAATGCCTTTAAGTTCTGATCTTTCAGACATTCCTCCTAGAGTTGTTAACAATGTTTTGACTAATAATATTATTGATCTTGGTGAGAATGCCTATTGGCTTACTAGATACAATGGATATCTATACGCAAATGGAGAAATCATTAAGTATGATGCTGCACAATTTAATGTTTCTAAGGTAGGAAATGTTTGGATTTCCAGTGTTGAAGAATATCAGAACTACTTCTCCTCTCTACCATTTAACGGTAAGATCTACCCAACTGGACTACTTCGTATCTATTCTGAGCCAGACTATGAGATTGTAAATGGCATTACTAGACTAAAATCTGGAGATGTAAAGAAACACGGTAGAGCGCAGTTTGGAACAGCCATAACTAGCCATTCTGCTGGATTAAATTCTTATTGGACAAACAATGATAATGTTCGTGGATGCAGCATGTACTCAGAGCATCTGTTTTCTGAAAATGCAAATGCTAGAACTACAGTAAATGAAGCAGCAGGAGTGAGCAATGAGTTAGCAAAACAAATGACTAGAACTGGAGTCATTAGAAACTTTTTAACAAACTCTTATATATCTGAATATGATAATTCTAAAAAAATATCAACAACTTCTGGATCTGTTCAGTCTTCTGCACTTGTCCTTACTGGTCCTAACTTTACAACTACTCAATCACCAATTGATAACATTAGTTATGTGTATAAGCCACTTAACAACAAGTTTAAGCATTTTGGAACAAGGCTAAGAATTATCGGAAAGATTGAAAACAACGAGGTACGTGGGCAAACTCCTTCTGGAAGTATGACTTACTATGTTATACCTGGAACAGACCCTTCACAAAACATTAGTATTGGTGGTGGTTCTGGAGGTCTTGGGTTAATGGTCAACCCAACAACCAATGCTGGATACTACTTTGAAATTGCAGCACTTACAGATGTAAATATATCAAAGTATTCTGATGGATCAGAAACTCACAACTTATTCTTTTATAAAATACAAAAAGATTCTGCTTCTGATAAAGCGGTACCAGTAAAACTTTGGGGCGGACTTAGCAGCGTAATCGTAGATGATGGAACCTTAGTTGGTCAATATAGGGTTAATGGAGAAGAGAATCCAACAGTTTATGATATTGCCGTTGAATATATGGATGTTGGAACTGTAAGAAATTTTTATTTGTATATTAACAATAAGATTGTTGCTACAGTAACAGATACTAACCCATTGCCAATTTATAACAATATGTGCTTATTTACACGTGGATCATCAAAATTAATGTTTGAGAACATTTTTGCTCTTACGGGTAACTATTCTCAGAATACAACATTTGCTGTTGACATTCCATTTAACCAAGTTTTTGATAGTCAAGAAATAAATTCAAATGAAGCCTTTAGAAAATATGCAATGAGCGGAGTTGTTCAGTCAACCTATTTAGCAGGAATAAGTCCTAACCAACCACCTTCTTACTCCATGTATTTTGATGAGTTTGGAACAATCATGAGAGAGTGTGAGTACTTTAATATTAAATATGACAAAGCATTTCCAGCACTTTATGCCAAGATATCTCCAACTTTTAATAAGGTTAAGGGGTATGCAATTTCTGGATTCCAAGCAAACCCATTTGGCGCAGAGTTTTTAATCTTTAATGCAACAGACTCAGCACTCAGTCTTGACGAGACGACTGGAAACTATCTAAGAATTCAGGGAGTTACATTTACACAAGACTCACAGCACTCTTTAACCGTAGATGATTACTTTGCAGAAAAGTCAAGTTTCTCAAACCCAAAGTTTGTTAATAATAATCTTGTTAGTTCTCCTTACACAGAATTAGAAAAGTATAATAAGATTAATTTAAGCAGATCTACCTATGGTAAAAAAGAATTCTCATTAGAACTACCATATGTACAAACTCAAGATGCTGCTAAGAATATGATGGGATGGATTATAAATAAAATCATGAAGCCAACAAAGTCTGTTGGTCTTGATATATTCTCCAATCCTATGATTCAACTAGGAGATATCTTAAATATTAACTATAAAGATGAAACTGGAATGGATATTATTTCCGACACAGACACGAAGTATGTTGTTTACAATATAAACTATTCTAGAAGCAGTCAAGGTCCATCAATGACTGTATACCTAAGTGAGGTTCCAAGTGACTAGCCCAATACCAAATACACCAGGAACACAGCCAGCCACTGTTGCTAGCACAAAGTCTTCAACTCCACAATACAGAATAGATTTAAAGGATGAAGAACTAAGCGAATACATGATGACCCGACTTGTTTTTGAAGACATCGGTGGAGAAGAAGTTTTAAGCATTTCAAGAAATGATACAGTCTTTGGTGAGAACTTAATTTATCAGCCAATCAAGAATATGATATCTCTTGCACAAAAATATAACTCTCGGAATCTTTTATCCTTATACGGAACTGCTCAGTCATACTTTGACAATTTCCTAATAAGATTTGATGACAAAATACCAAATGTTGGTAATGGAATAAATGGGTCTAATTTTTATATTGAAAATAGCACGGGAGATCTAATTATTGAGGTTGTCAACATGGAAGATGATGAAGAGGTTGAAGTAAGTATTATGGTTACTGGAGATATTCTACGTGATACAATATAACATAGGAGAAATAAGATGATTACTAATAAGGGCAAGGACATTATTGGAAAGTATTTACTGGGCCAAGCACCAGCGTATGCTTCATACATTGCTGTAGGGTGTGGTGCCAAGCCATTAGAGCCATATGTAAGCGGAGCAATCCCAGACTACTCAGATAAGAAGACATTAGACTTTGAAATGTTTAGAATTCCAATTTCATCTAGAGGATTTATTGACGATAATGGAGTGTCAAAAATTGTTTTAACTGGGGAACTTCCAACTGAAGAAAGATATGAAATTACAGAGGTTGGTATTTTTTCTGCAAAGTCTAACTCTTTGGCAGGAACAACAGATAGTAAAAATCTATATGCCTTTACTACTAATGAGAACTGGAAGATTAATGGAGCCTCCTCGGTAGTTTCCATTCCAGAAAGACTAGATAGCGAAATATTTCCAAATATAATTCGAGACTCTTTTTCAGGAGTTACAAGAGATATATTTCAGACCAATGCGGATAACCAAATCTTTACATTTGATAACAGAGAGTCAAGGCATGAAAGATCCAGGTTTTTAAATAACATGATTATCTTAAGAGGAAACTCTTCTGTTATTTCAAGCAGTTCCCCTACATGGACAGCCACTGGAAACTTCGTTCAACTTTCATCAACATCTGCAGATCTATCTAAAAACTCTTTGGATGATGAGTTAAGGTTTGCATTTAGCATTTTATCAAAAGATGGAACAACTGCAGCAGTTCCAGATTATATGAATGTTAAAATTATTATTGAGTTTTCTTCTTCTACAGTAGCAGGGCAAACCTCAAAGATGCAAATCGATCTAGATCACGATAACACTGAAGGAAGTTTAAATAATTTTAACATAAATAGATACTTTGTAATAAATAAAAAAATTGAAGATCTACAAACTTCAAGCGGTTTTCCTTGGAAGGCCGTAGATACAGTAAGGGTTTATACAGAAATTAAGAGTGGGGCTTCTTCGGCAAACGCTGCAGATGACGATTACTATGTTGCACTAGATGCCCTAAGACTAGAGAATACAACATCAGAAAATGCTTTGTACGGATTGACTGGTTATTCAGTAATTAGAAATCTTGCTGGTATGCCAATTGTAAAAAATGGAAATACAAGTAACTATATTGAGTTTAGGTTTGCAATGGATGTGTCATGATGGCAGACAAAAACATAAAAGTTATCAGAATTAAAAAAGAAGACTTGCCACCAATTAATGCACAAACTCAGGGGTACAACTTTAGATATAGAATAGTTTCAGAAGATAAGAACAGAACATCCCACTGGTCATCTCAAATAGAACTAGATCCAAACTACACTTATGTTCCTGGAAATAAAAGCATATCTGCCGTTGGTGATGTAGCAACAGCAACATGGGAGCCAGTACGGATTACAAAAGTGGTAGGATCAACAACATATGAAATAGGAACAGAGTCCGAATATGACATTTGGGTTAAATGGGACAAGGATGATTCTGGAGACTGGCAGTATAAACAAAGAATAAAAGGCAACTCTGTATCATTAATTAAACCAACTACTTATTTTATTAATAATGTTAATCAAAATCAACTACCAAATCGGGTAACGGTTGAAGTATTTTTAAAAGGAACGCCGATAACAAGACAATATAGTTACTTAAAGGGGTATGTCATTGGACCGCACACGATTTAATGGTATAATAGAATAACCATGCCAAACATTCCATTGCCTAATAGAGGCCAACCTATTGATGTAAGTTACCTGTATCAGATTGCAGATGCTGTTAATTCTTTGACTACAAGCGTATCGGCTGCTTCAAACAAGTATGTAACAGTAGATACAATTAGTTTTGGTAAAAAAGATATAGGCGCAACAGAAATGCGTATGGTTGGAGGTTATGCTGAGGTAGCAAACAACAGTCCAGTAAGTGCTGGTGGAGAACTTCCGTTCTCACTAACCTATAGCGGTTTTAAACATGCACCAATAGTTACTGCAACACCCATTAACCTTGGGGCAACAGCAGCAGGATCAGATATATCAGTAGTTCTTAAAACTATCACTGCCTCTAGAGTAGATGGCATTGTTAAGTTTAAGACTGGAGGAAATGTAACAATTGGTGTAAATCTTATTGCTCTCGGATTGCCGAATTAATGCTAAGATGTACTAAGTGCCAAGGAAGAATGTTTGTCGATAGACAATATAGTACTGTTAATTTTTTAGAAGTATATTGTATAATGTGTGGATTTAGAAAAATGTTCAATCCACCACAAGAATCTCAGGAGGGCAAGTGGCTACTACAAAAGGAAATCTTGAGAGCGAAGCATACAATGTCGCACCTGTAATTTCAGGAAATAAAAAAGTATGGTTTTTAAATGGTGATCTGGTACGCATACATCACTATAATAAGTCAAATGGGATAATGTCTGTTTATAATATTACAAAAGATCAGATTGAAAGTTGTTTAATTAGTGATTTTAAAAGCAAAAGAGAAAGAGCATACACCGTTGGCCAGACTGCAGAACTTGTTAATAGGCATAAGAAATATATGCCGTCATTAATGAAGCGTGGAGTTATTCCATTTCCTACGGGATCTCAAAAAGGTGGAGCACGTGGATTTCAGGTAAGGTCATATTATTCTGAGTCGCAAGTAAAAGAGATTCGTGATATCCTTGCTAGTATGCATATTGGTAGACCAAGAAAAGATAATTTAATTACAAATGATATTACACCCAACAGACAAGAATTGACACGTCGTATGGGGGATGGTATACTTACATATACGAGAACAGAAGATGGTAGATTTATTCCAATCTGGAGTGAATCTATTAACTAATCCCTTGGGAGGGAAAATGGAAAACGAAAACACAAAGGTATCAGTAACACTTGGATACACATTAAACCTTGGCAACTTTCAGTCACTTAGACTTGATCTTGGCATCATTGATAACAAGCGAGATGGTGAAAATACAAACGAAGCATTTGAGCGTGTGTATAAGTTTGTAGAAGATAAGTTAACTGAAAAGATTAACGAAGCAAAGTCTGAAATTAACGAGTAATGGCCGAACGCAAAGACCGAATGGCTTTGCTATCACGCTACAGCAAGTTTCATACTGCAAGGTATGAGCAAAAGCCATCACTTAATTTAAACGTAGAGCAGTGGGCATCTGATGCCCTGATAGAGTCCTATGGTATTGGAGGGTGCTATGATTTACTTGAGTATTACTTCTCTGTGTCACAGTCTCCTTCCTGGAACTACTTTGCTTATAACGCAGAAAAAATATTTCAAGCAAGACTAGATAAACAGAATGACGATAAAGAAAGAGCAGAGCGTAGACGAATGGCTAAGGAGTGGTTAAGTGAATAATACAGAGGCAAAATTAATTACAGCCGTACTTACTGATAAGCAAGTCCATGTTCTTCTTCAGGCAAATGTTGATAACCTTCTTCGTACTCATAATGACATTTGGACTTTTATTCGTAACTACTTTGAGCACAATAGTGCAACACCTCCACTAGATCTTGTTGTTGATAAGTTTAGAGACTTCCAGCCAATCCAAGGCATTGGAGCAACTAAGCATCACTTAGAAGAACTTCAAACCGAATATCTAAATGATAGCCTAAAAGATATTATCAGGACTGCTGCCTCAGATGTTCAGTCTGGAAATGGTAATGAGGCTTTAGATAATCTAATTACAAAGACTTCAGAGTTAAAGAAAAACACTTCTGCAATTCGTGATATTGATGTTACTGATTTAGAGTCTGCAATCGCATACTTTGAAAATGTAAAAGAACAAAAGGCTCTTGGTATATCTGGTATTAAAACTGGTCTTCCAGGATTTGATAACTATCTTCCTGCTGGAATTATGCCAGGACAACTTGGAGTATTTCTTGCATACCCAGGAATTGGTAAGTCATGGCTTGCACTTTATTTTGCAGTGCAGGCATGGAAGCAAGGCAAGTCCCCAATGATTATTTCTTTGGAAATGTCTGAGACAGAAGTTCGTAATCGTGTATTTACAATCATGGGCGAGGGACTTTGGTCACACAGAAAGATCTCAAATGGAGAAATAGAACTTGATATGCTAAAGTCTTGGCATGCTAATAACCTTGCTGGCAAGCCAGAGTTTCATATTATTTCAAACGATCAAGGTGGAGAGATTACTCCATCAGTATTACGTGGAAAGATTGATCAGTATAAGCCTGACTTTGTAGTCGTTGACTATTTACAGTTGATGAGCCCAAACCAAAAGGCAGATAATGAAACGGTACGAATGAAGAATCTTTCAAGAGAACTTAAACTTATGGCTATTGGAGAAGAGATTCCTCTTATTGCAATTTCTTCTGCAACTCCAGATGATGTTAATGACCTAAGTTCTGTACCAACTTTAGGTCAAACTGCATGGTCTAGACAGATCGCATATGATGCAGACTGGGTATTGGCCTTAGGCCGTGCCACTAACAGCGATATCATTGAGTGTGCCTTTAGAAAGAATAGAAACGGGTTTATGGGAGACTTCTTGGTCCAGTGTGACTTTGACAAGGGGTACTACAGATACAAAGACTTTGAGGATAAGTAAACATATGGGTATAATTAATGTATGGCAAATTATCATCACAAGCCAATTAAAAAGTTTAGTCTGGATGGGGTAATCCACGATGACTCTGCTATTGGTAGGCTTAAAGGGGAGTACATTAGACTTGTCGTATCTGAGATGCGACTATCTGGCTATGTGCCAAGATTTGACATTGAGCCAGTATTTACTATAGACTATGTTGAAAATAAAAAATGTTTTAACTTTGAATTATCAATACACGGAGTATACACAGGGAGAAAGAAAAGCGAATGGATAGCAGGAATAGACGTAAACAAGGCAATACTTATACCAAAGACCAAATCCAAAGAGTTATCACAGGAGCAGGTCTAAACGTTGAATCAGAGGTTGATTCTGATTATATTATTTTCTGTCCTTTCCACGCAAACAATAGAACTCCAGCAGGAGAAGTAGATAAGAATAACGGAACATTTTTTTGTTTCTCATGTCAAAAGGTTGCAGATTTAGTAGAATTAGTTATGCATGTTTCTGGAAGAACTTACTTTGAGTCTATTCGGTTTATTAAAAACAAAGAGCAAGAAGGAAACTTAGAGCAAGAAGTAAATAAGCAGTTATATAAAAAGCCAGACTTCGTACCATTTGATGAATTAATTCTTAAAAGACTTTACAATAATTTACTAATGTCTGACAGAGCAAAAGATTATTTTAAATATAGAAAACTTGAAACTACTTCATGGGCAAAGTTTTCATTAGGTTACTCAGAAAAACAAGACATGGTTACTGTTCCAGTTCATAGTCCAGATGGAATACCAGTTGGATTTGTTGGAAGATCTATTGAGGGTAAAGAATTTAAAAATACACCTGGGCTCCCTAAGTCAAAAACGCTGTTTAACCTTAACAGAGTAAAGACTGCAGATCGTGTATACGTGGTAGAGTCATCGTTTGATGCCATTAGACTTGATCAGATAGGGTTTCCAGCAGTAGCAACACTTGGAGCAAATGTCTCCAACATACAAATAGAATTGCTTCAAAAGTATTTCAATAACATTATTGTTATTGCAGATAACGATGAGGCAGGAGGAAACATGAAAAGCAAGATACTTGAAAAACTTGGTTCTCGTGTTTCTGTTATTAAATTAGATAAACAATATAAAGATATAGGCGACATGACAGACGAGGAAATAAAGAAGTTAGACTTCCAGTTTGACAAATCTATCATGGCTATGCTAAACTAATATACACAACACAAAGGAGAACACTATGAGCGTAATTAAGGGATTAAAAGATATCAACGCCCTGCTCGAAAAACCAAAATATGAAGGAACAGGACAGAAAGTTCGCTGGGTTAAACTAGCGGATGCACAATCTGCAAAGATTAGATTTGTAGAAGAACTAGACCAAGACTCAGCAAACTTTTCAGAAGACCGTGGTCTTTCTGTTGTTGTTGCAGAGCACACAAACCCAAAGGACTACAAGCGCAAGGCTGCTTGCACAATGGATTCAGAGGGTCGTTGCTTCGGTTGCGAAATGGCAAAGAAGGAACCAAAGTCAGGATGGCGTGCACGTCTTCGCTTTTACTGCAACGTGTTGATTAATGATGGCACAGAAGATCCATACATTGCTGTATGGTCTCAGGGCATATCAAAGCAATCAGCATTTAATAACATTCGTGAATATGCTCTTGATACAGGAAGCATTTCAAATCTTGAGTGGAAGTTAAAGCGTAATGGTCAGGGAACTGAAACCAATTACACACTTCTACCATCAAAGCCAGATGCAGAGCCTTTTGCATGGACTGGTTTTGAATTCTTCAACCTAGAAAAGGTTGTACGTGAGGTTCCATATCCAGAGCAAGAAGCATTCTTCTTTGGATTTGATTCACCTTCTGTTACTAGCACAAACATCGACTGGTAATAGATGTCTTACGTAGGCTTACACGTACATACCCACTATTCCCTCTTTGACGGAATCGCTACTCCAGAAGAATACGTTGACCGTGCAGTTGAGTTAGGGATGCCAGCAATTGCCATCACTGACCACGGTACTTTATCTGGGCATAGGGAACTGCACCGTATTGCAA
>JACCDP010041893.1_pt1 | contig 21948 bp, 24 predicted proteins | sample 7445841 | NCBI WGS metagenome assembly JACCDP01 (sample SAMN15323441, study PRJNA562643) | freshwater metagenome | isolation source: river surface water | place: USA:Blue River Watershed | collected 2017-08-17
CCCGCCACCGTGTGGAATGCAGAAAGTTTTATGGAGATTCAGATGAGATACATCGGCGCCAAATTTACCTGGTTGCGCTAAACCAACCAGAGCATTGAGGTTTGCACCATCAACATAAACCTGTCCACCGGCGTCATGAATAAGTTCGCAGATTTCAGAAATAGCGCTCTCAAATACTCCGTGCGTTGATGGATACGTAACCATTAATGCAGCAAGTTCATCTCTGTGATCACCTATTTTTGATTTTAAATCTTCAATGCTGACGTTGCCGTGATCGTCACAAGCGATTACAACAACTTTCATACCAGCCATAACTGCACTAGCAGCATTAGTACCGTGTGCGCTGGAAGGTATCAGGCAGATTGTTCTGTTCTGATCGCCTCTACTATCGTGATAATTTCTGATGGCTAAGAGACCCGCAAACTCACCTTGGCTACCAGCATTAGGTTGCAAAGACACTGCGTCGTAACCAGTAATTTCTACGAGCCAATCTGATAGCTCTTGAATTAACTGGCGTGAACCAACACTCTGTTCAATCGGCGTAAATGGATGAAGTGAGGAGAACTCTGGCCAAGTTACTGCTTCCATTTCCGTTGTTGCGTTTAATTTCATTGTGCAAGAACCAAGAGGAATCATTGTTCGGTCAAGAGCTAAATCTCGATCGGATAAAGTTCGAATGTATCTAAGCATTGCCGTCTCGGAATGATTGGTATTAAAAACAGGATGCTGAAGATACTTTGAAGTTCTTACTAGATCCGCATCAAAATTCTTTACTTCAGCAACATCCTTAACTTCAATACCAAAAACCGAAGCAAGATTATTGAGAATCTCTGCCGTAGTTGTTTCATCAAGTGATAAACCAACATGGTATTGATCGATTACTCGTAAGTTCAAATTATATTTGTGAGCTTTTTTATGAATTTTGTCCGCATCGCTTACTTTGATAGTTAAAGTATCGAAAAAGGATTTATTAATAATTTCAAAGCCGCCTTGCGACAATGCCTGTGCTAGGGCACTAGTCTGCGAGTGGATTCGTTGTGCAATCATTTTGAGTCCTGCTGGTCCGTGCCACATTGCATAAAACGCACTTATTACCGCAAGCAAAACTTGGGCCGTGCAGATATTGCTAGTCGCTTTGTCACGGCGAATATGTTGTTCTCGAGTTTGTAAAGCAAGTCGAAAAGCTGGATTTCCATGAACATCAACGCTCTGCCCAATCAACCGTCCAGGTAAAGAACGCTCCAAACCATTTCGAACGGCCATAAACCCTGCGTGCGGTCCACCAAATCCCATTGGAACCCCGAAACGCTGGGCTGAACCTACTGCTACATCGGCGCCCCATTCCCCTGGCGCTTTAAGCAAAGTTAATGCCAACAAATCAGTTGCAGCAATTAAATATGCATCTTTAGCATGAACCTGATCGGCAATCTTTGCGTAATCATTGACCGAACCAAAAGTATCTGGATACTGAACCAAAGCTGCAAAGTACTCTGACGAAGTTGTTATCCCTTTTGTAGCATCGAACTCTTCAATCACGATGTTCAAAGGCTTGGCGCGAGTAAGAATTACTGCACGAGTTTGGGGATGAACATTCTTATCTATAAGAAATACAGCGTCATCGCTTCCTTTGAATGAACGTCGAGTTAATGTCATGGCCTCAGCAGCAGCGGTGCCTTCATCTAGCATCGAAGCATTTGCTATTGGTAGCGCAGTTAAATCACACACTGCTGTTTGAAACGCAAATAATGCTTCTAATCGACCTTGGGAAATTTCCGGTTGGTATGGCGTGTAGGCCGTGTACCAAGCAGGATTCTCTAAAACATTTCTCAAAACAACTGGTGGAGTAATTGTGCCGTAGTAACCGCACCCTATAAATGAGGTAAAAACTTTGTTCTTATTAGCCATCGCACGCAGTGCTTCTATTGCTTCAACTTCGGTTAATGGAGATGGTAGTGAATCACTGAGTTTCTTTGACATAGCGATGTTGCTAGGAACTACGTCGGATATAAAAGAATGCATATCCTTGTACCCAAGAGCTTTGAGCATTTCATCTTCTTGTGAAGATGTTGGGCCTATATGACGACGTTCAAATGATGCGTATTGTTCATAAGAAGAAAACTGCTCTTCACGCGACATTACTGAGTCCCCTAGACCTTTGAGTTAAAGTACTAAGGAAAGAATATGCCTTGTTAGGCGCCTTTGCTCTTTCTACGAAGAGATAATTCATCGTTACCTTCGCCACCTACCGATTGGCCATCAATCTCTCCGGTCAAAGTCGATAGCGATCCTTCAACTTCGTGCCAAACTTTGCCTACGGCGATACCAAAGACTCCTTGGCCGCCTGCTAGTAAATCCACGATTTCATCTGCGCTTGCACATTCATAAATGGAGGCTCCATCGCTCATGAGAGTGATGCGTTCAAGTTCGGTTACTCCACGCTCACGAAGATGGTTAACGGCTGTGCGGATATTCTGAAGGGAAACCCCAGCATCTAACAAACGTTTTACAATCTTTAAAACCAAGATGTCTCTGAAACCGTAAAGGCGAGTTGACCCTGATCCCCCAGCTGGTCTGATACTTGGTTCGACTAAACCAGTTCGCGCCCAATAATCGAGCTGGCGATAACTTATTCCCGCTGCAGAACAAGCGGTTGCACCGCGATAGCCGATTAGTTCAAAGTCAGGCGTCGATGTCATGAGGGGAATCTCAATTCTCTTGGGGAGTGCTCTAAGAATAAGGTGAATAACCTGTTGAACGTGGTTGCGACACTCCCAAAACCTATACTTGAGGTTGAGAGTTTATCTGCCCCCATTGCCTACCCAGCAAAGTCTTCTGGATTGATTTGGTCGAGGAACTCTCGAAATCTCTCCATCTCAGAGTTCTCACCAGTGGCGTTAAGAGCATCCTCTGCCACATCTTCTGGAATCTCAATGCCTACGTTATCCAGCAGGTCAGAATCGGCCAAAATATTGCTATGAGTTCGAAGCGCTAATGCGATCGCATCTGATGGTCTAGCAGAAACACTAATTGTCTTTCCCTCTTGATCTCTCATGAGTAAAGAAGCCATAAAAATACCCTCCTCCATCGCAGTTACTTGAACCGCGGTGAGAGTGGCATCGAGAGATTCAACGATGTCCTGCATTAAATCATGGGTTAAGGGTCGAGGCGGAGTAACTCCTTGTTGAGCAAAAGCTATGGCTGTTGCTTCAACGGCGCCGACCCATATTGGAAGAAAACGAACACCATCAATTTCCTTTAACAGGACAATTGGTTGGTTGGAAGGCATTTCAATTCGAACACCAACAACTTGCATCGCCACCATGCTCATCCGCAAAACCTGCGGTTAACGTAGTCGGTTTAATCCGCCACGCACCAATGATGCGTGCAAGCGAATTGAGAGCGAAGCAATTTCTTTTTGAACTTCCTCCGCACGAGCTTTCGACTCTGCATTCTTCTGTCTATTGAGAGGAGTAATTACTTGCTCGATTAATCCTATTTCTCGATCGGCAGCTGATTTAAATGAGCGCAGATGGCGTGGCTCAATTCCAAATGAACTCATTTCAGTAACCGCTCTTGCTACAGATAATGCATCACCGTCATAGTGGCGCCCACGAGGTGCAATTAATCCAAAAGATTCAAGTTCAACCAATGCGTTTTCCGTCAATCCACTTGCCTTTAACAACTCTTCGCGGGAAAGGCGCATGTCACTTGATTCACCAAAAGCCGAAGGTGCCATCTCTCCATCAACGGTTGCAAGTGATGGACGAGGCGCAGCGACACCCCCCGATGTTGGTGCAGGTTGCAAACCGCGATCGAGTGCATCGAGATTCTCCTTGATGACACGAAGTGGCAAATACTGATCACGTTGAGCGAGCAGAACGTAGCGAAGTCGTTCCAAATCTGTTCCTGTGAACTTGCGATATCCAGATGGAGTGCGCTGTGGATCAATTAACCCCTCTGATTCAAGGAATCGGATCTTTGAAATAGTTATATCTGGGAAGTCTCCACGCAACTTTGTTAGAACTTCCCCGATGCTCAAATACGCGCGTGCTGGAACGCTCATTACTTATCCCCTAAATTCTTGATTTGTGAATTTCCGAAAAATAGTGCGTGGAATTTTCCAATTTGGATTTCATCGCCCATACGAAGAACCTGTGTCGTTACAGATATTGAATTCACGTACGTGCCATTTAAACTGTGAGAGTCCGAAATCGAAAACTCATTCTTTACCCGCTCAATGTGTGCGTGTTTTCTGGAGACTGTTACGTCATCAAGAAAGACATCACTCTCGGGGGATCTTCCGATAGATACAGTGTTGCTATCTAGTAAGAAGCGAGATCCTTGAGCTGGTCCGCGGTGAATCACAAGCATTGCTTTATCTGATCCTGATGCGCAAACTTCTTCAATCATTGCGCGTACTGAAACATCTGCTTTCTGAAGAAATAACTCAGAGGGCGATGTGTTTCCAGGTGTGTCAATGCTGCGAAGGCCTAAGTTCAAAGTTGAGGTGAGTTCTCGTTCATTTTCTACTGCTGCCACGAGATCCCCCTTCTACCTGTCTGAAACAGGCTCACCTTGAACTTAAGGGTGACACTAGGGGGGCACGCCCCTACTGGTCAAGCCGTAATTGCTGCGTAATCCGAAGCAGAAAGAAGGTTGTTTGGCTCAGAATCAACGCTAATTTCAAAGAGCCAGCCAGAACCATAAGGATCAGAGTTGATCGTTTCTGGAGCAGTGTTTAAATCAGCATTTATAGCGACAACACTTCCTGTTAAAGGTGAATAAATCTCTGAAACACTCTTTGTTGATTCAACTTCCCCACAGACAGAATCAGCTGTCAATGATTGCCCCACTTTAGGCATTTGTACATACACGATGTCTCCTAGAGCGCCCTGCGCAAAATCTGTAATGCCAACTCGGTAAACCAAAGCGCTTTGAGTGGAGGCGACCCATTCGTGTTCTTTTGTATATTTCAATGAATCAGGAATGTTCGACATTTGGTTACCTTTACTCTTGAGTTAAATTCCAGTGTTTGTGGTGCCGACTCTAATACTTCGAACCCCATTTTGGAAATATGTCCATCCCGTATAAACATATAGAGCTATACCCCACAGCGCAAAACTCCAGCCTGCCGCAAAGGCAATGCGTCCTATTGTTGAATCTTGCGTTGCCAGCAACAGCAACGGGAAAGCGTAAAGAAGATTAAATGTTGCTGCTTTACCCAAATAGGTAACTTCTAGCAGTGCCAATCTACGACTCTTTAGAATCAATGTGAGAATTGCAAGAAATGCATCACGCGCTATAAGAATGATCAAAACCCACAAAGAGATTGCATCTCGAACAAAGAGAATAATCAGAGTCGAAAGAATATAAATTCGATCTGCTGCGGGATCAATTAATGCGCCAAAGGCCGAAGTTTGGTTCCAGGCCCGTGCTAACTTGCCATCCAAATAATCAGTTATACCTGCAACAACCAAAACCAAAATAGCAAAGCCGTCTTGCTTGGAAATCAAAGCGAAATAAATAAAGACCGGTACTCCGAGCAAACGAAGTATGCTTAAAGCATTAGGGATATTGACATTCTTATTCATAAGAATCTTCTAACTTTTGTCGCGTTCTTTTACGCGAATAGCTACTTGAACCGGGGTTCCTGGAAAAGAAAATTCTTCTCGCAGGCGACGTTCAATGAATCTTCGATATGACGCTTCAATCCAGCCACTTGAGAAAACGACAAACTTTGGTGGGGCGATTCCCGCCTGCGTGGCATAGAAAATCTTTGGTTGTTTTCCTCCACGAACAGGTGGCGGTGTCGCACCTATAAGTGCACCTAAGAAAGAATTGAGCTTTGAAGTTGGAACACGTTTTTCCCATGAATCTATTGAAGTGCGAAGAGCTGGAGCCAAACGATCTCTATGCCAACCGGTTTTTGCGGCAACATTTACTCGCTGCGCCCATTCAACTTGATCTAAATGTCTATCTATCTCACGATCTAGTTGATCTCGTCGATCTTCATCTACTAAATCCCATTTGTTCATAACTATCACCATCGCTTTTCCTGCTTCTTCTGCCATGGTAATTATTCGCAAATCCTGTTCTGAAATAGGTCCACTGGCATCAAGAACGATGACTGCTACTTCACATCTTTCTAGAGCCGCTTGGGTGCGTAGTGATGCGTAGTAATCAGTTCCGCTGGCTTGATTTGCTCGCTTACGTAAACCAGCAGTATCAATAAAACGCCACGTGGAACCTCCGAAGGTGATTAATTCATCTACCGGATCACGAGTTGTACCTGCTATTTCAGAAACAATTGAACGTTCTTCTCCAGCAAGGGCATTTAACAACGATGATTTACCAACATTTGGTCTACCAATGAGAGCAACACGTCGATACCCATCTTGCACCTGCGCACGACCTACTTCTGGCAGATGCGAAACAACTTTATCCAGGAGGTCTCCACTGCCTCGACCGTGAAGAGCGGAAACAAAAAATGGCTCTCCAAGTCCTAAGTTCCACAAGGAATGAGCATCTGATTCTTCTCGTTCACTATCAACCTTGTTTGCGATAAGAAGAATTGGTTTCTTAGCTTTACGAAGTTCTTGAACTAGAACGTCGTCTTCATCAAGTGCACCAATTTGAGCATCTACAACAAAACATAAAACATCAGATTGCTCCATCGCCAACTCGGCGCCAGCACTTACTTGAACTGAAATTCCATCTGGTTTAGATTCCCACCCGCCTGTATCCATCACTATAAAACGCCGACCACCCCATTCGCATTCGTATTGAACGCGATCACGAGTAACACCGGGTGTATCTTCAACTATGGCTTCTCGTCTGCCAATAAATCGATTTATTAACGTTGATTTTCCGACATTTGGTCGCCCGAGGATTCCAACAATTGGTAATCCAAGTAAATTTCGTTCGCGCAACAACTCCCAAACACGTTCGACAGTTTCTTCCAAGTTCAACAGTGTTGAATCAATCAAAACAGCATCAGCTGCCATGGCAAGCGGAGATACTTTCCTTGTTGAATCTATGAGATCCCTGTCATCCAAGGAATTCTTTACTTCAACCGCAGAAATACCCGAAATTTCCGCTTCTCTGCGCTCTGCGCGCGCTTCTAAATCTGCTGTGAGATACAGCTTCAATGGTGATTCTGGAGCAACAACACTTCCAATATCTCGACCTTCTACAACAATTCCACGAGGTGCGTTCTTTATGTACAGTCGTTGAATGCTGAGAAGTTCGTGCCTGATTTCGGGAATGGCTGCGATGTGACTTACACGTTCGGTAACTTCTATTGAACGAATTGCATCATTGACATCTGTGTCACCCACTAGAAGCTTTGGATGCTCTGCATCGCAATTAAAATCAAGTGGGAAGTTTTTGAGAAGCGCTAACAACTTCTTTGGATCTTGCTCGTTTTTCTCTAAACTAAGCCATGTTACTCCGCGATAAAGCGCACCAGTATCTAGGTAATTCCAGCCAGCACGATGAGCAATTAGTTTTGCAGTACTTGATTTGCCAGCTCCACTGGGACCATCTATTGCTACTACGATTCCCATGAGTTAATTCTACGGCTAATAAAGAATATTATTTACTCGTTGAATGCACTTTCCAGCCCGCTGCGATCAAGAATTGCTCGAGATGTTCAGCTTTTTTAGCTTCCAGAACAGACAAAGTGACTAGACCTGTATTTTGACCAGGTGTGTGTTCGATAGAAACATCTTCGATGTTGATATCTGCTTTCGCGCAATCATTGAAAATTGCTGCCAACTGACCCGCTCTATCATCTATGACAATATGTAGATAAATGTACTTACGGGCTACTCCCCCATGCTTTCCTGGAATTAAAGATCGTCCCTTATTCCCACTTTCAATAACTTCTTTTGCAGAGTTAGGGTCAGCTAAATTACTCTCGATTCGTTCCAATTCTTTTCGAACTTTAGAAAGTACATCAGCGATATTTGTTGAATTCTCACTCAAAATTTCTTGCCACAGATTCGAATCACTATCTGCAATGCGGGTCATATCTTTAAAACCTTGCCCAATAAGATTCAACCACTCTGGATTGGCTCCATTAAGGCTTGCCGCCATAAGACTTGCGAGAATTTGTGGTGCATGAGAGACCAGGGCCATTGCTTGATCGTGCTCTTGTGCACTCATCCTCACCGCGATTGCGCCACAGAGCTCGATTAATTCCAACGCAGTTTTCTCGGACGCCTTCGCTGTTTGTTCTGTTGGGCAGAAGATCCATGAGCGGCCCGTGAATAAATCACCTCGCGCAGACTTGGCGCCGGATACTTCCCGCCCAGCCATTGGATGAGAACCAACAAAACGCTCTTGCAAACCACTAAGAGTTTCAACTTCAAGTTGAGGTTTAGTTTTTATACTTAAAACATCTACAAATGTGGATGTCGTATTGAGTTCTTTTTCGATGACTAGAACATCTCTAAAGGCAGATGGAGGCACAGCTATAACAACGACATCAAAAACATGATCGGGGGTGAATTTCGCAGATGGGTCCACCAAAGATTGCGCCAAAGACGCAGAATCAACGGAGTAGTCCTGCATCAAAACCTTGACGCTCTTTTGGGCTAAAGCCAGACCAATGGATGTACCAATTAGACCTGAACCAACAATTTTTACTGAAGAAATACTCATGATCTTGATTTACTGAGCTAAATCTCTACGTAGAACGCTGGCTCCATGAAGGTAAACATGCTCAATCTGACTGACGGTCCGCTCACTTTGGCAGTGCAGCATCACACGAATAGTTCGAGGCAATGCTCCAGGCACATCAATTTCTTGAGCACACAAAAGTGGAACACTTGCGAAACCGATATCTCGGGCAGCACTAGCGGGAAAAGCAGCATTCAAATCTGCTGTAGAAGTCAGCAATACGGAGATCACATCTTCTATAGCCAGTTCATTGGCCTTCAAAATAGCAGCGAGTAACTCCTTGGAACCTTCGCCTATTGCGGCAGCATCATTGCTGGCTACTTGCGTAGCTCCGCGTATCGCTCTGATGTTCACCCCCCAAGAGTATCGGGTGCAGGGCTCACGACGTCGGAGGTCAAATATCTATTTCACAATTTAATAACTTGTAGACAAAACCTTATTGCACTTTGTTTATCAATTTTTTATCAAATAGAAGTAGATCCATGTATCTGAGTAAGAGGCGGTCTTTATCGATAAATCACTTTTTCTGCGCGTGAAACTCGTCCAAAATGTAGATAAATCTATTTTATCGGAGCAAATAACAATATATCTATATATCGTCATTTACACTTAATGTATACAAAGCGTGAAAACGTTAAATCTGCAAAGCTTTTTGTAAATTAATTAACTCTCCAGAGTTTAAGTCGCGCCAACGTCCTTCGGCCGTCTCCCCTAACGAGATAGGCCCAAACTTGGTTCGGATCAGACGAAGCACATCTACACCAACAGCTGCCATTAGGCGACGAATGATGTGATACCTACCTTCATGAATCGTGACTTCCAGCCAAGTAGGTGAGAGTTCCTTGAAGCTCAAAACTCTGGCGATACCATCTTCTAACTCAACGCCCTTAGTAAGGGTCTTTTCAACTCCTGCTGGCAACTTACCTTCGAATTGGATTATGTAGGTTTTTTCCAGTCCGTACGACGGATGAGTTGCTCGAAAGGTCAACTCTCCATCATTTGTTAGAAGAATTAGCCCTTCAGAATCCTTATCTAGACGCCCAACATGGAAAAGTCTCTCGGTTCGCAAGTCTATAAAGTCACTCAAACAAGGACGACCTTCTGGGTCAAACATCGTTGACAGAACGCCTTTTGGCTTATGAAGAGCAAGATAAGTTTTGGTCAAAGATTGCGTGATTGTCTCACCATCAACCATTACATTAGTTTTATTCGGATCGAACTTGGCACCAAGTTCTCGGATGACCAAACCATCGACCATAACCCGACCATCTGCAATTAATTCATCTGCTCCCCTGCGGCTTGCAACTCCGGCATCGGCGATGATCTTGTTCAGACGTACTAAATCCATAAGTGGCTATCCATTCCCGACAGTCATTGTGGCGCTAAAAAGCGCTCTAGAGAGAACTCTACAGTAGAAGTTGATACTTATTGTGCTGCTCTAGCGAACTAATCGACGAGTGAATCCAGAACTTCATCCAAATGCTCTAGGTCAGGCAGGTAAGGCGCCAGAGCTGGCAGGTCTTCCAATGAGTTCAAACCCAGGCGCTCAAGAAAATAGTTCGTGGTTTTATAGAGAATGGCTCCTGTTTCAGGTTCAAGCCCGTACTCCTCGACCAATCCACGAGTAACCAGAGTCTTCATGACTGCCTCTACGTTGACGCCACGAATAGCTGAAACGCGGGCTCGTGAGACTGGTTGGCGGTAAGCAATAACAGCCAAAGTCTCAAGGGCAGCTTGAGTTAGACGGGATTGCTGGCCATCTAAAACGAATTTCTCAACAACATTGGCGCTATCTGGGTGGCTATAGAAACGCCAACCCCCTGCGACGCACTTGAGGGCGAAGCCACGATCAGCGTAACTCTCTACCAATTCAGCTAGCGCGGCCGATACTTCGTCCTGGGTCACCTCAAGAACCGTGGCGAGGGTCAATTCGTTCACAGGCTCGTCAACGACCATCAAGATCGCCTCTATATGCCTATGAATGTCCCTTAACTCCACCTGTTTTTACTCCTGTTCCTTGGCAACTGAGCGTAAATCATCTTCTAAAACGACAGGAATATCGAATTCATCAGTCGTTTCGATCTCCCCTGTTTCTGCTCCAGTCCAACTAATCTGGAGATCACCCAGAGCCACTACTTGGTTGAATCGTAAAGCGCCTTGTCGATAAAGATCTAAAAGCGCGAGAAAACGCGCTACAACAACCAACGTAGAAGAAGCATCTGCGATTAAAGACCGAAAACTTAACGTCCGACCCTTGCGTAAAGCCTCAACCACAAGTTTAGACTCCTCAGTTACGCTCACTAGAGCGGAGTGAAGATGCTCGATAGCCACAACGGGAGCACTCTTTGGAGTGAGTACACGCTCGGCAATGGCTGCAAAACGAGAAGGGCCAACACCGATTAGTACTTCGGGTAGCAGAGAAGCAAGTGCTGGATCCAAAGAAACGACGCGAGCGAAGGTTTTGTCGAAAGCTTCGATTCGTTGATTAAAGGTGGCCGCAATCTCTTTGAAGGCTCTGTACTGCAATAAACGAGCAAAAAGGAGGTCTCTGGCTTCTAACAGCGCGAGATCTTCTTCGTCTTCTACTTCGCCGCTAGGTAGTAACTTGGCTGCTTTGAGATCCAACAGCGTTGCGGCTACGACCAGGAATTCAGTGGCTTGATCTAATTGCCACCCTTCACCAGAGAGTTCTAGGCCCCGAATAAAGGAGATGAATTCATCAGTCACCGCACTTAAAGCCACCTCAGTGATGTCCATTTTGTGCCGAGAAATGAGCTGGAGCAGAAGGTCAAAAGGCCCATCGAAATTAGTCAAATGAACGGAGAAACCGGGGTTTTCAGGAGTCATTACCTGATCGTCGCTGTTAATTTGGGTCTCCACCTGCGAACCGTACTTCACTTTTCGCAGCAAATATACGAAGCGCCTCGCTTGCCTTGAAGGTGGCTAATGCGTAGAGTCGCCAAAAAGGAAGAAAGAGGTTTCTCGCTTGAACGCTAAATCGACATTTGAAGAAGATGTGGCTACTACCTCTTCGCTTCTTAATAAAGCTCCTTTAAGTTTTCCTACACCGCCACCGTTAACCGAACACGGTGGTGCAAAGGTCATTGCTATTTTCAATCAAAAAGGTGGAGTCGGAAAGACAACTTCCACAATTAACCTCGGTGCAAGTCTTGCAGAACTAGGTCGTCGCGTACTTCTAGTTGATTTCGATCCTCAAGGCGGTTTATCACTTGGTCTAGGTGTGAACGCGCACTCACTCCCACTAGAGCAAACTGTTTACTACGCATTAATGACGCCAACTGCAGACATAGACCAGATTGTTTTAAAGTCAAGTGTTGCCGGTTTAGATTTCCTACCGGCTAACCGCGATCTTGGTACTGCAGAAACAACTTTGGGCGCTGAGATAGGTGGCCAGCAATACTTAAAGCGCGCACTTACTCCACTCAAAGAGTATTACGACGTAATCTTGATTGACTGCCAACCAACAATGGGTCAGCTCACAATCAACGCACTAGTTGCATCCGATGAAGTAATTGTTCCGCTTCAATGCGAATATTTCGCGCTTCATGGCTTCATCGAATTAAAGGGCAACCTCGACAAAGTGAAAAATTTTCTAAATCCAGATTTAAAACTTATTGGAATTCTTGCCACTATGTATGACCGTAAAACTCTTCACAACCGTGAAGTTCTCGGGGCAATACTTGAGAAATACCCGGAAGATGTTTTCGAAACAATCATTGCCAAAACGATTCGTTTTCCTGAAACAACCGTAGTCGGTGAGCCAATTACTTCATACGCTTCTTCATCTGGTGGAGCAGCGTCTTACCGCCGTTTAGCCCGTGAACTAATTGCTCGAGGAGGAGCACGATGACACGTAGAGCAAGCCTTCCTGGAGCAGATGAGCTCTTTCGCTCAACTTCGCCAGCACTAACATCAGTTAAGCAACCGGATGTAGAACCAGCTAAACCTTTGGTGGCGCCAGCTATTGCTGCACCAACTACATCACCATCTAAAAAGGGTGTGCGAGCTATCCAGCGTCGCCGCGTTACTAGTGTTGATAAATCACCATCAGGTCGCGAAAAACACGATGAAAAAATTACTGTTTACCTATCCCCCGACGAACTCTATGATCTTGATCAAGCGCGTTTACAGTTACGAGGAGATCTGGGTTTAGCTGTTGATCGGGGCCGAATCGTTCGCGAATCAATTGCTGTAATCATTGCTGATCTTGAAGCTAAGGGTGATCAAAGCATTCTTGCCCGTCGTTTACGCGGACAGTAATTTAAGAACGAGCTCTCGGGTGAGCCAAAGAGTAGGACTCACGGATTTTATCTATCGTAATTAAAGTATAAATCTGCGTTGTCGTAACTGATGAATGTCCGAGCAACTCTTGAACCACGCGAATATCGGCACCACCATCTAACAAGTGCGTCGCAAAAGAATGTCTAAACACGTGCGGAGATATACCTTCGGTTAATCCAGCTTTTTTAGCACAATCAACAACAATTTGCCATGCACTCTGCCTGGATATTCTTGTTCCCCGTTGATTGAGAAAAAGGGCCTCACTTTTACCCTTGCTATTCTTAAGTTGCAACGCAGGTCGCACCCGTACAACGTAATCGTTCAAGGCTTTAACTGAAAAACTACCCATTGGGACAACGCGCTCTTTGCCACCTTTACCCCGGAGTTTTATCACTCGAACATCATTGGATTCAAAAATATCACTCAAATCCAGTCCAACAATCTCTGAAACGCGTCCACCTGTGCTGTACAACAGTTCAAGTATTGCTTTGTTACGCAGGGAAATAATGTCATCCTCGCTAGATGATGCTTCGATAAGAGAAGTGATCTGAGCGATAGTCAGCGCTTTCGGTAAACGTAATGGAATCTTTCGAGATTCAATATCCTTCATAGGGTTATTCAATTGATGCTCACGCTCTAGATACCCATAAAATGAACGAAGCGTAGATATCACTCTATTTATCGAACTGATAGCTAAATCTTCTTTGCTTAGCTCGTTGATGAAAACATCTAATGAATCTTGATGAAAATCTATAACATCAAGAGAGCGACTTGAGAGGAATTCGGAGAATCTCTGCAGATCACGGCTATAGGCAGAAATGGAGTTATTTGATAGACCGCGTTCTATACGCGAAAAGTTTAGGAACTCTTCAGAGTACTTGTGAAAATTCATAACCGTGGGCATCCGCTACGGCCTTATATGTAACTTTTCCATCGTGGGTATTCAAACCTTTGGCTAAGTCTGGATTCTGTTTTAGAGCTTTTTCCCAACCTAAATTAGCAATTTGAATTGCAAATGGAAGAGTGACGTTGGTGAGCGCGTATGTTGAAGTTACTGGGACCGCTCCAGGCATATTGGCTACGCAGTAAAAAACTGAATTGTGGACTGTGTATGTTGGATTCTCATGCGTGGTTGGTTTTGAATCCTCAAAACAGCCACCCTGATCAATTGCAATATCCACAAGAACAGATCCCGGTTTCATTTTGGAAACATCTTTATTAGTTACTAGCTTTGGAGCCCTTGCCCCAGGAATTAACACCGCGCCAATAACTAAATCAGCATCGTAGATTGATTTCTGAATGCTGGCAGTACTGGACATCAGAGTCTTTATTCGTCCGCTATAAATCTGATCTATCTGAGCCAAACGTTTTGCTGAACGATCCAACACAGTCACATCGGCTCCCATACCCAGAGCAATAACAGCAGCATTTAATCCAGCGATGCCACCACCGATAACTACCACTTTGCCAGGAGAGACACCCGGAACGCCCGCCAAAAGAACACCTCGTCCACCCTTAGGTTTTAGCAGAGCATCGGCTCCAACCTGAGTAGCCATACGTCCTGCTACTTCACTCATGGGAACGAGTAAAGGAAGAGCGCCATCTACTTCTACGGTTTCATACGCTATAGAAGTTGTTTTGGATTTAATAAGTGCATCAGTACAGGCTTTAGATGCCGCAAGATGAAGGTAAGTAAACAGAATCTGTTTTTCTTTCATACGTGAATACTCGGCTTCGATCGGTTCTTTCACTTTAAGTATCAGATCAGATCCCTGCCACAATTCTTCTACAGAATCAATAATCTTTGCACCGGCTTGAACAAAATCTTCATTGGAAATACTAGAACCCACACCAGCGTCTTTTTCAATCCAAACAGTGTGACCATTTTTTACAAGTTCAGTGACACCTTCTGGAGTTAATGCGACTCTGTACTCTTGTACCTTAATCTCGCGGGGTACGCCTACAATCATTTTTTTCCTTTCAAGGCTATAGCCGTAGAAATTAATCCAATAAACAATGGATGCGGCCTTGTAGGTCTTGACTTCAATTCGGGATGGGCTTGCGTACCAACATAATATGGATGAACTTCTGCTGGAAGTTCCACAAACTCAACTAAATTCTCCTGTGAATAAATCCCGGAAAAAACCAAACCAGCCTCAGATATTTTGTCTCTATAGGCGTTATTCACTTCGTATCTATGACGGTGTCTTTCTGACACTTCTTTGCTTCCATATACTTGCGCCACTATCGAACCTGGAACCAAATCAGCTTTATACAATCCCAGTCGCATAGTGGCGCCCATATCTCCACTTCCAGCGACAATAGATTTTTGATCTTCCATTGTTGCAATTACATGTATTCCTGAATCAGGCGAGAACTCAGCAGAGTTTGCATCGACAATTCCTGCCATATTTCTGGCGGCTTCAATAACCATGCACTGAAGACCCAGGCATAAACCAAGAGTAGGAACTTTGTTTTCGCGGGCAAACTTCAATGCCCCGAGCTTTCCTTCAATACCTCGCACACCGAATCCACCTGGTACACAAATCGCATCCACATCTCCAAGAGCCGCTTTCGCTCCCTCAGCGGTTGCGCAATCATCACTTGCAATCCACTTCAAATTAACTTTTGCATTATTTGCAAAACCACCTGCACGTAATGCTTCAGAAACAGAGAGATACGCGTCCGGAAGATCTATGTACTTGCCCACGAGTGCAACCGTTACTTCATGTTTTGGATTATGAACGATCTTAAGAAGATCATCCCAGTCCCCCCATTTAACGTCATGAGTTTTCAAACCCAATCTGCGCACAACATAGGAATCTAAACCTTCTGCATACAAAACTTTAGGGATGTCATAAATAGATGGGGCATCAACGGCTGCAACAACCGCTTCCAGATCAACGTCACACATCAATGAAATCTTACGTTTAATGCCATCTGGAATTGGGCGATCTGACCGCAAAACAACTGCATCCGGTGCAATACCGATGCTGCGCAAAGCAGCAACACTGTGCTGTGTTGGTTTTGTTTTTAATTCTCCCGATGGTCCAATATAGGGAACGAGAGAAATATGTAAATAAAAAACATTGTCGCGACCTACTTCTTGTCTAATTTGACGGGCCGCTTCTAAAAATGGTTGAGATTCAATATCGCCGACAGTTCCACCAATTTCAGTGATAACAACATCAATATCTGAGGCGGCCATAGCCCGTATGCGTTCTTTAATCTCGTTTGTAATATGTGGAATGACTTGAACAGTTTCGCCTAAGTACTCGCCACGTCGTTCGCGGCTAATTACCCTTGAATATACCTGGCCAGTAGTTACATTTGCCGAGCCGTGAAGATTTCGATCTAAAAATCTCTCGTAATGCCCGATGTCTAAATCTGTTTCAGCACCGTCATCAGTAACAAAAACTTCACCATGTTGGAAAGGATTCATGGTTCCAGGATCAACATTTAGATATGGATCCAACTTTTGCATAGTTACTCGAAGGCCACGAGAAATCAATAATCTTCCGAGACTAGATGCTGTGAGGCCTTTACCAAGACTGGAGGCGACACCGCCTGTTACGAATAAATGCTTGGTTACATGAGGTTGGCCCATGGAAGGACAACCTATCACTAAATGCTTAGTTATTCTTTCAGGCGCATGTTCAAGAGTTCTGCAGCATGCTCTTTTGCGCTTGATGAATCTTGAAGGCCCGCCAACATTCTGGCAATTTCAGATACGCGCTCATCTCCTTGAACAGAAATTACGCCACTTGAAACTACAGTCCCGTCCGAACTCTTTTGAACAACATAGTGTTGATCGCCCCATGCGGCCACTTGCGGTAAATGGGTGACAACAATTACTTGCGCATCCTTAGATAGTGCATGTAATCGACGACCTACTTCAATTGCTGCCGCACCCCCGACTCCGGCATCAACTTCATCGAATACATATGTTCCAACCGGATTGGAGGCTGCCAAAACAACTTCAAGTGCAAGCATTACGCGTGACATCTCGCCACCGGAGGCTCCTTTAGCTAAGGAAACTAAAGGTCCATCTTTATGTGTCTGCAAATACATTGAAACGCTGTCACAACCGAACGTTGTGAAATCGCCCTCTTTCAATCCTGATTCATAATTTGGTGACGCTACTTCAATCACCAAGTTTGTGTGCGGCATTGATAATGCATGCATCTCATTGGATACATTAGAAGATAGTTTCTGTGCAGCATTGGTGCGTTCCTTGGTCATTTCTATAGCACTGGCAACAAGATTCTTCTTGCAAACGCTGAGTTCTTTTTCTAGTTCCGCAATCCTTTGCTCCCCACCAGTTAAATCTTCAAGAGATGATGAAATCGTTGAGTGTTTTTGGATTACATCCCTCAGACCTTGATCCGCACTCCCTTCATTAGACCATTTCTTGATGAAAGAATTGATAGCCGATTTTCTCTCCTGCAAGAAATCTAATCTCTCTGGGTCGGCTTCAAGAGATTCGAGATAAGACGTTAATTCAGGAACAACGTCGGCTAACACAAAGAAAGCTTCGTTGAAATCATCTGAGAATTTCTCGACCTTAGAATCTTTGCTTTTAATGGCATCGAGTGATTTCTTTGCTAAAGCCAAAGCGTTTATCACGCCTCTGTCTTCGCTTTCTAACGCCTGCATCGCTTGAGTAACGGCGATACGCAACTCTTCTACTGACGAGAGCCTAGATATCTCATCATCGATTGCACCTAGTTCATCCGGCAAAGGTTTCAGTTTAAGAAAGGAATCATTGAATAACTTAAGTTGAGCCAAAGATTCCTCTCGACTTGCAGCATTTTTCTTAAGTTCGGTAATTCTACTCTTCACATTTTGGTAGGTGTTCAAATGATCCTGATAACTGGTTAGCATCGTCTCAAAGCTTGATCCGGCGTATCGATCCAATAATTCTCGTTGTTTTGATCCCTTTGCGATGTTAAGACCTGAACTTTGTCCGTGAATCTCAACCAAATAATCACTCGCATCTGATAAAACACTTGCGCTGACACTTACTCCACTCGCAACTGCCTTACTCTTTCCCTCAGTTGTCACGCTACGAGAGATTGATAATGATCCATCCTCAACTTCTATGCCTAAACTTTCGAAGCGTGCGATTTTCTTTTTTGGGATACTAAAAAGCGCACTTGCGGTTAATCTGTCTTCTCCGCTTCGTACTAAAGAACTCTCAGACTTGCCACCCAATACCAGGTTGAGGGCAGTTAATACCATCGTCTTTCCAGCTCCAGTTTCGCCAGTAAGAACCGTTAGCCCTTTAGCAAATTCAAGATTTGCTTGCGTTATAACGCCAACATTTTTTAGATGTATTTCCTCTAAAAATGTTCTTTCACTCACCGCGCCAACCTTCAATAGGTAACTTGAACTTTGCGACCAATCTATCCGTGAAAACGGTCGACTTAAGGTGAGCCAAAATTACTCGCTCTGATTTCTTGGTTAATTCGACGTGATCACCTTTCTGAAGATCAATCTTTCTCAAAGCATCGGACGAGAGTGAAGCATCTGTCGATTCAATTGCAATTCCTATGGTTGAAGTTGGAGCGATAACCATAGGTTTAGCAAACAAGGCATGTGCCGCTATTGGTAACAGAACGAGTGCCTGCACTTCAGGCCAAAGGACGGGACCGCCTGCAGAAAATGCATACGCAGTGGACCCAGTTGGCGTCGCACAGATGATTCCATCACAGCCCCATCTAGAAAGAGGTCGGCTATCTATTTGAACAAAGAGTTCGAGCATCGTTGTGCTTTTTCTTTCGATACTAACTTCATTGAGCGCCCACCCTTGCTCAATTATCTTGTTAGATCGCTTAACCTGAAAGCTCAGCAACATACGTTCATCAAGAACATAATCTTTATTGATAATCGATTGTGCAACTTCATCAAAAGTGAAAGCGTCAACTTCGGCCATAAATCCGACGTGACCAAGGTTAATTCCAAGCAAAGGAACTTTTCTTTCTAAGGAATACTCGGCTCCGCGCAGGATTGTTCCATCTCCACCTAAAACTAAAACGATTTCAACATCTGGAATTGCGGAATCTGCCGGTGTATAAACATCTATCCCTGCAGCGGTTAAGTGATTTGTGATGGCATCCGATGCACCTTTTGCTTCTTCTCGCGAAGGATTGATCAACATTAAGATCGATCTGCGATTCATTATTGTGGACCTATCTGAATAGCTTTTTCTAAATCATTTTCAGAGATTTCATCTGCGCCTCTTTTGAGCCACAAGAAATACTCGACATTTCCAGCTGGTCCAGGAAGAGAACTTGCAACCACGCCTTTTGTTCCCAAACCAACATCGTAAGCGCTCATGGCTACATCAAGAACCGCAGATTTTCGCAATGCAGGATCTCTAACCACTCCGCCAGCGCCTAATTTTTCTCTTCCTACTTCGAATTGTGGTTTCACCATTAATAAAAAATCCGCATCAGATTTAGAAACAGCAGATAAGGCAGGAAGTACCAGAGTGAGGGAAATAAAAGAAAGATCTGCAACGACCAAGCCAGTAGGTTCACCAACAACTTCGCCTGTGAGATGGCGAATATTTGTTCTATCCAAAACAAGAACGCGTGGATCTTGCCTTAACTCCCATGCTAACTGGCCGTAACCAACATCTACCGCTACTACTTCCCTGGCACCACGACGAAGCAATACATCCGTGAACCCACCAGTTGAAGCCCCTGCATCGAGAGCGCGAACACCTTCTACTTTGATTTCAGGAAATGAATCAAGGGCACCGGCAAGCTTATGACCCCCGCGCGATACGAAATCATCACGGTCGCCTTGCAGAGTAATTGAAGTTTCTGCATCAACTTGTGTTGCAGGTTTAGTAGCCGGGATTCCATTAACCAAGACACTTCGAGACTCAATTAGATCAGCCGCGGCCTCTCTAGAACGCGCAAGTTCGCGACGTACTAGCTCGGCATCCAAACGTGTTTTCATGATTACTGTTAAAGACCGTCAATATCTGAAAGTGTTACTTGCAACTTCTGATGAAGTGCTTCATAGCGCGCTGCGTGTTCAGAAACGTCCAGTGCATCGACTTCATTGAGTTCGATCTTCACCGCATCCACAATAGTTTCATCGACGGTATTGTCTTGGAAGTTATCAGTCATCGGGTACTCTTCTTCTGGGGAGCAGATTTCTTGGCAGCAGGTTTTTTCTTTGGTGCAGGTGTGCTCTTCTTGACTGCTTGAGTCGCGTTGCTTGATTGGGTCTTTTTAAAATCTTCGAACGCAGCTTTCAGTTCATCAAACTCATCGCGCTTGATGAAACCCATACGTGTTACAGTGGCTTGAACTTCTTCGTCAATTTTTGATTTTAAAACATCACCACTCTGTTTAACCCAATTGTTCAAAGCAGCGGCCATTTCAGCGGGAGTGCGTTCGCCATCACTGACTTTGTTCAAGTAAGTTCGCAGAGATGCAAAGAGATCATTTGCCATGATTACCGCTTTCATTACCAGGATGTAAATGTGCCTCTAGCGTACCTAAATTCGCGAAATCTCGGCTGCTTCAACCTGCCAACGGCTGGCCAGCCCAGTGGGAGCTTTCCAAAATCGTCTATGAATCGCGCCAGATATCTCTATCCATTCATCGGGCTTGAGAGATAGCGCACTTCGACGAGATTTCGCACTCCAAGCGGCAATATCTAACGTATCCACACCTGAGAGTTCTAAACGCGAAACAATTAAACGAAACTCAACAACTTTATCTCCGCTTGGGAGAGTTTTTTCTACGGCAACATCAGAGACACGGCCCCGCAGCATTACATCATTGAGAGAGTAATCAGGTTCTTCGTACTCTATTTTTTCTTTTTTAGATCGATTAGTTTTCTTTGCAACAGATGTCATGGTCGCCTTTTCCTAGTGCTCAAACTGATTCTTGAGGTTGGACCAATGATTATTTAAGGCACCGACAATTAAAGAGACAAGCAAAGAACTTGTGGACAAAAACTACAGACGCTCTGCCGCATCTGTTATCTCGTCCCGATCAACCTTTGCACACTCTTTGAACCACTCCTTGGACTCATCCACGCGACCAGCTTTTTCCAAAGCATCTGCGTAGGCATAACGAAGACGCACAGCCCATTCTTCAGAATCACTCTTTAACTCTTTGCACGTTAGCGTGATCACGGCAGCATCAAACTCACCCAAGTCACAGCGAGCTCCTGATGCAACTATTCTCATTTCGATTTCTTCTGCTTTTTCAAGGCGACTAACTTCGGGAGAACCCGCCAAAGCGAGTGCTTTTAAGGGTTTTCCGAGTCCTCTTTCGCAATCGGCCATAACAGGCCACATTGAAACATCACCTGAAATTCGGTGGGCGGCTCTTAACTCCTTTAATGCAATCTCGTAATGACCAGCGCGATAGGCAGCATAGCCAGCACTTTCACGTACTACTGCTAACCGACCAGCATGATGAGCAGCAGCTACTCCATGCTTGTGAGCTAATTCAGGATCTGTGTCCATATTTAAATTAATGCAAACTAAATGACGTGCAACAACTTTCGCATTTTCTGCAGACAAACTTAGTAATTCAGCACGAACAGATTTTTCAAGTTCTTCACCAGTTACTTCCTCAGGAATATCTGGCTCAAAAATGCGTGGACGCAAACGTGTCATATCTCGATCAACTGGCGCAGGACGTGAGCCACGTACATCTTGACGTGGTGCACCTGGACGCGATGGTGAACCCGCTCGCTTAGTTGATGGCGATGAAGAACGTGAAGGTTTATCTGAATACGGTTTTTTATCTTTACCGTTCATATAAACCTCCTATCTAAGAAAACTATCCTGTTAAATAATTGCATAGAAAATTAAAAAGGGGGCACTAATGAAAGTGCCCCCTTTTATAAAAGAAGTCCGGCGACGTTCTACTCTCCCACAAGGTCACCCGTGCAGTACCATCGACGCTGAGAGGCTTAACTTCCGGGTTC
>JACCDP011554197.1_pt1 | contig 21946 bp, 17 predicted proteins | sample 7445841 | NCBI WGS metagenome assembly JACCDP01 (sample SAMN15323441, study PRJNA562643) | freshwater metagenome | isolation source: river surface water | place: USA:Blue River Watershed | collected 2017-08-17
TAATACTGGTACTCAACCTTGAGAAATTATCAAGGAGAGTACTCCTTTGGATGAAAAATTTAATATTGTCTTTTTTTTACAGATTAAATTTTGTCCGATTTTCAGTTTAAGAACAAGCCCTAATTACATTAGCAACTGAGTAGCAGAAGTAATTGAATTTGTTAGCAATAAAAAGGTAGGATTTAAAAGTAATAAAAAAGGCCGCCTTTTCGGGCAGCCTTTAAAAAATGAAAACGAATATTAATGACTTACTAATAGTTTATTGGTATGAATAACTTTTTCATTTACCAATAAGGAGTAGAAATAGACTCCTGCAGGAATTTCAGTAACATCTAAAACTACTTTACCTTTATTTTCTTTTAGCGGAATTTCTTTTAACAAAGATCCGGTAATGGCGAATAATTTAATCGATGCTTTGTTAAAATCACTTTGTATGTTGTAATTCATACTGGTGCTTTCTGCAGCTGGGTTTGGAGTCATTGCATCCATAGTTGCACTTATACTTTGCTCTTTTATACTTACAGCAGAGCAGGCATCACCAGATACATTGTAAGTAATGGTAACACTGGCCATGTCAGTAGCATTGTTTACATCAAAAACATCATAACGTACCACATACACTCCACAGCAGTTTCCGATTCCCAGGTGGGCTTCGATTCCAGGGTTTCCAGGAACAGGACTATGAATCTCCCCGGGAGCAATAGTAATAGGGTCTTTACTAAGTGAAACAAAATAAGGGTAACAAAGATTTAAGTCAGCAAACCATATATCTTGAGGTACAGCACAAGTAAGCGGAGTAGAAATAATGTTCTTTTTTATCTTATAATTTTTTGTTGAATTGGAAATATTCTTAATCTCAAATCGTATTGAATAAGTATCTGCCTGAGTCATGTTCTCGGTTAAGGAAGTAACCGGAGTGGTTGAACCACGTTTGGTTATCTGGAAACTTTGGGCGTAGGAAGTACTTATTCCTAAAGCTACACATAATAACATTAATTGTTTTTTCATGTTAATCAGGTGAAAATGGGTTTAATGGGTGTAGTATACAGGGGCAGTTTTCATAAAATGAACAGCTGACTTTTAAAGTTTGAAAAGTAATATTTTCCACTATCAGTTCAGTTTCTTTGCTGAAAATAATTGCCATAGAATTAGCTTTTGAACTTGTTATTAAGAAAGTAAATAGGTCTTTAACACTCAAAGGTAATGACCAGGTTAGATTCGTATAATTGTTTTACCACCTGCTGGTGTTGCTCATGAGATCCGCGGACAGAATAAGTTAAACACATGGAATGATTGAGCTTGGTATAATTGTGCACCTTGGCGATTACTTTGCACCTTTCAAACAGTTTTTCCAGTTCTTCAATTTTTGCATAATGATGATCGGAAAGCGTTATTTTGTAAGGCTTACTGGAGTTTTTCTTGTCAATAATGTTTTGCACCCAGGTAAAACTCCAGAGTACAATAATGGAAATGATTACCGTAGCCAACGCAAATTGATATTGTCCCACTCCAATACTCATACCAATAGCAGCCGATATCCAGATAGTAGCAGCGGTTGTAGCGCCCTTGATGGTACTGCCTTCTTTAAAAATAGCTCCTGCACCCAAAAAACCAATTCCGGTAATAATATTGGCTGCAATACGGGTTTGGTCGCGGTTCGCACCAATACGTACCGAGAGCACGGTAAATAAACAAGACCCCAGAGTAATGAGTATAATGGTTCGGAAACCAATAGCTTTGGATTTATATTCCCTTTCAGCACCAATAATGGCCCCTGCAACCAGGGCTACTAATAACTTATATAAGTCCTGATCCAGGTTTTCCAAGGGGGAGTTTTATTTAATGCAAAGCTAATTTAATAAAAACATCCTTAAAGATCAAGTTCCCATGCCAGTATTAGCAGAATTGATGCAAAATTTTCGAAAGTCAGCGTATGTTTTATACCACTTCGTTCCTGAATTGTTTTTCAATGGCATAGTGGATGATGTGCGAAAAATTAGATTTGATGTCTGGCTCCGGAATATCCTGCATCAAATTCCGGATGGCTGTAGAATCATATTGATGTTCGAAGGTGTTGATATACGGACTGAATTGCAGCCCTACGGTTTTATAATACATTTTCTCAGCGGTTGACATATTTTCTGGCATAGTGCTCACCCATTCAAAATTTTTCACACCTATACTGTTCAGCATAGCAGGAATAAAACAGGTGTTTTCAAAATTAGCACTGTGTGTAAGGTTCAGTTCGGTAATATTTGGCTGAAAAAACGCACGCACGGTAGCTAATGCCACATAGTCGGAGGAAACAATGTTTACACCGGTATTGGGATTGCACAAAATCCGGATTCCATCACAGTTTATGCCATTGGATTTCAAAGAAGCAAAGAATCCCGTCCAGGCATAAAACACATTAAATTTTGGAGTGTAATAATAAGGAGCCCTCAGTAAACGCCCGCTCACGATGCTGGAACGTAGTACCTGCCACTTTATCTGGTGTTGTTCACAAATAAGCTTAACTTGTTTCTCGGCCATGAGCTTGTATCGCTCATAGTAGTTACGGTTGTTCTTAATTTCCAAACCACTCAGGTAACTGTTGGGTATTAATCCCGATTGATGGCCACAGGAGAAAGCCGTACTAACAAAACTGAATTGTTCTATTTTTCCGATCAATGCCTGAAGCAGGTGTATAGTAGGTAAATAGCTGTCGCGGTATATTTCTTCTTCGGTTAAGAAAAGCGGAGAGAGATTGGTGGTGGAAGCTAAGTGAAGCACTTTTACAGAGTTGATGTTCTTTTCTTGCAGAAAAACCTGCAGACTCTGGAAGTTAGCGTCGATGTCCGATGAAGTGTCTACTATTTTAACGCAATCCATTATTTTCTGCAAAGGAATACCGCAATCTTCACTAATTGTTTGTAAGACCTGGTTAACTCTGTCTGCTGCACTCCGGGTTTTGGATTTTCTGGCCAGGCAGATAATGTTTTCAATTTGTTCTTGCTGTTGCATGAGCAATTCTGTTAGTACTTCGCGGCCAATAATGCCGGTGACACCGGTTAAAATAATATTCATGGTTTGCTGGTTTTAAAGTTTAATTTGTGCGATGAGTTCTCGGTATTCACTGAAAGTTTCTCTGTTGTATAGCTCCCGGGTGTCAACTTCATCTTTCTTGCGGGTATAATGGTTCCAGCAAAGTTGAAGAAGTCTTTTTTTTGCAGGAAAGAAGTAGAAGAAAAAGCCTAAGCGGATAAGGTAGGCAGGCCAGCCCCTGAAAGGAATACCATAAAGCTCCAAAGCACCCTTGCCTGTTCCGAATGCAGCAGCCTGCCCAAGCCCGGGAAAGCGGAATTTACATGGTTTCTTTCCTTCAATGGTTTTTCTGAGGTTTTTGCCTATTCTGCCCCCTTGCATGATAGCCCATAAGGCATTTGGCGGACAATGATGTTTGCTGAAGGGTTGTTTAATCAGGGCAATGTCTCCTCCGCACCAAATATTGGTGTAACCTTCGGCATTAAGGTATTCATTGGTGTGTATTTTATTCTGGGGATTAAGACAAAGATGCTTTAAGCCTTGAATAGAACCAGGTTTTTGTCCGGTTGCATTTAACACCAATTGAGTGGAGATAAATGTTCCGTCTGACAAGTAAAGCCCTTCCTCATTTTGTTGTATTACACTGCAATTGTTGTAAAGTTGAATGCCTTTTTTCTCTATGATGCGGTTGGCATATTTTACTAAGGAGGGGTATTTGGTTTGCCACTCTTTCAAAATGTCGGGTTTAGAATTAATAATAGATATTGTCACCGGCTTGTTAGAGTTTTTTTTGATGTATTCCTGAAGGTTACAGGCGATTTCTATACTGGTAAATCCTGATCCCAGTAAAACTATATTTTCCCCATTGTCGCCGGATTGGCTGTTGTTGGAAGTTAACAGCTGCTGTACCTGTTTCTTAAAATGAAAGAGCGCCCTGGGTTTTTTAATGTGAAATGTAGTATCCTGTAGTTTTTCGAGCTGACTATCCTGTGTTCCGCTGCCAATAACTAAGTGGTGGTAATTGATTTCTTTGGTTATACCATCAGCGCAACGGTATTTCACCGTTTGTGTGTAGGGCGATACGGCAAGCGCAGAGCCGTAAATGAGTTTGGCTTTTGGGATTAGCTTTTTTAATGGGGTACAAATTGCTTTTTCAGGAATGAGTCCGCTCAGGGTGTCGCCGGTAAAGCCGTGGAAATAGTGTTGTTTGCGGTCGCAGATAACAATCAGTTCTAATTGATGCTCTTCTATTTTCTTTAATATACTTTTTTTGCATAGCTGTTTGTATGCCCATATACTGGCGTAACCGGCTCCTATAAATACAATCCTTGTTTTCATTATGAATACTGTTTGTGGTTTTAGAATGTTATACAAAGATGCAATGGCCTCTATAGAAAGAACTAAGGAAAAAGCCTGATTCCTGCTCAGGGAAGTCGTCCGTTTTTTTAGGGGTTAAAACCAGGGTTGAAACAGGTGAAATTGTTTTTGGCTGGGAATTTTTGTTTTTAAAGAAACTGGATTATATTTGCCATATTATTAAGCGTTAAATGATTGGTAGAATTATATCCTGGTTTGAAGCACAAGCTTTCGGAGTTTGTGAATGGTGGGGCAAGAAACTTGGCATCAAGACAACCGCTATACGCATGTATTTTATTTACCTCTCATTTTTTACTTTTGGTTCTCCTGTTATCATGTACTTTATTATGGCCTTTATGCTGGAGTACAAAAACTTCTTTAAACCCAAGCGCTTTCGCCGCAGCAGCATTTGGGATATATAAATCAATGCTGAATTTCCGGTTACTTTTCTTCTTTCAGGACTACCTCAAAACGTAGCCCAAGGCTAATCTTTAATTGTTGGTTGACGTAAAAGCTGCTGTCATGTTTTATTTCTTGCCAATACAACATGCTTTTGTTATCAAGGGCTTCGAGCTGTAGTGGATGGTGTTGAGTATGCTGTATACTTTTCAGGTAGCTCATTCTTTCATCGTATTTCGTACTGTATTGGGTTGCTTTGTTGTATTGATCAATGAGTAGCCAGCTTAACGCAACACATGATAGTAACATGACAGATTTTTTTAATAGATCTGTTTTAGTGATGAAGTACACTGTTTTTGCACCAGAACAGAAAAAGAGCACCGAGAAATAAATATAAAGCAAACAAGTTACAGGCAGCTGTGCCCGGGCAGGAGCTATGTCTGACATACTTATACTGGTAGGTAGCAGTACAATAAAAAGGAGTACTAACACTAAAGCACTTGACTTGATGAGTAAGGAGAATAGTGCGAAAGAAAAAGTAAAGTTTTTTTTGGCTTCAATTCCCATGATGAACCAGGGGGAGCTACACAAAAGTAAAAAAGGGAGTTGAGGTGGAATTATTTTGAGTAAGAGTATTCCGTAAGTTTTAATCAGGATGTAGATTTTTGAAGAAATTGCTGGAGAAGGTAGTTGTGCCGTCCGGTATGCTGTTCCCGGAGCCAGGTAGCTAACAAAGAAAGAGATTAGAATGAGTAGGGAGGAGAAGATGAGTAATTTGTGGTTAACAGGAACTCCGGGTAATCTTTTAAGAATAATTTTACCATACCAGATACAGGCAAGAACCAACAATTGTATTAGGGCAAAAGATTCAGAAGCCCCGCCAATAAAAAGAGACCATACTATAAGAAATGGAAGATGTAACCAACTTTTTTCGGGCGAACAGAGAATATTCAGTAAAAAAAGAAAAGCAATGAGGCTGTAGAGGTAGGTACAAACAGCGGTGTACCATAACCAATTTTCGCCCACATGAACGGCACATAAAAATAAACCCATCATAACAAAAAGGGAAACAATCAGCTGAGGTTTGAAATACTTTTGGTTATGAAATAGTTTTTGCAGCAAGTGGTGCAGGGCTGTTAGCAATAATACCCCGGTAATGAGAGAAAAAAGAAAGAGTAGCAGGTAATGTTGTTGGTCAAGATAAAACACTAAACACAATAAGTAATGAGCCGCCCACCTTCCGGAAAAATTTTTATACTGTTCCAATACCGTATGATGAATGCCGTGACGCAGGGTAGAGGAAGAGAAGTAAAAATCATCTGCCGCCATACGGTTATGGTGCGAAAGCACTATAAATAAAATAATAAACAGGAAAACAGCCGGGCTTAGGTAGTAGTATTGATTAAGGGGGCTTTTCAATGGCTAAAACGTTTTACCAGAGTAGTTCTTCCATTTCCTGCTGAATGTTTCTTGCTTCTTCACTGGCTTTATCCATAAAATCCATGTCTTTTCCTGCATAGAGGATGCCTCTGGAAGAATTGACCAGGAGGCCACATTCGCTGGTTAATCCGTATTTACATACTTCTTTTAAGCTTCCGCCTTGTGCGCCTATACCTGGAATTAACAGGAAGTGTTGAGGTATTATTTTACGTATAGTGGCTAGCATTTCGGCTTTGGTGGCTCCCACCACATACATCAGGTTACCGGTATTTCCCCATTGTTTGGAGATATGTATTACTTGCTCATAAAGAGAATGGTGGTGAAACTGCAATTGATGGGTTTGAAAGTCAAAAGCTCCTTCATTGGAAGTGAGTGCCAGTACAATTGCCCATTTACCTTGCACTTCCAGAAATGGCTTTACCGAATCGCAACCCATATAAGGAGCAACGGTAATTGCATCAACATTCATTTCTTCGAGAAAAGCTTTGGCATACATGCGGCTGGTGTTTCCAATATCACCTCTCTTGGCATCCGCAATGGTAAAATGCTGAGGATATTTTTCATTCAGGTAGGCAATGGTTTTCAGCAGACTCTGCCAGCCTTTGATTCCATGTGCTTCATAAAAGGCAGAGTTGGGTTTATAAGCCACACAAAACTCCTGGGTAGCTTCTATTATCGCTTTATTGAATTCAAAAATGGGATCTTCCAGTTCTAAAAGGTGACGAGGAATTTTATCTAAATCAGGGTCTAAGCCTACACATAAAAAGCTTTTTTTTGTCCTGATCTGTTGTATAAGTTCTGTTCTGTTCATGAGTGTGTGTGTTATACCAGTCCGCCTTCTTTTAATCGCTCACTGTTTTCTGCAAATTGCAGGGCATCTATCATTTCCTGTATATCACCGTTCACAAAATTGGTAAGGTCATATAAGGTAAGGTTAATGCGATGATCTGTAATTCTGTTTTGCGGGTAATTATAGGTACGTATTTTGGCCGATCGGTCGCCTGAAGTTACCATGGTTTTACGTTTAGAGGAGATATTGTCTAAATGTTTCTGGTATTCGATTTCGTATAGTTTGGTTTTCAGCATTTGCAAAGCCCTTTCTTTATTACCTAATTGCGAGCGTTCAATCTGGCACATGACCATGATTCCCGAAGGTTTATGGGTAAGCTGCACCTTGGTTTCAACTTTATTTACATTTTGCCCACCGGCTCCACCTGAACGGGAGGTTTGGTATTCGAGGTCTGCAGGATTAATAATCACATCTACATCTTCGGCTTCGGGCAGCACAATTACAGTAGCGGCAGAGGTATGCACACGTCCCTGGGTTTCAGTGGCCGGTACCCGTTGCACCCGATGTACACCACTTTCAAATTTCATAGTGCCATAAGCATTATCACCTATAACGTTAAATATAACTTCTTTGTAGCCTCCCATAGTACCCTGGCTCATGTCAATTAATTCTGTTTTAAAGCCTTTCTTTTCACAGTAGCGCATATACATTTCGTACAGGTTGCCGGCAAAAATGGAGGCTTCGTCTCCTCCGGTTCCGGCACGTATCTCCATTACGGCTGTTTTAGCGTCTTCCGGATCTTTAGGAATGAGCATCATTCTGATTTTATCCACTAATTGCTCTTCTGCTAAGCGGTTTTCGTCGAGTTCCGCTTTGGCCATTTCCAAAAAGTCCTTATCCTTTTCGGTGGCCAATACCTCTTTGGCTGAGTCTATGTTGTTAATGATTTGCTTATACTCCTCAAATGCTTTGATAACAGGTTCCAGCTCCCGGTATTCAATGTTCAGTTTTTTAAACTGCCTCATATCTGCAATAACCTTAGGATCAGCCAGTTTTAATTCTACTTCTTCGTAACGTTTTTTAATTTCTGCAAGTTTTTCAATAATCATGTTTCAATAAAATAATATCAATAAAAAGAGTGCAAGTTACAGAAAATTTAAGTGTAGCTAAATTTGAAATCCGATAATTAAAATATCATCCACCTGCTCGAAGTTACCCATCCAATGCTTGAGGGTTTTGTTAATTTCCATTTTTTGCTGAGGTAATGGAAGGTGATTGATGCTGAGCAGCAGGTCTCTGAACCTGCCGGCCATGAATTTTTTACCACGGGGGCCACCAAACTGATCTGCAAAGCCATCTGAAAAAAGGTAAACACTATCGCCTTTCTGAAGCTGGAAAACATTGTTGGTATAGGGGCTTGATTCAGCTATGCGGTGGCCAATCGGAATTTTATCGGGTTTAAATTGAATGAGGTCTTTATTTCTAATCAGGTAAATAGGATTAAATGCCCCGGCATACTGCATTTCTAAATTTTCAAAATTTATCACGCATAAACTCATGTCCATGCCGTCTTTGGTTTGATTGGCGTCCTCAAACTGGATTTTGTTGTGGAGGGATCTGTTTACTCCCTCACTGAGCATATCGAGAATTTGTGCGGGATTAGAGATATCATTGTTTCCGGTTATTTCACGAATGAGGTTGTAGCCTACAATACTCATAAAAGCTCCAGGAACACCGTGGCCGGTACAATCTACCGCAGCCACAAATGATTTACCTTTGATGTTATCTACCCAGTAAAAGTCACCACTCACAATGTCTTTAGGTTTGTAAAAGATAAAAGAGTTGGGAAGTACTTCTTTTACTAAAGAGTCAGGCGGAAGTATGGCTTCCTGTATACGTTTAGCATATTTTATACTATCGGTAACATGCTTGTAAAGCACCTGAAGTTCTTCGTTTTTCTGTTCAATTTCTTCCTTTTGTTTAACTACTTCTTCGGTTCGCTCCTGAACTTTTTGCTCGAGCATTCTTTCATTCTCTTTCAGGTCAACACGCATTTTCAGCAGGGCATTGCCCAGCGCATCATTTTCACTCAAGGGTTCGTAATGAGATTCAAAATTCCCCGAACCTACCTGGCGGGCGAATTCGGTAGTGCCTTCTAAAGCTTTGATTAATCCCACCAGGGCATCATTCATTTCACCAATTTCATCAGAGCGTTTGGAGATGTATTGTTTCGGTAAAATACCTTTGCTCATGGCCTGCACCATTTTTTTCAGGAGCCTGAGCGGACTAACAATAGACCTTGCCGTGTATAGAGCTATGAGGATGGCACCTATTACCAGAAATGTTCCCAGCCATTTTACAAAATCCTGTAAAAAATTAAAGGAATCATGCATTTTGTCGGTTACCTGCTTCTGGTTATTTTTTTGAGACAGAATCAGGCTGTTGAGCTGGTCGCCAATAAGATTTAGTTGCCCGTCGATTTCCTCTACAGAAAGCTTAACGGAAAACATGAGCTGAGAATCATTGTAAACCGAGAAATCGTTTATTTTTTTCATAATCTCTTCCTGAGCAAATACGAAGAGTTTATCGCTTAAGTTAAATATGGTTCGTATGCTGGCCTGGTCTTCTTTTCTCCAGGAAACCGAAAAACTGTCGATTAGTAATTTTATTTTGGGGTATTCGTATGCGATCAGGTTTCTGAGTTCACGCTTAAACGGATCGGTGTTGGAGGAGGGCACATAATACCATTTGGTGATCAGGTTTTGGGAGCGTTTCAACATGAGGTTAAGTTCTTCCAGAGAAGTAACGCTGGGTGTTACCACTTCTACCACCTCTTCTGTTTTTAGTTTACTTTCATTAAGAATGCGGTTGGTTAAAATAAAAGCTATTATAGTTAAAAGCACCACCACACCGAACCCGATGCTGATCTTTCTTCCTATAGTAAACTTAATTCTCATGAATAAAACTTAATTTTTATTACTCTAATTTTTATTATTCAATCACGGCCCAGCTTCAGCATGAAGAGCTTTTAAAAGCGCTGCCTTTTCCTGAACCGTCATGTTTTGTGTTTTGGGCAAAGTTCCGTTTAGCCTTTTTTCCCGTAATAATTTGCCTAATTTTTCATAAAGTTTAAAGGTTTCTCTATCATTAATTTGCCAGTATATACCCTGCAGCATTTCCACTACGGTTGGGTCGGTGGGGTCAAAGCGGTGAGCCCGCAGGGCATAAGATAATGCGTTTTTAAAATACAATACTGCATATTCCTGAACAATGATAAAAGTGTCTAAGCCAATATCGGGAGGGCAATTCATGATGAGGTTAACGCCCCGGTTGTACCAGAGTAAGGCATAATTTTTATTGGCACTTTTTGAAGTACTGTCAATGGCTAGTGCTTTTTTCAAATAATCTTCTGAAGTAGAAAAGTGTTTACAGTACTTTTCGCGTACAGCCGGCAAACCTACTACAAATTTGTATTCCTCTTTCTTCATTTCAAAGGCCGACTGAAACACCAATTGCAGGGCCAAATAAAACTCTAATTGGCTTTGCTGGGGTTTGTAGTTTTCGTTGAGGGCAAACTCTATATTCAGGAATTTATTGAAATTACTGATAGACGTGGGATAGTTCAGGGTGTCTAAGGTCTTACGCAAATCATTGTGGTATTTGCTGGCAAAAAACTTAAGGAATGAGTTAATCTTAGAGCTGTGTTTGTTATCCGAATCTAATTCTTTCGCTACCAGCAAGGATTTTACTCCTTCTTCGCGCAGCGGGGAATTCACATTGTTCCCTTCCTTCGTTTTATAACATTCTTTATAAATGAAACCTCTGACCATCCAGGCTTCAGATGCGTTTTTGAATTCTGTTAATTGAACAGCGTTATCAATCATTAGCTTAGCCGAGTCTAATTTCCCTTCGGTGGCAAACTTATAGGCCGTTTCTACCAGGGTAGCCTGAGCGTGCGCTTTCGGTACTGACAGCAGAACCATCAGCAATACAACAAGGTATGTTAGCTGTTTTTTCACCTTTAATAGTTAGCAGCCGCTAAATTCCTAAGGGCAGAGCTTATTTTAAGTCCTGCTTTGGAAGCGCTGGCTTCGTTTAATTCAAATTTTTGTTTGTTTTCTTCTACAATAAAATTAATAGCAGCACCCACCTTGGCGAGTCCGGCTTTTTCAGTAATAATCAGGGTTCCCTTTCCTTTGTACTTGGCAATGGCATCGGCTAAGTGATTGGATTTATCGGTATGTAGGAAGAGAATATGGGCATGATCCACTTCTTTGATTTCGCGTACCCCCTTGATTTCAATTTTTTGATTACCAACCATTTTTGAAGCTGCCACCTTGTTGAGTTCAGCTATGAGGTTTTGGTTTTGGTTGTCTTCCCCAACAATGGTAATAATGAAGCTGCCGGATTTATTAGGCCATTCGAAATAGCGGGTAAAATTGTACAGGAAAACGGCTTTAATTTTAGCGTTGGTATCTTCGCGCTGGTATATAAACGGAAACTTGACGATGTCGGCAGACAATGCTAAAAATCCAATAAGTATAAACAGAAGTTTACGCATAAATGCTTTTAGGCAACGGGCATGTCGCAGTTTACAATCACCAAATATAGTTTTTTTTTTCAAGAAATCCTTGTGTTTACAGCCATCTTAATGCAGCCAAACATAAATAATACAGCCTTTTACAACGCCATTATGTTGTAAAGAAAAATTGCCGGATTTATGTTTTGGTACATTAAAAACCAGACAATCTCGGTCTTAAGGTTGAAAAATAGTGTAAATGTGCCTGAGGGATTTTTATAAGTTTTGCAGGTAAAGCCTTACATTCGCACAAAAAAATTATGCAGAGAGTTTCATTAACAATAAATGTTGTTTTATTAATTGCTGTTGCAGCCTTATATTACCTTCATTTTTCTGGTAAGCCGGATGGAGCTGAAAGCAATACCCAGGAAAGTAAGAAAGTGGAAGCCCCAAAAATTTTCAGTGACCCCACACAACTGGCTAATGCTAAAATTGCTTATGTCAATATTGATTCGTTAGATAGTAAGTATGGGTACATCAGTGATTTTTCCAAAACTTTTAAAACCCGCCAGGCCAATATAGAAGCTCAACTGAATGGTATGGTCGCTAATTTTCAGAAAGAATATGCCGATTTTCAGCAGGCCGTGCAGGCTGGTTTAAGGTCTGAAGCGGAATTAAAAAAGAAACAGGCTGAGTTGGAGCAACAACAGTACGATATAGCTTCAAAAGAAAAACAATTACAGGGCATTGCTGAGGAAGTGGCTGCAAAACAAGGAGAAATGCTGAGAAATGTTTCGGGCTTTGTGTCGCGCTACAACAACAATAAGTATGATTTTATACTGGCGTACTCTTCCAATATTGGCTCTGTTTTATATGCCAAGCCCGGGCTTGAAATTACCAGCGACATTATTAAAGGATTAAACGAAGAATACAAAACCAATAAAGCCACTATAAAAAAATAATCATGGATAAGAAGGAGTTATTGAACAAAATCATGAGTGTTCATGAATTTCATGAGGTGTTTGAAATTGGAAATGGCGAACGTCCACAGTTGCTGGATGAAAAATCTTTCAACCTCAGGTACAATTTAATGAAAGAAGAGAATGAAGAGTACCTGGAGGCTTGTAAAAGGGGTGATATGACAGAAATAGCGGATGCTCTGGGAGATCAGCTGTATATTTTATTTGGCACTATACTGAAACACGGATTGCATTATAAAATAGAAGAAGTGTTTGATGAAATTCACCGCAGTAACATGAGCAAGTTAGACGAAAATGGTAAGCCCATTTTCAGGGAAGATGGAAAGGTGTTAAAAAGCGATCGCTATTTTAAACCCAATATTTCAAAAATACTTCAGTAAATCTGCTCGTCGGTAAAATTGTTTGCTTCGTACAAAAAATCGTTCAATTACTGACTACATCTGTCTTAATGGCTTTTCTAAACCCATTATTTTATTAACTTTAAGAATTAGAGAATGTTTAATAGTTGTATTGACTGATTTTTATGTGAGAGCTCGGAGTAATGCAAACGCGGTGAAATATAGTTGAGCAAGCCGCATACTCCATTTTGGAGCAGCACAAAAGCTGTTACCTCATTAAATCGGCGGTGAACTTTAAGCAACCTTTATACAGAGCAATATACTAGCTAATGTCTTCCCGATGGAGACAGTTAGCCTTAAGTGATAGCTCCTTGTATTCATTTCAATTTAGGTTTTATTTTATGAATTTAATCCCTATGCCAATGAATAAAAAAACGGCGTTATTTTGTCTGCTCATTCTTATTTCCATTACAGGCATTTCGCAAGTACCGGGCTCTCCGCCACTGGGGATTTCTTATCAGGCCATCGCCAGAAATTTCATTACCAATTCGGTAATTATTAATAAAGACATTAATGTAAAATTTGAAATTATTGATAAATTTAATAATGTTGTTTTGTACGAGGAAACTACCAACAAGAAAACTAATTTATTTGGGTTATTCACCCACCAAATAGGTACAGGGAACTTTAATCCGATTTATGGTTCTTTTAGCAACATCGATTGGACAAAACCAAGTATACAGTTGTCTGTTTCCATCGATACCTTACTCAATGGAAATTATGTTCATGTAAATAATTCCCAATTTGTTTCTGTTCCTTATGCTTTTTATGCAGCTAAGGCAGAACTAAATTTAACGGGCAAGGATGGATACACGATATATTATAACGGAGCAACATCGAAGTGGGATACAACGAGCGCTTTGCTGGTAAATAAAGGGGCCTGGGGCGATGTAACTATTCCCTATAAAGCCAATATAAAAAGATTACAAATCAATAATACCTATACACTGCCCATTAATCCGGGTAATCCGGGAGATATACTCACTTATGGAAACTCCAATGCGGTAAGCTGGGCTCCTCCTGCAGCCCCTACAGGTTTATGGAAAATTGGCGGAAATGCAGGCACCTCACCTGGAACAGGAACTAATCAGCACTTTGTTGGAACAAGTGATGCGGCTGATCTGGTATTGGCCAGCAACCAGAATGAAAGAGTAAGATTGCTCGCTAATGGAAGAATTGGTATTGGTACCAGCAACCCTTCCAATAAACTTGAAATTTCGTTTCAAGACCTGGTAAATACCAGATTCACGGGTATTGGAAACGGAAATATAGTACAGCTCTATAATGAAAGATGGAATAGATTGACATTTTTGCACAAGGATGATTCAGCCTTTATAGCTTCCAATACCAGTAATAAAGTATTTCTATTCGACAATAGTAATATGGAAGAAGGAAAGATGCATTTGTATACAGATGAACGGATGAGTTTGAAGGCAGACACTTTTTGGTTTGAAAAAAGTTTAAACTCTGCATCTCAGCATGCCCGGGTAAATGTAAGAGGAATAGTGAATACAGACTCCTTAAGGGTATATGGAGCAAATTCAACTAAAACAAACTGGGTATTAAGTAATGATGGTACTGGTAAGGTAAAATGGACAGACCCCGTCATCTTTGCCGATCACCTTGGGAATCATATAATGCAGAAAAATCTAAATACCAATTCATTCTGGCTTTCCGGTGATGGTAACGCGAGTGGTATCTTTATTAAAAGCGACGGAAAGGTAGGAGTTGGGCTCAATAATCCCACTTCTGTTCTTACCATTAATGGAGATGCGGAGGTGAAAGCAGGCTACGACTTCAGGTACGAAAAACCTAAACAACATTATTATTCCATCGATGCAACGGCATTTAAAGAAATAAATATCAGTACTCCGGCCTCCTTATCTTCACCCCTGCAATTTACAGGAATATCCGGAGAAATAGCAGCTTTTACCACTCCTGCTGCTGTAGTTGGTTATCTTATAGCTCCTGTTCATCTGCCCGATGGTGCAATTATCAATAGCATCTCCATGTATTGTTATGATGCCGATGCCAGCAACGATTTAACCGTTAACTTTTTCCGTTCTCAAAATCTAAATCCTTTAAACAGCGTGATAACTGAGGCCAGCGTTCAAACAACGGGTTCGCAGGGTAGTGTTAGTGCTCCTCAATTAAGAACCATTACAGCCACCCTTTCACCTCCATTGATTATTGATAACCAAAACAACTCTTATAAAGTAGGAATTTCGTTTGATGTAAAAGGCAAAGGGGCGGCAGAACTTGGTGTTAGAAGAGTGGTAATAAACTACTCTGTTTCGGTAACAGATTAAACGATTTAGGTAATTCAAAATTTTAAGGAAAGTGAATAAAATTAAAATATACAGAACTGTGAAACAGCTGGTGTTCGTTGTGGTTTTTGCGTGCATAGGGGGATATCTCAATGCTCAAAGCCTTTTTAAAGGGATACAATACCAGGCAATAGCCCGGGACAATTCGGGGAACGTTGTAATGAATACCACCATAAATGTTGAATTAAAAATATATGATTCCCCTAACTCAGGTCCATTAGTATACGCAGAAAAGCACACGGTAACTACCAACCAGTACGGCTTGTTTACATTAGTGATTGGTAACGGAACACCTGTTCTGGGATCATTTTCTACTATTTCATGGTCGGCAACCCAAAAATACTTGGAGGTGCTGGTTAACACTGTTAGTATTGGTACTTTTCAGTTTCAGACTGTGCCCTATGCCTTGTATGCTTTAAAAGCCGGAAGTGGGGGGGGAGCCATATCCAGCGGTAACAGTACTTTGCCAGCTTCCGCCAATGTCGGAGACTTTTATATAGATACAGTAAAACATTATTTATATGGCCCTTATTCTTCCTCCAGTAGTTGGGGCACGGGTGTAAGTATGGTAGGGAATAATGGAAACAATGGAAGCAATGGTCAAAACGGAAATACTATTTTAAATGGAAATGGCCCGCCTGCCGCTTCAATGGGTGTTGCGGGCGACTTCTATCTGGATGTTGCGAGTAATCGCTTATATGGTCCTAAAACCACAACATGGCCATCCGGAGGAATAAGTTTGGTGGGGCCACCGGGCAACTTTAATATTAATGGAACTGCCGGACAAACTATCTACTACAATGCTGGTTTACCAGGCTGGGACGCTAACAATACCCTGCTGATTAATGATGCAAAAAGTGTAATAGGCATTAATTCCCCAACTAATTTGCTTTCAACAGTTAGTATAGGTAACAGGCCTCAAATATGGGAAATGTTTTTTTCTGGTGCTGACACCACAGAACTATATTCAGCAGGTGCCATGCATATAGCCAGTTCTAAAAGTATTCAATACCGTTCTAAAGAACACCTTTTTTCAATTGGTTTAACCAACAGAATGAAAATAGACACCATCGGAAACCTCCTTTTAGGAAAAATAAATAAGCCAGATACAGGTTTAAACATCGGGCAATCGCTTGGTTTGAGCTTTGAGGGCAACAATCTAAATCAATTTAGAACAAGAGTTTTACCAAAAGAGCCAACACATGCCAACCTGCTTTATTTACCAAACGAATCAGGCACTTTGTTAACTGACCCAACCACCACTGCAGGTGATATAATAGTAAGAAACGCAACTGCAGTCGACCGCTTACCGGTAGGGAACAATGGTGAGGTATTAGTGGTTTCAGGTGGTGTGCCTGCATGGAAGATAATTAATCCAGGCAATGTACCAATTGGTACAAATTACCAAACCCTTCATCATCTAAATGGGGTTTGGACCCCCACCAGTAACCTCATGAATACTGGTTCCAAAATAGGGATAGGGGTTGCAAGTCCCTCTCAAACCCTCAGTATTGGAGATGGCACTAATGAGAAACTATTAGTTGATGGAGCTTTTGGTAGTGTAACTCTCAAAGATGATCAGGGATTTATTCAGTTTGCAGCTATCAACTCTAGCGCCACAAAGCCTATGATGTATTTGTTTCCTGCGGCAACGGCAACACCAAGAATGGTAATGGCACAAAGCCCTGCTAACCCTAAAATTGGATTGGGTTTTAATCCGCAAATGAATCAGTTTAATTACCGGGGATTAAATGATACCGTTTTTTCAATAGGAATAAATGCCAATACCATTACTTATAAAGATGGAAACCAGAGCGAAGGAAAAATATTGGTTGCCGATAATGCTGGCAATGCACACTGGAAAACATCAAGTTATTATACCACCAAAAATATAGCTACTTCCGGAGGCGGAGCTTCTCCCGGAACCGGCTCTATTGATATAAACTTTGTAACTCCACCAACGTTCAGTAAACAGGAAGAAGAAACGAAAATAGAAGTTGAATATCAGGGGATGGTCTTTGTTCAGGGGTTTTCCGGAGGGGCTAATGTAGTTTACATTGAATTAAAAATTGATAATAACTTGCCACTCAATAATTCCGGAAGAGCAATATTGCATAAAGATATAGAAGGGAAAAATACATATGTGAGTTTTAAAGGAGTTTTTGAAAATATACCGGCAGGTTTACATACCATAAAAATTGCAACCTATGCAGACAATGGAACAGTAAGTAACGTATCGGTAAACAGGAATGGTTTAATAAATGGAGGAGTTTTGATCATTAAAGAGACGTATTAAATGAAAAAAATAAATTATTTAGTCATTTTTTTATTTGTACTAACGGGCTGGCTGAATGGTCAGACCGGAGGTAACCCTTATGTAATAGGCTCAATGGCGGGTAGTGGTACCAACGGAACATACACTATTTACCAAAGTGTTGGAGAACCCATTATTGAAACAGGGTTTGATGGTAATGCTTTATATTTTACACAAGGATTTCTTCAGCCTGAATATATTGGTACTTCGGGAGAGTTACGCGGATGGCTCGAATTTGACTCTACTTCCTGTGCCGGGGTGAATGATGGCGTTGTGCGGGTAAAATATGAGGGTGGACATGGAAACGTAGGAATAATGTGGCAACTGATCAATCATACTGAAAAAATAGATGTATTTCGTGACCTCCCCCCCGGAGAGTACATGGTTAAATTATTTGATACCTTACCCAATAACACGGTTATTCCCTATAAGAATAATCCTTTGAAAATCACCATTCCTGAAAATAACAAACCCTGTCCTGTTCACATATACAATGCCTTTAGTCCTAATCACGATGGAAAAAATGAAGTATTTTATATTCATAATATAGAAAACTACCCCGACAATGAAGTGTATATTTTTAACCGTTGGGGAACATTATTATGGTCTGTAAAAAAATATGACAATAACGAAAAGGCCTGGAGGGGCATTGATTCAAAAGGTGACCCTGTTGTGGAAGGCACTTATTATTATGTCCTGATTTTAAATAATAATAATAATAAACCACTAAAGGGTTGGGTAGAAGTTACCAGGTAAGCTAGTTTAAATAAGGCCTGAAGCGCTTAAATGACACAAAAGCTTGAGTATGAAAAAGGAGATAGAAAAAATAATAGGGACATTTTTATTGTTTCTTCCGCTTTGGATGAATGCCCAGCAGGATGCACAGTATAGCCAGTATATGTTTAATCAGCTTTCCATTAATCCGGCTTATGCCGGCAGCAGGGAAGCACTGGTGCTTGGTTTTTCTAACCGCGATCAGTGGGTAAATATGCCAGGCTCTCCAAAAACGCTTTCCCTTTTCCTTCACGGGCCGCTCCGTTCAAAAAAAATTGGCTTGGGTGGACAAATTATTACAGAATCAATGGGACCTTCAGGTAGTTTTGGAATGTATTCCCAATTTGCGTACAGAATATTTCTGAACCGAGGAACTCTGTCACTCGGGATTTCTGCAGGATTACTGGGATATGGGATGAATTTGAATAAACTGGAATATAAGGAAGCAGAGGCGGAAGCATTTTTAAAAGGATCAGGCAGTTCAGGCGCAGCAGACTTTAGCACCGGATTCTATTATTACACCTCCTCATTTTATATTGGCGGAGCTATTACCCATTTAAGCCGGCCAGGATTATTCAGTTATGGTGCTGGTACTCCGCTTCACTTAAAACGGCATCACTTTATTTATTTGGGAAAAGCATGGATGATCAACGAATATATTATTTTTAATCCAACACTGATGTTTAAACAGGTAGAGTCAAGCTCTTTGCCTTCAACCGACATATCCCTAAATTTTTTCCTTCAGCATAAATTGTGGTTAGGTTTATCCTTAAGACAAAAGTATGGTATTGTATTTTTAACACAATACATCATCAATGAAAAATTTAAAATTGGATATAGCTACGATTATGGAATGAACCGGATAGGGAATAAAAATGCCAGTCATGAATTAATGCTGAGTTTTGATTTTAAAGTAAAAAAACCCAGGTTAATTTCTCCCAGGTATTTATGAAATGCGTAAATTCAGGAATAAAAGTATGGATGGGAAGGTTAAACAACAAGTTATGCAGACTTGTAGGTTAAATGATTGTTTTCATTTATGAATTGTAACAGGCACCTTTGGTTATTTATACTGTTTTTCTGTGTTGTAATAAGCCGGACTTATTCCCAGTACAGGAAAGGAGTTAAGTATTATAATAATGAAGCCTATGCTAAGGCTATCCCTTTTTTGATTAAGGCTGCTAACAAAAATAATGACAGCTCCGGAGTAGCCTGTTTAAAACTGGCAGACTGCTACAGGAGGTTAAAAGCGTATAAGGAATCGGCTGAATATTATCAAAAAGCATTAGACAAAGGTTGTAATGATTTGATGATTCATTACTATTATGGTACAGTTTTAAAAAGCAATAACCGTTATGATGAGGCCCTGCGTGAATTTAACCTCTACATTAAAGATCACGTAAACGAGGATAAAGTAAAAAATGCCATTGTCTCCTGTAATGAAATAAAAATATGGCAAAGTAAACCCAAAGAATATAAAGTTAGTCCTTTGGATGGAATTAACTCGGTTAAATCGGAGTTCTGTCCTGTTGTAGTACAAAACAACCTCGTTTTTGTTTCAGAGCAAAACTACGACCTGGTAAACTTTCAGGAGTTCGACTACAATGGAAAACCCTTCCTGAATGTGTTTTATGCTGAGCTTCAAAATGGTCGCCCTGCTAAAATAAACACCTTTGGAAAAAATGTAAACACCTTCTATCACGATGGTCCTGTTTGCTTTAGTGCTGACGGCAATACCATGTTTATTACCCGCGTAAATTATAAGTTTAATAAAAAAATTAAAAATTATGTGAGCCATTCTAAATTGTACATCTCACAACGCAAGGGCAATTCCTGGCAAAAACCAGTTCCATTTGAGTGGAATAGCGAGGAATATTCTGTTGCTCATCCCAGTATTTCAGCTGATGGGAAATTTTTATATTTTTCCATGAACGATCCTTCCCGTGGTAAGGGTGGAATGGATATTTATTTTTGTCAGCAAGAAGGAAGTGGTTGGGATTTGCCTCAAAACATCAGTAATGTTAATACTTCAGGAGATGAGGTGTTCCCCTGCATCAGAAAGGATAACACCTTGTTTTTTAGTTCCAATGGCCATCCTGGCTTTGGAGGATTAGACGTGTTCAGTGCGAAAGAAAAATACGGTATTTGGACCTTATATAGAAATGAAGGGCTGGGAATGAATGGATTTACAGATGATTTTGGCGTGTGTTTTGATTCCGATACAAGTGGTTATCTTTCTTCTGACAGGGATGGGAGCCTTGGGGGCGACGATATTTACCGCTTTACTTTTGAAAATAAATACATTACTGTAGAAGGCTATGTATTGAATAGTGATGATGAGGATGATGTTTCGGCTAATACCAAACTACTCCTGAACGATGACAAGGGAAACTACCTTAACTCCATGAGAACAGATGAAAAAGGTTTCTTTTCTTTTGAACATTTACCTGCGGATAAAAAATACATGGTTAAAATTGATGAGAATGATCCTGGCTACCATGGCCAAAAAAGATTCTATTATGCCGATAAAGATAGTAAGCGGGTCATGCAGGTCTCTATTACAAACGACCAGGGAGATAAGTTTGTGTTCAGAAACCTTCCAATGGATAGTACAGACATTTTAAACATGAATGAAGAAGAAGAGAATATCAATATTGGTGGTATTTTGGTGGCCGGTGAAAATTCCATTCCTTTAAGTAATAGAACATTAATTGTCAAAAATTCTGCCGGAAAAATTGTTCAGCAAACCAAAACCAATGCCTTCGGGGCTTTTGTATTCAGTAGCTTATTGTTAGATGATGATTTAATGATAGAATTACCCGATAATACAGAACCGCTTCCTCCAAAATCAAAAATTATTCTGAAAGACTCAAAAGGTAAAATCATTAAAATACTGTATGTGGATGAGAAGGGTCGCTTTCAGATTAAACTACTGGATGCAGATCAAAACCTGATGGAGGATATGGCTGTAGAGGACGAGGATTTGCTCATGAATATATCTGGTAAACTGTTGAATCAGGATAAACAAAAAGTTCCGGGGGTGAAAGTGTATTTGTATGATGATTATGGAATATTAATGGACTCCGTGATTACTAACCAGCAGAGCTCATTTGAATTTAAGAAGTTAAACTCCCAGGAAAATTACACCCTGGGTATAGATGCTAAAAATAAACAGCTTCAAGGTATGAACAAGGTGTACATAGTGAGTGAAAACGGAGGAACAGAAAAAGAAATTGTAAAAGATAAGAACGGAGAGTTTAAATTAAGAATATTAAAAACAGATCAATACGAATTGAAAGAGATGTATGTGGATGATCCATGGCTGGAGGTGCTTGATTTTAAAAACAGCACAGCCTCTAATAAAGAAATTACTATTACTGAAAGTGTATATTATGCTTCCGGTGATTATAAGCTGCATGAGAGTGGAAAAACCATCCTGGATAAAATTGCAAAAATCATGAAGGATAACCTCGATCTTCAGATAGAAGTAATTTCGCATACCGATTCTAAAGCCGATGATGAATACAACTTAAAACTTTCTCAAAAAAGAGCATTGGAAGCGGTAAATTATTTAGTGTTAAAAGGAATTAAGAAAAACAGGTTGAAGGCAAGCGGATTAGGAGAA
>JACCDP010973162.1_pt1 | contig 21940 bp, 15 predicted proteins | sample 7445841 | NCBI WGS metagenome assembly JACCDP01 (sample SAMN15323441, study PRJNA562643) | freshwater metagenome | isolation source: river surface water | place: USA:Blue River Watershed | collected 2017-08-17
ATTGATGATTTTTTCCTTATTGAGTAATTCTATTTCTTTTTCTTTTTTTTCTGTTTCATATTGTACCTGTAATTCGGAGAGTCGTTTACTTTTAGTTTCTGAAAAAACAGAGTCTTTAAGTTGATTTGCTTTTTTATAAAATTGCAGGGAGCGGGTAGGTATTTTAGAATCCTCATAAACCTTTGACATGCCCTCATATATATCAATTAAATCTTCCGTTGAATTTATTGAAATCATGTATTTTTCGGCAGTAATAAAGTTATTCAAAGCTTCCTGGTAGTTTTTTTGTTCTAGTTGAATTTCTGCCAATTTGATAAGCATAAGATTAAATTCAAACTCATTTTCTGTTTTTTTGGCCAATTTTAATGCGGCCCTGTTATATGCTAATGCTTTCTTTAAATCATTGGTGTTTCCCGTTTTAAGATATTTATCCTGATATAATAGGCTCAGGTTGGCATGAACACGTATTGCTATTAGAGTCAATCGCTCCTCATCCGGATTTTTCCTGAGCGATGAATCAACAATTTTCAAGCATTGAAAAAGGTAACTAAGGCTAAGGTTGAATAAGGAATCTGAATTATATTTCTCATAGAAGTCAATATAGGTTACGCCAATATTTAAGAGGCTGGAGGTAATAATTTGGATGTCTGTTTTTGATGTAACAAACTGAAGTCCCTTTTTATAATTTCGTAATGCTTCATCCCATTTATCCATAACACCATAAATGTTGCCAATGTTAATGTAGACAGTAGCTTTTTTACCCGAATCATTTAGTTCATGTGCAAGTTGTGAACAAATTATATAGTTATTAAGAGTTTCCGTATAGTTTAATGTTGCAAAATAAATATGGGCATAAATATTATGAATGTAGAACAACAATCTCTTATTTGGTGTTTTTTTAGATATAGCCAGAGCCTTTTTAAGGTACGCTTCCGCTTTATTATAATTAAGTATTTTTGTGGAGTAGTATTTCCCTAAATCAACCAGCAGCTTTATTTTTTGAGTGTCTGTTGTAGCCGATTTTAAAGCAATTTCGAGGCTATCCGAATAGTGATGCCGAGTTTTCTGACTTATGCCTGGATATGGAATGGAAAGGAGAAGGAACAGTGTAAAAAACAGTTTCTTAAAACTATACACGTATGGAGTTTTCTTAACTATACTTAATTTATTCACACCTTTATGGATTTACCCAAAATTCGCTACATTGCATGTATAATTTGTTCAGGGAGATTTACTATATAATTAAATATCCTGAATATTTTTTAATTGTACAATGTAAATGATCGCTTGTTTTAATATGAAAGCTAAATTTTTTGTTATTCCGTTAGTAATGCTGTTATTTTGTGTCAACAATATGTTTTGTCAGGATGAAGGATGTGCTGAAGTGAGTAGTAAGAAAGCTAAAGATTTTTATGAGAAAGGTACTGACAAAAAGAAATACAAGAAGCCAGAACGTCTGGAGTTTTTAACCAAAGCCATAGAACTTGAACCAGATTATGCTGAAGCCCATTTTATACTGGCGGAAGAAATTGTGGTAAAATGTAAATTAGATAACCTGCCATTTGCCCCTGCCATACCACATTTTATAAAGGCCGTTGAAGTTTGCCCTAAGATCCATTCCGAACCATATTATTTTATAGGCTTTCATTATTACGAGCAAATGAAAAACGATTCAGCTATAATATGGCTGGATAAATTTCTGAAATTTGTTTCTGATGATGAGAAGAAGTTTGCGAAGGATTATGAAGCTGAAAAATACCAGGCTAAAGAAATGATTAAACAAGCCAAAAAAGAAAATGAACTCAAAAAGAAAACAGTTCCCTTTAATCCAGAATTGGTAACAGGTATTTCCACTAAACATTCGGAATACCTTCCTTATATTTCTCCCGATGAAACCAAATTTCTTTTTACCAGAACCCAACCCAATCAAAGCATTGATAAAGTATACGCCAGTGATAAGGAAAAGGAAGTATTCTGTATTGCCGAAATAAAGTCAAATGGGGCCTTTAATGAAGGAAGCCCCATGGAATATCCCTTTAACCAGAACGCTAACGAAGGAGGTGCCTGCCTTACTATTGACAATAAACACCTGTATTATACACAAACCCGTATGGAAGGCGGGGCACAACCCAATACCGATATTTATTTTTCGGATTATGTAGATGATGCCTGGACACCCATCAAGAAAATGCCAGCCATTAATCACCCCGTATTCTGGGATTCTCAACCCTCCGTTTCATCGGATGGGAATACCATTATTTTTGTGAGCGACCGCCCGGGAGGTATGGGAAAAACAGATCTTTACATGACTACCCGCGATCCTAAAACACGGGCATGGGGAGCTCCCGTTAATTTGGGGCCTCCCATAAATACTCCTGAAATGGAGCTTTGCCCTTTTTTACACTCCGATTCTGAAACCCTTTATTTTAGTAGCGATGGGCATGATGGATTTGGTGATTTGGATATCTTTTTTGTGAGAAGAGATGTTAACGGAAAATGGAAAACTCCGGAGAATATTGGCTCACCAATAAACACGGAAAATAAAGATGCTGGCTTTATTGTGAGTACCGATGGTAAATACGGATATTTTTGTTCCTGGGCAGATGAAGGGCGGGTAAAGGGCAGGGGAGTTGGTAAAAGTGATGTGTACCGTTTTGAATTGTATAAAGAAGCCCGCCCGGAGGCAGTTACTTTCCTGAGGGGGCAGTTAAAAAGCCCTGAAGGAGAACCTATAAAAAATGCAACGGTAGAATTAAAAAATGTAAAAACAAAAGAAAAAAGCCTGGCCGTTGTTGATTCTTTAACCGGACATTACGTAGCCGCCGTAAGCCTCAAAAAAAGAGACGATATCATTGTTACAGCAAAGGCGGAAGATCATGCTTTTTCTTCTGAAGTAGTAAAATTAACAGAGGAAGTAAGTTTTGCGAAACCACCCAAACCAGTAGACTTTAAAGTAGAAAAACTGGAAGAAGGAAAGTCATTTATCATTAAAGATATCCATTATGCCACCGGAAGGGCTGAGCTGTACCCCAGCTCTTATATTGTTTTAGATGAGTTTGCCCAGTACCTGAAAGATCACCCGAATATGAAAGTAGAAATTCGCGGACATACGGATAATGTGGGTAATCCTCAATCCAACCTGGCTCTTTCAGATGAACGTTCGCACAATGTAAAAGTATATCTGGAAGGTAAAGGTGTTAATCCCCATAATGTTTCTGCCAAAGGTTACGGTTCTTCAAAACCCATAGCCGACAATAATACAGTGGAGGGAAAGGCTACCAACCGTAGAACAGAATTTTATATTATTTCTAAGTAATTATATGCCTTTTACCCTGAATTCGGTTCTCCGGTTCATTTGTTTGTGCTCCGGACTATCATTCGGTACTTTTGGTTTGCTGTCACCATAACCAAAATAGCTTAAGCGGAATTTCTCAATCCCTCCTGTTTGTATCAGGTAATCATAAACTGCTTTGGCGCGGTTTTGTGAGAGTAATTGATTTTTCTTTTTATCTCCGGTATTATCGGTATGCCCTCCCAGTTCTATTTTTAAGTTTGGATTGGTTTTAAGGAAAAGTATCAGTTTCTCCAGCTCTGCTTTAGATTCCGGCTTAAGGTCAAACTTGTCTACATCAAAAAAAACATTTTTTAATTCTACGGTATACCCGGTATCTATTGGCTGTAAGGGAACATCCAGCTTAAAAGGGGTGTTGTAGTCGGCTTTTACATCTTTTAAACTAAAATTATCGGAGTAATACAGATAACCGTTTTTAGAAACATTGAGTAAGTAGTTTTTATTGGCAGTAAGTGTAACTAAAAAATTTCCATCTTTAGCAGAATAGGATTTCAAAACTTGTTGTTGCGTGCTTAAATCAATCAGCTCGAAGGAGGCATCCAAACCTTTGGACGTTTTGGCATCAAACACTTTTCCTTTTACATAGGTAATTTCTTCTGGTCGATATTCCTGAGGTAGTTCAAAACTGTAAATGTCAAGTCCTCCAAAACCTCCGGAGCGATCGCTGGCGAAATAGGCAATTTTGCCGGCGGGGTCAACTAATAAGCTGTTTTCATCTTTCCAGGTGTTGATTGGGTAACCTAAATTAATGGCAGGTCCCCAGGAGCCGTCTGATTGGCGTTTGCTCATGAATATGTCTAAGCCACCCATGCCGGTATGTCCATCCGATGAAAAGTATAAAGTCATGTTATCCGGATGTATATAAACAGATTCTTCCTGCCCAGGTGTGTTAATGTTTGGCCCTAATTTAACGGGTTCACCAAATTTCCCGTCAACGCCCACTGCAGTCATGTAGATGTCCTGGTGCTTAAGCCCGTCACGCCCCTGAAAACCCCGGATAAAGTATAATGTTTTTCCATCCGAAGAAAAAGAAGGTTGGGTTTCCCATTGTCCCGAATTTACAGGACTGCCAATGTTAATGGGTTTGGTCCATTGTTTATTGATGTTTTGTGAATAAAAAATATCACAGCTTCCCATGCCTTTTCTATCCTGTGCCCCGTAATTACCAAAGCGGTCTGCACAGGAAGTATAAAACATAAATTGCCCATCTGCCGAAAGAGTAGGGGCTCCTTCATTTCCGGAAGAATTAATGTTTCTGATAGGTGCAGCCAGCTGCCAGGTATTGTTTACTTTTTCACTGATGTAAAAATCTTCCTGACCATTAAATACTCCATCACTCTCCGTGCGTAGATTTCGGGTAAATAAAAAAGTTTTTCCATCGGCAGTAATGGCCGGAAAATATTCGAAAAACTCACTGTTAATGCCCTGTCCGAGGTTTACCGGATTAAAGGGCTTGGGGTTCTTCATGGCCTCCACTCCAAAATTGGCAGATTTAAGATAGATTTCCGATTTTTCTTTTAGTTCAGGGTGAATACGGGGCTGAGATAAAAAATTTTCGAACTGAGTTTTGGCTTCGCTGTATTTTCCAGTACCAATATAACAACAAGCTAACTGATAAAAGGTGATTGGAAATAGTTTGGCATTCGACTCCACTGCCTTTTTATAATGTATAATGGCTTGCTCCATTTTCATTTTTTCCACGTAAAGATTTCCTAGTAACATGTGGGCTTCAGTAAAGGCAGGGTCTGTTTCAACGGCTTTTTGTAAACATTTTTCAGATTCAATATCGTTTCTTGATTCATAATATTTTCTTCCTTCTAAAAAGTATTTAATAGCCTTTTTGTTTGAAGAAGTGTAGGTGCCGGGAGGTAGGTTGTTTTGTGCCCATACTGAAAAAGGAATGCTGAAGAAGAGGATGAAACAGATAAGGAGGAAACGCATATAAAATCTTTTAGTGTGATATACAAATATAAGACCTTAAATTTACTCAGCGTATCACACTTTAGCAGGATTAATCCTCCGTTGTAGGAATTATTTTAACTACACCCTTATATTCAGAATGGCATTATGGCTTTCTTGCACCGGTTTCTTGTTGGCATAGGCTTATGATGTTAAAATCTTTTTTTCGTGAGACATTCGGCTTTATAGAAATTAGTCCCCGCCTGCCTTTGTACCAGCCCTGCGGGCGGCGGGAAGGGAACAATCCCACCACCGAAGCTAAGTCAGTGGGTAGTTGACTCCACTCTCCGAATTAGAAGAAGGGTTATATGGCTTGTTCCGGGGATCACACCTTTTATCAAGAAAGAACTCGACCAAATAAAATAAAAACGGCCTCCCGAAGGAAGCCGTTTTAAGTATATAGTTAATTAACGTTTAGTTTTTAATGATGACCGTGTGATATAGCCCAGGGCAGGAGACTCCTATCATGTTTAGATAGTAGATGCCAGGAGCCAGATTACCAGTATTTATGGTTATCGTGTTCGGTCCGGTACTTAGGGTATGAGGTTGAGAATACATGGCTAAACCGTTAGCTCCACGTATTTCCACCAAAATCTGAGCACTGCTACTCAGCACATCAACCTTGATGTTTAAATCATTGTTTACAACTGGTTGAGGGTACACAGTAGTTACATTGAAGCACCCACCAAGTGAATCAATAATTGTACCGCCTGTAGTATCGTGAGGAATAAGTGTACTATCCCAAACAATTAAAGTAGAATCATAAGGATTAAAGGTAGAATCCCAGCCATTCCAGATTGAATCTATACCTATGAAGGTAGAGTCAAATGGATTGAAAGTAGAGTCCCATCCGATAAAGGTAGAATCCCATGGATTAAAGGTGCTATCCCATCCAATGATGGTGGTATCCCATGGATTGATGGTAGTGTCCCATCCAATAATGGTGGTATCCCATGGATTGATGGTAGTGTCCCATCCAATAATGGTGGTATCCCATGGATTGATGGTAGTGTCCCATCCAATAATGGTGGTATCCCAAGGATTGATAGTAGTGTCCCATCCAATAATGGTGGTATCCCAAGGGTTGATAGTAGTGTCCCATCCAATAATGGTGGTATCCCAAGGATTGAAAGTAGAATCCCATCCGATAAAGGTAGAATCCCATGGATTGATGGTTGTATCCCAGCCAATGATGGTGGAATCAAAAGGATTAAATGTGGAATCCCATCCTATGAATGTTGAATCATAAGGATTAAATGTAGTATCGGTTGTAGGATCCCAACCAAGAGTGTCGGTACCAATTACTATAGTGTCTCCACCAATAATAATAGTAGTGTCATCAACAACAGCAGCCTTTGCGGAGGTAAGCATAGGCTCCTGCCATCGTGTGTTACGGAAAAATGAGCCAAAGATGGCGTTCACACCCAGTCCGGTGACTAAAATCCCCAGACTAAGCTTTTTGAGTAATGTTCCTTTTTGCATAATAACAATATTTAATAATACAAATTTGCAACAAGAATAGGCGGAATAGAAATGGAATTTGAATTTTCCTTACCTGTTCAATTTTAGAAATTCATGGTAAATTTCATTTAAACCATTGATTTCACTGAAATTTTACCTGTTATATTCTTACGTAGATTAACTTATCGTATAGAACCTCCCGTTTAACGGAAAAAAATCTCAGGAAAGGGTTAAAAAATGACAATTCAGAAAGGTGTATTAATTTTTTTAGAATGAAAAAAATAAGCAGATAGTTCAAACAGCAATAAAATCAAGGTGTTTATGAGTTTTTCCAGAATTAATATTTACTATCATTTTTTTTGATCAGTTTCAAATTCCCAAATTAACTGTGGCTTCGAGAGCTGTTACGGTGAGTTTACTTCGGCAAGCTCAGTACAAGTACCGAACCGCTCAGCCACCGGGTTTTCGGCTTTTCATTCATTTTCAAATCTTCAAATCGCCACATTATCAAATTAATCTTGGTTCCAAATATCCCAGGCTTTGTCGGCCTGCGAATATAACATACCTAAACCGTTTATAACTGTAGCACCCTGCTCTTTTCCTTTTTTCAAGAAACAGGTTTCCTCCGGGTTATAGACCAGGTCATACAGTAAATGATCTGTCCCTAATAAATGATAAGGTAAATCCGGGCAGGCCGCAGTATTGGGGTACATGCCTACAGGACTGGTGTTAATAATGAGTTTAAACGCACGTATTACATATTCATTCACCTCCGTATAACTCAGCACATTGGTTTTGCTGAATTTGGATTTATCGCGGGTTAAAAACCAACATTCCACTCCAATGGATTTCAGTACATATTCTACTGCTTTGGATGCTCCTCCGGTTCCGATAATCAGGGCTTTTTCATGCCTGGCATCTAAGAAAGGTTTAATAGATTGCTTAAATCCCCATACATCTGTATTGTATCCGGTTAAAGTAAAGAGAGTTGCAGCTCCTGAAATTTTTATACAGTTTACTGCTCCAACCGCAGAGGCTGTTTCATCCAGTTCGGTTAAATAGGGTATTACGGCCTCTTTATAGGGGATGGTTACATTCAGTCCCTTCAGGTTTTCTTCTTTTTCGAGCAGTTTTGGTAATTCGCTAATGCTGTTTAACGGATAAAGCTGGTAGCAATAATCACTGATGTTGTTTCGTTTGAATTTTTCTTCAAAGTATTTTTTTGAGAAAGAATGGGAGAGGGGATAACCAATTAAACCGAGTTTTTTCATGAAATAATAAATAAAAACCAGGCGTAAAGCCTGGTTCAAAGTTAAAAGAATAAAAGGAATACGCGTATATCAAACCCTTTCATCAATAATTTGTTCGGGTTTAAACTTCTTTGTATCCATTATAAATGTGGTTTCCGGAATCTGGGTATTAGGGCTCAAGCTTTTTAATTCGTAGATCTGAACTCCTCCATCTTTCATCATAATTTTTACCATTTTCACCTGTTTCTTGGTTTTATCCACATAAAGTTTAATGGTGTGGTACTTTTTCTTTTCAGGTTTTACAGCAGGGTAAAGATTGATAACGGCAATATCAACTCCTTTTATTTTTTCATCTTTATCATATTTGTATTTGTAGCCTTTTTCGTACATGGTGAAAATATTGGTTGGATTAATACCATCATCCGTTGCAGGCTCGTAGTTTTTAATGGTTAATTCCTGGGCGTCTTTATTGTGTGTCCAAATGGTTTTGCCATCACAAATGATAATATTACCTGGTATTTCTAATTTAAAATGATCGCCAAGTAAGGTTATTTTTCCACTTTGTTTATCCACTTGTTTGTTGTCTTTATTTAATATGCTAAGTTGATATTCTGCAAGTATACTTTTATAACCTTTGGTTACTTTACTAACTCCATCCAGAATTGATTTAGCTTTTGGATCTTGTTCTTCCTGCGCAAAAAAGGAGGAACCAACAAAAAACAATAAAGCGAGAAAATAGTTGTGCATAAGTTTTTTTAGTTTAGTTAAACAAGGTACATGCCAAACTAAGACGCACAAAATTACTAAAAGTTTAGGGGCTGTTCAAATTTTCTTTAGGGATCAGGCCATAAACCGTCCGAAGAACCAATTTCCCAGATAAATGCTTATCAGGACTTGTTTTTTATGTTGTTCAGGATTTCATCCAGGTGATTCATGTCTTTAATGAGCACATCTCTGGCTTTTGAGCCTTCAAAGGGGCCAATGATTCCGGCCACTTCTAACTGATCCACAATACGGCCAGCCCGGTTATAGCCTAATTTCAGCTTTCTCTGCAACAGGGAAGCTGATCCTTGCTGGTGTTGTACGATAATACGGGCAGCGTCATCAAACATTTTATCCCTTTCCGAAAGGTCAATTTCTTCTTTGGCTTCAGCATTTTCATCAATGTATTCAGGTAAAAGAAAAGCAGAAGGATAAGCTCTTTGTGAACCAATAAATTCAGTTATTTTTTCCACTTCAGGGGTATCTACAAAGGCACATTGAATCCGAATGAGGTCGTTGCCGGTAGAGAGCAACATGTCTCCACGCCCTATGAGTTGTTCGGCTCCTCCTGCATCTAATATAGTGCGCGAATCTATTTTGGAGGTAACCCTGAAGGCAATACGGGCAGGGAAATTAGCTTTTATGGTACCAGTGATGATATTAACCGAAGGGCGCTGAGTAGCGATGATCAGGTGTATACCAATAGCGCGGGCTAATTGTGCCAGTCGGGCTATAGGAGCTTCAACTTCTTTACCTGCAGTCATAATTAAATCTGCAAACTCATCTACTACCAAAACAATGTATGGTAAAAATTTATGCCCATCGTTAGGGTTTAGTTTACGGGAAATAAATTTGCTATTGTATTCCTTGATATTTCTTACCTGAGCGTCCTGCAAGAGGGCGTAACGGTTGTCCATTTCAATACACAAGGAATTCAACGTATGAATAACTTTGGTATTATCAGTAATAATAGCATCTTCGGAGTTAGGCAATTTGGCCAGAAAATGCCGCTCAATTTTATTAAATAGAGTAAGTTCTACTTTTTTAGGATCTACCAGCACAAATTTAATTTGTGCCGGATGCTTTTTATACAGCAAGGATACCAGAATGGCGTTTAAACCAACAGACTTACCCTGTCCGGTTGCTCCTGCCATTAATAAGTGAGGCATTTTAGCAAGGTCGGCAATGAATGTTTCGTTGCTGATGGTTTTTCCTAAGGCTATTGGCAACTCCATATTGGAGTGCTGAAATTTTTCAGATGCCAGAATGTTGCGCATGGGAACCATTTCCGGATGCTGATTGGGAACTTCTATACCAATAGTTCCTTTACCTGGTATGGGTGCAATGATACGTATACCAAGGGCAGCCAGGTTTAAGGCTATGTCATCTTCCAGGTTCTTTATTTTAGAGATACGCACACCGGCTGCAGGTACAATTTCATATAGTGTTACTGTTGGCCCGATAGTAGCTTTTATTTTGTCAATTTCTATTCCGTAATTTTTTAGGGTATCAATGATTTTATTTTTATTACCATTCAGTTCTTCCTGATTTATTTTTGTTTCTATGTTGCCATAGTTTTCCAACAGGTCCAATTGAGGAAATTGATAAGTCCCCAGATCAAGCGTAGGGTCATATTCACCAAATTTTTCTACCAGTTGCTGTGCTTTGTTTTCTTCCTCTACCAATAAAACAGGTTCTTCTTTTTTTTCTTCCACCACAAAATCTACTTCTCCTGGTTTCTTTGCTTGCCTGTTTTCAGAATTTTCATTTACCTCCATTTCCAAAGGTATTTCTTCCTGATTGGTTTCTTTTTCTTCTTGTCCTGTTTCCTGTTTAAACTCATCCTGCATCAGCATTTCCTCTTTCGAAAAATCATTGCCCTCAGTTTCAGTCTTAGATACCAATTGAATGTTCATTAATTCCTGTTCTTCTTCTTCGCTGAGCGGGATATGATTTTCATTAATGGTTCTGTCGGTATTCAAAGGTGATGTTTCTTCAACTTCCTGAAGGGGTTGTAAGGGTAGGGGAGGGGATAGTGTATCCGTTTGAGGCTTATTTTTTTCAAAGGAGAAGTTGTACATAATCACCATAAACCCCAAAAAGCTTACAAAATATAATATGATGGTGCCAATGCCACCCAACATACCGGTTATTCTTTCATTCATCACATAACCAAAGCCTCCACCCATATATAGCATTTTTTCGGTGAAGAAAAAACCCATTACTAAGGATAGCCAGAAAATAGAAAAGAGGGCAATACGGTTGAGTTTTTTGAGAAAAATAAATTCCCGGGTAAACAGGCGCTTGAGCCCGGCTAACAATAATACCGGAACCAGAATAAAGGATGAAATACCAAACCATTTGTACATAAACAAGTGAGAAACCATAGCTCCTAACTTACCCAACCAGTTACTCACTTTGGTTTCAGAAGAAAAGAATGAAGCGCCGGGCCCCAGTAATTTATCCTGATCTTCCTGCCAGGTAAAAATAAATGAACTTAAGGCTATCGCTAAATAAGCTGAAGAAAGTATAAACAACAGTCCCAGAACACGCTGTGTACGTTCATTTTTATAAAATTCAATTAGCTGGTTAATCCGGTCTTTTAGTGAAGTGCCGGATGGTTGAGGCGCAGAATTTTTTACTTTTTTGGATTCGGTTACCTCTGATTTCTTTTTGCCTTTACCTTTCTTTTCCTCCAATGGCTTTTCTTCCTCCACGATGGTATCATGAGGGGCAGGATTCACCGGGGAAGAAAGAGGAATCTTAATCCTGTTTTTTTTCTCTTCTGACATGCTAAAATCTTGACAGCGTACAAGGCAAATATAAACGACAGGACTCATATCCCTGCTCTTAAGACAGGGGAGTTATAAACCTTGCCTTGTTAGAAACATGAAATAAAGACATAAACTTAAGGTGAAGAGCTGATCGCTCATTCGGTTTGAAAACAGCAAAGTATTAAAAGGAACGGCTAAAAACACCTGGTAATTCAACGGGCTTACCTTATTAGTGTAATGGTTCCTTTAACTTTTTCATGTGAATTTACACCACAAACAGCATCGTATTCGGCGATATAAAAATAGGTTCCTGCATGGCAGTTGTTGCCCTGTTTATCGGTACCGTCCCAGCTGAATTTTAGTTCATGTGAATCATATACCTGAATGCCCCATCTGTCATATACATTTAAATGCAAGGCTTCTATGTTTTCCATTTTATGAGGAATAAATACATCATTCACCTGATCATTGTTTGGACTAAAAATGGTAGGAATTATTAATTCCGCATTTCCGATGAACGGGGAGTCAGGAATTATAACTGAAAGGGTATCAGTACAGGATTTTGAATCAGTAACAGTTGCGGTATAAGTCCCTGCAGCTAACAAAACAGTGCTTCCGTTAGGTGTAGAGTTTTGCCAGGTAAAGGTATAGGCCAGTGTGCCACCCGTTGCTTCTACATTTACTGCCGATAAAGGCGAGCAGTTTTGCGGAACTATACTTTTTAATTGTAGTTTTGGTTTAAAAGAAAAATTAATACTGATGTTGTCTGTTACCAAACAATTGTAGGCTGGATTAGAGATGCTCACGGAATAAGTTCCTGGTTGGTCAATAGTGAGGCTTGTTGTACCCTGCCCGGAAACTATACCAGGACCTGTCCAACTAATACTGTTGGTAGGATAGCAGGAGGGAATGCTGATTGCAAATGGTTTTTCAAAACAATTGGGATAGGTGCCGGGGTTAATTTTATTGCTGATTTGAATGAGGGATATATCGTCGATGATCACATCTCTGGCCAGTCCGTCTTCAAAGGATTCCCAAACCAAAGCCAGTTTGTAAGTTCCCGAATTTGAATTAAATTTAAAACAAGTCTGGTATTTAGTGTCAATATTTAAAGGGATCTCCGTTGCTGTTCCTAAAGCATTATTTCCTCCGGTAGTATAAACTCCTCCTAATTTTAAAACAATGGTATTGCTCTGATCCAGTAATGCCCATGAAAAATTACAGGCAGAAATAATGTCATTGGTTCTTTTCATGTTAACGGAAAAAGTATAGGTTTCATCTTTAGTTAAGTTAAAACTATTGGCTGTTGTTAGCAGGATGTTACCAGGTAAAAGGTTACCATCATTATCTACCCATATTTCGAGGTAATTGTTTTGAAAGAAGATGGGGCCTGATGCAGGGTTATTGGGGTAGCTGTATAACCAGTTTGTTTGTGACTGCGTGAAATCTCCATTTTCAATTAAGTTCGGGCACTGGGCATAGGAAAATTGATGAATAAAAAGAAACAGCAAAAAGCTAAAGGAAGTTTTCAGGGCAATTGGTAATTTCATAGTTTATAGAGTTAAAGCCCTTAAATGTAAAACAAGAAGAGGGATAAAACAAAAAAGAGCAGTTAAATTGTATTACCAGAAAAACTTAAAAATAAGATGCAGGATTTTAGTTGATATAAGCTAAATGCTAAACCTGTTAAGTTATTCAACGAAAAACGGAATTTGCATGGTATTGTTACGGCCTTTATTTATTGGCGGGTTGAAGAAATATGGTATCTGTTTTTGGTTGAAATAAATTTTCAAGGGGGGGTGTTTCATACTGACAGGAATAATATATTTTATGACTTGTAATTGTTTTATAAGATGGATTGTTGTAAATAAAAATAGTTTTCCTTGTTAGGGGGGGTTAAACTTATCTGCCTCTTATTCAGTTTCAGGAATATTTTTGAGATCAACTTTTTGTAATTCCTGCAATTGAGCTCCCACTTTTGAGGTTAATGATTTTTTTACTGTAAAATGAATGAACATTCTTTCTTTAAAATCCTGACTGTTTATTTTGCAGTGATGTTCTTTCAATATTTTCATCACCTCATTCATGTTTTCAAAGTCAAAAGATACTTTATAATTGACCATCACATGTTGCTCAATTATTTCGGCTTGTTGTATAGATTCAGCTGCCGCTTGTTTATATGCCTGTATCAGGCCACCTGTTCCCAATAAGGTTCCTCCGAAGTAACGAACTACCACTATTAAAACATGGTGTAGTTCTTTACTCAATAATTGCCCATAAATTGGTTTACCAGCTGTTCCTGAAGGTTCACCGTCATCAGAATAACGGTATTTTTCTGCAGGAGCAAATAAACGCCAGGCATAGCAAAAATGCCTGGCTTGTGGATGTTCTTTTCTTAAGCGGTTAAGTATGCCTTTTACTTCGTCTTCTTTTTTCAGCGGAAAAGCATAAGCTATAAACTTACTGCCCTTTTCTTTAAACAATCCCTGCGAATTTGTGGCAATAGTAAAATAAGTGTCACTCACTTCCATTAATACATAATTAAAATAATAGCTAAAACTGCAAGTGCAATTCCGGTGTAGTTACGTTTTGATAGTTTTTCTTTAAATAATATTACTCCGGCCAAAGTCGAAAGTAATACTATGCATATATTGGCAACTGCATACAGCTGAGAGCTTTCCATCATGTTCTCACTTAAGGCTCTTAAAATAAAGTATATGCTGAAAAAATTGGGAATTCCTAAAAGTATGCCAGCCGGTACACTTTTCCAGTTTATGAGTTGTTTTCTGAATAGCAGCAGGTAAAGTAGCCAGCATAAACCTATAATTCCGGCAATGTAAAAACTCATTCCCGTGAACAAAGCGTTTTCCACCGGTTTTTCAATTAATTTTTTATTGCTGTAGTTAATGGTAGCATCAATGATGCCACTACCAACAAAAACGATGAGTGGCAGCAGAATAGTTTTTTTTAAGAAACCTCCCGTTTTAGCTTCATCATTCTTTGCTTCTATGGTTTCATGCCTGTGGTTATTTTTTGTATACGTTGGTAGTTTTTCAGTTGTTGTAGTATAATAAACAGCAATTAAAGCCAGTACTATTCCTGAAAGTTTAGTGAAGGTAATGGTATCTCCGTACCACATAAATGCCAGAATAACCGGTATTACTAGGCTCATTTTATTGGCCACGGAGGCAACAGAGATACTGATGGTTTGTGCGGTAAGTGAAATAAAATGAAAGATAATGATGAACAGGGTTCCGGCAAGTAGGCTACCTTTTATCCAGGCAGAAGTCAGCATAGCTGAAGTCTCTATTTCGCAGGCAGGAATAAAAAACAGGGAGATGCTTCCTGCGGTGAAGTAATTGATGACTATGCCCTGTAATGTAGGGATACCAAATTTAGGAAAGGCTTTAATAACAACGAGCAGAATAACGTTACAGAGTATACCGAGTGTAAGAAAAAACATGGCGGAGGGTTAAATAAAAAACCCTCCGCTGAAGGAGGGTTAAGAAGTTGAGTTTATTGTATACTTATTTTCTTTTCCAGTTCATCAATATAACCTTTAAAACGTTTATCGGTGTCCATCAGGTTATTTACTGTACGGCAGGCATGTAATACGGTGGCATGGTCTTTTCCTCCGCAATGCAAACCAATGGTGGCCAAAGAAGATTTGGTCATGTTTTTTGCAAAAAACATAGCAATTTGTCGGGCTTGTACTACTTCACGTTTACGGGTTTTCGATTTCATAAGATCAATAGGAAGATCGAAGTAATCGCAAACAACTTTTTGGATATAATCTATAGAAACTTCTCTGGCCGTGCTTTTCACGAACTTATCAATCATTTGCTTGGCTAATTCAAGCGTAATGGTTTTTTTGTTGAGTGAAGACTGGGCCAACAGTGAAATAAGGGCACCTTCTAATTCACGAACATTGCTGGTGATGCTGTAAGCCAGGTATTCCAGTACTTCTTTGGGAAGTTCAATCCCTTCGTTATAGACTTTTTTCTCGAGAATGGCAATTCTGGTTTCCAGTCCTGGTGTTTGTAAATCAGCTGAAAGCCCCCATTTAAAACGGGACAACAAACGTTGTTCTATTCCCTGCAGGTCAACAGGAGGTCTGTCTGAAGTAAGCACCAATTGTTTACCGGTTTGATGCAGGTGGTTGAATATGTGAAAGAACACATCCTGGGTTTTTTCTTTTCCGGCCAGGAACTGAACATCATCAATAATAAGGGTATCGATCATTTGATAGAAATGAACGAAATCGTTCTGGTTATTGTTTTTAATGGATTCAACAAACTGGGTAGTAAATTTCTCAGCCTGAACGTAGAGTACGGTTTTGTTAGGAAAATTGTTTTTGATTTCAATTCCAATAGCCTGCGCCAGGTGAGTTTTACCAACTCCGTTTGGACCGTATATTAAAAGTGGATTAAAGGCGGTACCTCCTGGTTTCTGGGACACAGCAAAACCGGCAGAGCGGGCTAAGCGGTTACAGTCACCTTCCACAAAATTATCGAAAGAATAATTAGGGTTTAATTGAGACTCAACACTTACTTTCTTTAGTCCGGGAATGATAAAGGGGTTTCTGATAGGGTTGTTGTTGATGTCAATAGGCATCGAAACAGCAGGGTTTTTGAGGTCTTTGGTTAGTGTAGGAATTTTTACAGTAAGCGGTTTTTCCGATTTACCATAAGAGTTTTCCATGATGATGCTGTATTCCAGCCTTCCTTCCGCACCCAGTTCTTTACGGATTACCTTTTTTAGCAGAACTATATAATGTTCTTCCAGCCATTCATAAAAAAACTGCGACGGAACCTGAATGGTTAATACCTTTTCCTGAAGCTTGATCGGTTTGATAGGGTCAAACCAGGTTTTAAAATTCTGAGAGTTCACATTGTCTTTAATTACTTCAAGGCAATTCTTCCAAACTGATTCGTGAGTCTTTTTATCCATTTATAAGTTTTTGATTTTTGGGGTTAAACTTAATTTTTTGATGACTAACCGTGTGTTGTTTATAAGTTTTAAATCAGTGCTAAATTATAGAACAAATAAATACTAAAAAAACATCAAAAAAAAATATTTTTCCTCTTGTTTAATTAAAATATTTATACATGCTTGATTATAAAATATTTTTTTAAGATTATTCTGATTCCTTTGTTTAACAAGGCTTTCAAAGCGTACAAGGTAAATCTTTTTTATCAGAAATCCACATCAGGAATAATTTTTTTCAGCAGAAATTTTTATCTAAAAAAATATTTTCAAAATGGGATTTGAAATCAAAAATAATTTCGTAAATGTAGGCTACTTTTTCCTGAAAACAACAGCTTAAATGATGTTTTTTTTTGCGAAAAAAACATAAAAACAACTTGTGGAAGGGCTGTAAAATCAATACATCCCGTTAATTTTTCTCTTTTGTGAACGCCTAAATAAGCTGTGAAAAAATCAGGAAAAACCCTTATCAGTAGAAGTATAAAATTAAATGGATGCATGTATGTAGGTGATAGTTAGTTCTTTGAGAAATAGTAGTATTAGCAAAATGATATGCATGAGACGCAACAAGCCCTAAGTAAGGGCTTACCAGCTATTGGCTGTTGATAAAAAAATGGCTTAAATAAGGCTCGCCTTAAAATGAGCTGTTTAATACTATTGTTAAAAAAGCAGGGAATAATTTGTTTTGTTTAAAATAATTTTTAAGAGAAAAAGCACCAAATGATAATTTATCCCATATACCAATATAGAACATGGGTGTTGATCAATAAAAAGCTATGCGTATCTTCGTTAAACAATATACTGTTATGCTTCAATCGGAAATTAAAATAAGGGTGAGGTACGGAGAAACAGACCGTATGGGCTATGTTTATTATGGTAATTATGCCCAGTATTATGAGATAGGCCGTGTAGAAACTATAAGGAAAACAGGCTTAAGTTATAAGGATATCGAAGACAGGGGCATTCTACTGCCTGTTGTAGATTTTTCTATCGGGTATAAAAAACCAGCTTTTTACGATGATGAACTGACTTTAATCACAACGGTAAAAGAACTGCCAGGTGTGCGCATTACATTTTATTACGAATGTTATAATGAGAAAAAAGATTTACTCAATACCGGAAAGGTTACCCTGGTTTTTGTTGATAAAGCAAGCAACAAGCCTTGTATGCCGCCCAAGTGGTTTATGGAGCGGTTTGAAAAATGTTATTATGCTGAAAAATTGTAATACATGTATGCAAAAAAAATCCTGTTGTTAAGCATTTACTGCTTAATGTCACAAGTATTAAACGCTCAGGACAAGTTTGAGCAATTGTTTAAGAATGGCATTGAATTTAGGGCTGAAAACATAGGTGGGAAACCCGCTTTTAAAAGCTTCATTCAAAACCACCTGATTTATCCGCCGCTAGCATTGCAAAACAAAACAGAAGGTGAGGTAATTATTTCCTGTACGATTAATGAAAAAGGTGAGGTACTGAACGCAAAGGTTGCCTTATCCCTTAGTCCGGAAACCGACGCTGAAGCTATGCGCCTCTTCCGCCTTCTGAAATGGAAGCCTGCTATTGCAGCCTATACTAAAAAACAAATAGCTACACAACACGAACAATTATTCCAGTTTAATATTAAAACCTATCATAAATATTGCAAACGCAGAGGCTTTGAGAAGGATCTGTTTTCAGAACAACCCAAAGATACCTCAGGCAGTGTTTTTCAAAAGGCAGAGCAAATGCCACAATATTACTACGGTAAAGATTCTCTGCTAAAATACATTCAGTCGAAATTAAAGTACCCTGAACAGGCCCGAAAAAAAAACATTGAGGGAACAGTTTTATTACAGTTTGTGATTGAAACCAATGGAAAGCCCAGTAACCTGGAGGCCGTAAATTCAATAGGAGGAGGATGTGTGGAGGAAGCCATTTCCCTTATGGCTAATACCTTATGGATACCTGCTAAAATGGCCAATCATTACGTCAGGTGTTTATATTCGTTTCCTATTACTTTTAAACTTCAGAGCAACCTTATTGATAATTCAACCAAAGACCAAAATCAGCAATAAAACAATATGTCATCTGCCATACTTAACAGCCAGCAGGCTAAAGAACGAATTAACACATTATCCGAAGAAATTGAGCAACATAATTATAAGTATTATGTGCTTTCTCAACCCAGCATCAGCGATTACGATTTTGATATGCTGCTGGAAGAACTCATACTACTTGAAAAGCAGTATCCGGAGTGGCTTTCACCTCAGTCTCCCTCGCAACGGGTGGGCGGACAAGTAACCAAAGAGTTTAAAAGTGTGAAGCACCGTTACCCCATGCTCTCTTTAGCCAATAGCTACAGCAAAGAAGAGATGAAGGAATTTGATGAACGGGTTAAAAAAGGCCTGGATATGCAGCCCGGAAGTTTATTTAATGAAGAAGTGGAATATGTTTGTGAGCTGAAGTATGACGGGCTTTCCATTAGCCTTACTTATGAAGAAGGTAAATTGGTGCAGGCACTCACCCGCGGAGACGGAGTGCAGGGAGATGATGTAACGGTTAACGCCAAAACTATCCGTTCCATTCCAATGCTATTAAAAGGCGATTACCCTCCTTTATTTGAAATCAGAGGAGAAATTTTCATGCCACGCCCAGTCTTTGATGAAATCAATAAAGAAAAAGAAGAAGCCGGAGAAAGCCTACTGGCCAACCCACGTAATGCCGCTTCTGGAACTATGAAAATGCAGGATTCGGCAGTTGTGGCCAAAAGAAAATTAGATTGTTATATGTATTACATGATGGGAGACAGCCTGCCGTCTGCCGGACATTTTGAAAACCTAGCCAAGGCCAGAGAATGGGGATTTAAAATATCTGCACACACACGCTTGTGCAAAAGCATCGAAGAAGTATTTAACTTTATTGATGAATGGGACAAAGCCAGGTTTGATCTGCCTTTTGATATTGACGGTATTGTTATAAAGGTGAATAATTATCAGCAACAGGAACAATTGGGCATGACGGCCAAATCACCTCGCTGGGCCATTGCCTATAAATATAAAGCGGCTCAGGTGGCAACGGTGCTCGAAAGCATCAGCTACCAGGTAGGAAGAACCGGCGCTATTACTCCGGTGGCCAACCTAAAGCCTGTGTTATTAGCCGGAACTACTGTAAAACGGGCTTCGCTGCACAATGCAGATATTATTGAAAAGCTGGATGTGAGAATTGGAGATACCGTGCTGGTTGAGAAAGGAGGAGAAATTATTCCTAAAATTGTGGGGGTAGACCTGACTAAGAGAAGAGAAAACAGTGAAGTCTTAAGGTATGTGGAAGTATGTCCGGAATGCCAATCACCCCTCATGAGGAAAGAAGGAGAAGCTGCCCATTACTGCAGTAACGAAAACTCCTGCCCGCCCCAATTAATTGGTAAAATGGAACATTATGTGGGGAGAAGGGCTATGAATATAGATAGTTTGGGGGGAGAAACCTTAGTGCAATTATATAAGGAAGGCTTAATAAAAAACATAGCTGATTTGTATGATTTAACTGCAGCTCAATTGCTTCCCCTGGAAAGAATGGCCGAAAAATCGGTGAATAATTTACTGGAAGGAATAGAGCTCTCGAAACAGGTTCCCTTTGAAAGAGTATTGTTTGCTATAGGTATAAGGCATGTAGGAGAAACAACCGCCAAAAAAATTGCCCGAAAGATAAAATCGATTGATGTGCTGATGAACTCCACAGTTGAAGAATTGCTGCAAATAGATGAAGTAGGGGAGATCATTGCAAAAAGTATTGTTGAATTTTTTTCTAAATCGGAAAATATAGAGATGGTACGGAAGCTTAAAAATAAAGGACTTCAGTTTACACTCAGCGAAGACCAGTTAGCGGGAGCCACAGAAAAACTGAAAGGACTTACCTTTGTGATATCAGGAGTATTTAACCAACACAGCCGCGATGAATTAAAAGAGTTAATTGAAAAAAACGGGGGAAAAAACTCAGGATCTATCTCCTCCAAAACCAGCTATTTATTAGCAGGGGAAAATATGGGGCCTGAAAAACTTAAAAAAGCACAAAATCTGGGAGTAAAGATTATCAATGAAAATGATTTTATACATTTGCTTTCTGCCGAATAAGTGCGCAGTTACCTATGATTAAAAAAATTAAAACTATACTGGCCGAAAGACAATTGAGAAAAAAGTTGTCGGAGCTGGAACGCCAGAAGCAATTTGTGAACATAGAAGAAGCAAGAAATATTGGTGTGGTGTTTGAACACACCAGTGCTGAGGCCTTTGAAGTAGTGAAGCAATTTGTACTTAAATTAAAAGAACAAGGAAAAAGGGTACACGCCATTGGTTATTTCGATCAAAAGCACCCCGTTGCCCATTTATCTTATCCCAAAACGGAATTCGACTTTTTTAACACCAAAGAAACCAATGGACTTCAGGTGCCCTCCAGTCCTTATATACAAACCTTTATGGGAGAAGTAAAGGATTTGCTGATCGATTTTAATTTCAAAAATAAATTTCCACTACGGTACATAGTAGCCCATTCTCATGCAAAATGCAAGGTAGGGCTGGAGTTTCCGGGTAATCTCCTAACGCACGATGTTTTGCTTGCTCTTCCGGAATACCCTACCTTAACCGAGTTTATTGCGCAGGTAAATAAGTATTTGCGTATGATCAGGAAATAAATTCTTACAAAAAATGCTAAAATACGTGCCGTTTAGGGTTAAGATGAACAAAACAAAAGCCTGGCAGAGTTTTTAATCTAAATGTTTAGTTGCCATAACCTACTCTTGAGGTTTTTTTACCTATTAATTTGCGTAAATTATCATCCGTTTAGAAATGCAAGCTACCTGTTCCCGGATGTTCTCATTTCGCGCTATATTTGGCGTTTAATCAACATTCGCCTGATTTAATAATGAGTTGTCAATTTCTCTAAACTTTTTTCTTTATGAAGAACAAAACACATACTTATTGTACCAAAAAAACCGGAATATTTATTTTATTTGTACTATTCTTGCAAAGTTCCCTGCTCTGGTCTCAAAATGAGGAGAAAAAACTGGAAGAAGCCCTGTATAATTTAGCTAACGTCACTTTCTCTAAAATTTCTAAAACAGAAGATCCTTATCTAAAATATCAATTATTTATTAAATAACCATTGGATCATCAGGATTCCTCCAAAGGATATTTCCGGCAAAAGGTAATTCTAACTCATCATGGATTTAACCAGCCAACCATTATGAATACACAGGGATACGAATTACATTATTCAAAAAATGAATTAGAAATAATTGTTACTGTTCAGTACAAAAATTAAACATTAAAGGGTTTCCTTTTAAGGCAGAGGCTAAAGCTTGCCAAATGTTGTTATGATTTTTTCTTGCAGTAGAAATATAACTTCGTATACGGCAAAAAATC
>JACCDP010249733.1_pt1 | contig 21939 bp, 24 predicted proteins | sample 7445841 | NCBI WGS metagenome assembly JACCDP01 (sample SAMN15323441, study PRJNA562643) | freshwater metagenome | isolation source: river surface water | place: USA:Blue River Watershed | collected 2017-08-17
CTGACCGAAACGTTTGGAAACGTTACGTTGGAGGCAATGTCGAGTGGATTACCTGTGGTGGCCTTCGAACATGCAGCCGCCAAGGAGTTGATCACGCACATGCAACATGGCGCACTGGTTTCTGCAGGGGACAACACTCGCTTCATCGCCCAAGTATTGGCTCTTGCTGCCAATGAAACCATGCGCCATATCATGCAAACACAAGCACGGCCGCGTGCGTTGGAGATGGGTTGGACAGCCATCATGGAAAAACTTGAGGGCGTGTACCTCTCGATATTGGATTCACAGGAGCCATCACGGGCTGAACAACGCCTTCCGAAGCTGTACAACGCTGCATGAATCCCACCTAATCCGATCCGAACAACTTAATCATGATCACTCCACCTGCCACCAGACAGGCACCGATGATCCTTGGCAGTCCCATGCGTTCGTGGAGCCACCAGGCCCCCATGACGGCTGCAAACACGACCGACACTTCACGCAACGCCGCCACAGAGGCAATTGGCGCCCGTGACATGGCCCAGAGCACGATACCGTAAGAGCCGATGCTCAAGGATGCACCTAGCAACGAAATACGCCATTGCGCATGGAGATGTGTCCTGACAGCATAGGCTCCGCGTTGCCATATGGTGTAGGCCAAAATACCCCAGCCATTGAGAAAAAACATCCAGAGGGTGTACCCGATTGCTGTTCCAGCAGCACGAACGCCCATGCCGTCTAGCAAGGTGTAGAGCGAAATGATGACCGCATTCAGAATGCCAAAGAACATGCCCATGCGCGATTTGGGTTGTCTTCCAAGACCGATCCAAGCGGGCAAGACGATACCAATGCCGACGAGGGCAATGCCCATTCCCTGACCGTATGAAACGGAATCTCCAGCCAAAAAGGCCAATCCTGTGACAAGAACTGGAGCTAAGCCTCGCATCAAAGGATATGTCACGGATAGATCTGCATGCCGGTAAGCCTCAATGAGGGAAATAAAGTACCCCACATGCATCAACAGGGATGCTGCCATCCAGGGCACACAGTCTGTCTGGGGAAAGGGCGCAAAGGGCAGAATCAGGGCGGCCAGTCCACTGGCCGTCAGCGCGAAACTGACAGAGTCGAGTTGCGCGTCTTGGCTGCGCTTAACCAGCACGTTCCACCCTGCATGCATCAATGCAGACAACACAACCAGCGCAGCAACGTCAGCTGGCATCAGGCCGGCCAGGGCAAGGAGTAGGTTTTGATGTTGGTGAAGCTCTTTATGGCTTCCTGAACGCCCTCTTTGTAACCAAGTCCTGAATCCTTGATTCCGCCAAATGGCGTCAGTTCAAGCCGGTAGCCCGGAACCTCTCGCACATTCACACTGCCTACGTGCAATTCATTGACAAGCCGCGTGATGACATCCAATCGGTTGGTGCACACTGCGGAGGACAAGCCATACGCTGTGCCATTGACCAGTTGAATCGCCTCGTCCAAAGTTTCAAAGCGTATGACCGGTGAAACAGGACCGAAGGTTTCTTCTCGAACCAGCGTCATGTCTGCACTGACATGGTCCAATACCGTAGGCGCGTACAAGGCACCCGTACGCTCGTTGCCCAGGAGCAGGCGGGCACCTTGTGCCACGGCCTCATTCACGCGCGACTCAAACAGCTGCGCGGCTGCTTCGTCGATCACCGTGCCCATGTCTACGGCAGGATCGGTTGGATTGCCATAGCGCCAGGACTTGCTAGTGTTTACCAAGCGCTCGATAAATTCCTCTGCAACAGAGGACTGCACCAGGATTCTCTTCACAGCTGTGCAGCGCTGGCCGGAATTCTTGTATGACCCCGCCGCCGCCAACTGGGCCGCTTCATCCAAATCGGCATCGTCCATAACGATCAAGGGATCATTCCCCCCTAACTCCAGTACCATGCGGCGGTACCCCGCAGTTTGTGCAATATGCTTGCCGATGCTCACACCGCCGGTGAAGGTCACCAGGTCAATGTGCTCGTTGGTCAGAAGCTCTGTAGCTATTTCGGCAGGATCGCCTGTCACCACTTGAAACATGGGCGGCGGTAAGCCTGCCTCGTACAGGATGTCCGCAAACAACAGTGCAGATAAAGGCACTTTTTCAGACGGTTTGAGCACGACCCGGTTATTGGTCGCCACGGCTGGAACAATCTTGTGTGCCACCTGGTTCATGGGATGGTTGAAGGGGGTGATGGCGGAGATCACGCCCAGCAGGGGATCGCGTTGGGTGTAGACACGGCGTTGACGTCCATGGGGCGTGATGTCGCAGGAAAAGACCTGCGCATCGTCATGCAGTACTGCATCCGCACCAAAGAGGAGTACATCTCTCACACGACCAGCCTCGTACACGCTGTCTTGTTTGCACAGGCCGGATTCCAGCGTGATCAGATCGCTGATGCGTTGCGTTTCTCGCATGACTACCTCAGCGGCGCGACGCAGGATGTTGGAGCGTTCATAACGGGTGAGTCGTGGCCGATAGGCGGCTGCAACCTCAAATGCACGGCGAACATCGTCTACTTGCGCCTTGGGCACATGGCCAATGAAGTCGTTGGTGTATGGGTTGTGTACAGCCAGGGTGTGGGCCCGACGCACACGCTCACCATTGATACGCATGCATTCTTCGATTAGAGTCATTTTGGATTTTCCGGTTCATTCCTCAAGATATCAAGCAAACGTTCTCGGCTTGTCTCGAGATGTCGGTGCAAGACCTGCCAGGCTTGTGCTTGATTGCCTTCCACCAGTGCCTGATACACCGCACGGTGATCAGCAACCGACCTTTGCAGTGTCTCGGTGTTTCGTGATGCTGCATGGGCCTGCTGGCGAAACAAAGCCAACTCATTGACCAGACGCTGGTAGGTGTCCAGCAATGTTGGGTTCCCTGTCAGTCGAACCAGTGACTCGTGAAATTCCAGATTCAGGGCATGACAGCCGGCGACATCAGACCGTGCCACTCTGGCATCTGATTCCGCTAGCAAGCCCGACAGACGAGAGCATGCTACACGTTGGGACATTTGCGCCAATTTCGACACCACCAAGTGCTCCAGGGCCACACGCACCTCAAAGATGGCATCGGCTTCACGTGGCGTGATGGAACGCACAAAAACACCGCGATTTTTTTCCACCCGAACCAGACCCTTTTCAGCCAGGGCTCGAAATGCTTCGCGAATGGGGCCCCTGGAGACACCCAATTGCTCGGACAATGCGTTTTCTCGTAATGGGTCACCTGGCATCAATCGACCGTCGCGGATCATTTGCTCAAGTTCTTCAAGCACCAGCGTCGGTAAAGAATGATTTTTCAATAAATCAAGAGCTGTTTCAAATGTCATGAAAGTGTCATGCGAGGTGAAAAGTTCACTGAACGCGAACAACACCGTAGATTGTCAACAACCTGCCACATTCAGACTTTAAGCTTGGGGTATTGCAATGAGATGACAGTGGAGTTGTGTAGTGCCTGATGCCGTTGTGACTCGCCACCTGAGCAAACAATTCGCCAATTGTCTGGCATTGGACAACGTGTCTTTGCGTGTTGCTGAGGGAGAGATGGTGGCCTTGTTGGGAGCCTCCGGTTCTGGCAAGTCCACGTTGCTACGCCACCTGTCAGGCTTCGTCGCAGCTACACAGGGCGACGTCGAGGTACTGGGGCAGACCATTCAGCATAACGGCCGGATCTCGCCCTCCATCCGCCACATTCGTCGCCAGATTGGTTTTGTATTCCAGCAATTCAATCTGATTCAGCGCCTGCCGGTTATCACCAACGTTCTGATTGGGCAATTGCACCAAACCTCATGGTGGCGCAGTCTCCTGATGCGTTTTTCCATGTCACAACGCCAACAAGCCCTGCAAGCTCTGATATCAGTGGGCATGGAACAAACCACCTGGCAGCGTGCCTCCACCCTCTCTGGCGGTCAACAACAACGGGCAGCACTCGCCCGGTGTCTGGTGCAAGGGGCGCGCTTGATACTGGCGGATGAGCCCATTGCATCCCTAGACCCCGAATCCTCACGAAAAGTGATGGAGTTGTTTGTGATGCTGAATCGGCAACACCACTGTACCGTGCTGGTTTCTTTGCACCAGGTGGAATTTGCCACGCGTTATTTCCCCAGAACGATTGCCTTGAACGCAGGTCGCGTGGTCTACGACGGTCCGTCTTCCGAGCTCACTCCACCCCTGCTGGCCGAACTCTATGGCAGTGATGCGCACGAATTGTTCACCCCCGCCTGCCATCCTTCCGATGGAGTTTCCGCCCCGCCGGGATCATCCAACCCCCTTTCATTCGTCTAACCCTCTGACTACTCTGGAGAGCCATTTCATGTTCAAACACATCAAAACCCTATTGGCCACTGCGGCATTGGTCACGGCCAGCGTGGCCGGTGCCAACGACCTCAAGGAAATCAATTTCGGCATCATTGCCACTGAGAAGGCCGGCGCCTTGAAGCAAATGTGGGAGCCCTTCCTCAGCGATATGTCCAAGGCGGTTGGCATCAAGGTGCAGGGCTTCTACGCCACCGACTATGCCGGCATCATCGAAGGTCAGCGCTTCAACAAGGTGCATATCGCCTGGTATGGCAACAAGTCAGCGATTGATGCCGTGGATCGTTCGAATGGTGAAGTATTTGCCCAATTCGTCGATCTTGACGGCACGCCCGGCTATTACTCCTACCTGATCACCCACAAGGACTCCAACATCAAAACGCTGGACCAAGTGCTCAAGAACGGCAAGGACTATTCCTTCGGTATTGGCGACCCGTCGTCCACCTCGGGCACGCTGGTTCCCACCTATTACGTGTTCACCATGAACAACCTGGAACCCAAGACCCACTTCAAGGTCATGCGAGCGTCCAACCATGAGGGCAATTTTCTGGCTGTGTTGAACAAGCAAGTCGACGTGGCCACCAGCAACAGCGAAATGACGCAGAAGATGAAGGAAAAGTCGCCCGAAAAGCTGGATCAGATTCGCATTTTGTGGACTTCTCCGCTGATTCCGCGTGACCCCCTGGTCTGGCGCAAAGATTTACCGTCAGATCTGAAAAAGAAAGTCCTGGACTTTGTGACCGGTTACGGCAAGGACGATCGAGAGAAGGAAATCCTGAAGAACATGTACCGTCTGGCAGGCTTCAAGGCGTCCACCGACGCACAATTGCTGCCAATTCGCCAGCTCGAGTTGTTCAAGGACCGCAAGAAATTTGAAAACGACGAGAACATGGCCGCAGCCGACAAGAAAGCCAAGCTGGCCGATATTGACGCCAAGCTCGAGGCGCTGGCCAAACAGATGCCCCGATAAGCCGATCTACCGCCGAGCGTCCCCATGATTCCGAAACCAGCGTTGAAAGACGTCACCCTGGTGCCGCCGCACACCAGCCTGGCAACCCAGCTGACCTGGGGTGTCGTCTTGATGTTGCTGGTCTGGTCCTGGCAGGGGGCGGACATGCGTCCCCTGGACTTGTGGCGGGATTCGGCCAACATGGCGGTCTTCAGCAAGGATTTTTTCCCGCCCAATTTCCACGACTGGCGAATCTACCTGTCGGAGATGGTAATCACCGTGCACATTGCGATTTGGGGCACGGTGTTGGCGATTGTGTGCGCTGTCCCGCTGAGTCTTCTGAGTGCAGAAAACATTGCGCCCCCTTGGGTGGTCCAGCCCATCAGGCGCTTGATGGACGCTTGCCGTGCCATCAACGAGATGGTGTTTGCCATGTTGTTCATTGTGGCAGTGGGACTCGGCCCCTTCGCCGGTGTGTTGGCCCTGTGGGTTCACACAACGGGTGTGTTGGCCAAGTTGTTTGCAGAAGCCGTCGAGGCCATCGATCCTCGACCGGTTGAGGGCGTGCGTGCCACCGGTGCCAATCCACTGGAGGAAGTCCTCTACGGCGTAATCCCACAGGTGCTGCCGTTGTGGATTTCGTACTCACTCTACCGATTTGAATCCAATGTTCGTTCTGCGTCGGTGGTGGGCATGGTGGGAGCTGGCGGCATTGGCGTGGTTCTTCATGAGTCTATCCGGGGCTTTGATTACGCCGAAACGGCGGCAATTCTGGTCATCATCATCACTTGCGTCACCTTTATTGACCTGCTGTCAGCCTGGTTTCGACGCTGGTCTATCTGAATTTTCATCATGAAATTTGTTGAGCTCAATGGCGTTCGGTACCGCTGGCCGAAACGTCCTGTTGTCGTTGTGTGCATTGATGGAGGCGATCCGGCCTACCTGGAGCAAGGTCTGCGCGATGGCATCATCCCCAACATTTCACGATTCATGCGCGAGGGCTTCACCTCGGTGGCGGATGGCACAGTGCCGAGCTTCACATGTCCCAACAACATGTCAATCATTACCGGGGCGCCGGCCTCGGTGCATGGTATTTCTGGTAATTTCTTTTTGAACGAAGCCGGAGAGGCCGTGGTCATGACCGGCCCCGAATTGCTGAGAAGCCGAACCCTGTTGAGTGTATTTGCCGATGCTGGCGCTCGCGTGGTCTCTATCACGGCCAAGGACAAACTTCGGCAGCAACTCGGCAAGGGTCTGGACTTGTCCCAAGGACACATCAGTCTGTCAGCTGAGTTCGCGCACCGCTGCACCTTGTCCGAGAACGGCATCGAGAACGTGCTGGAGTTGGTGGGCATGCAGCAACCGGGCATGTATTCCATGGACCTGTCCTTGTTCGTGCTGGAAGCAGGCATCAAACTCCTGGCGCGTGATAAGCCTGATCTGATGTTCCTGTCTCTCACCGACTATATCCAGCACAAGTACGCACCCGGTGACCCCATCGCCAACCTGTTCTACCAGCGCCTCGACGATGCATTTGGACGTTTGGCCTTGCTTGGGGCCATCGTCGCCTTGACAGCTGATCACGGGATGAACGACAAGTCCAAGCTGGACGGCAGCCCTAATGTGGTTTTTCTCCAGGACATCCTGGATCAGCGATTTGGCCTTGACAGCACGGTAGTGATCTGTCCGATCACCGATGCATTTGTACGCCATCATGGAGCATTGGGGGGATTTGTGCGGGTCTGGTGCCGCGACAGTCACGTCACGCCTCAAGCCATCATCGATCTCGTTCGCGAGGTGCCTGGCGTTGCCCTGGCGCTTACTCGTGAAGAGGTGTGTCAACAGTTCGATCTGCCCGCTGACCGCGAAGGCGACGTTGCCGTGATTGGTGACGTAGGCACAGTCATTGGCGCGCGTGAGGGTGACCATGATTTGACCAATTTGAAGGATGCGAGACTTCGCAGTCATGGTGCCGTCACAGAAGCTCGTGTGCCCTTCATTCTCAACTTTCCGCTCAATGAAGAATATCGGCACCGTGCCGATAAATTGCCACTCAAAAGCTATCAAATTTTCGATTTCGCGATCAATGGCGCAAAGGTGCAGACATGACTCGTCCCGCCGAAGGCCTGGTGGCGACCTACGCTGCACCCCACGCCTCCTTTGAGGTTCAATCCTATCCTCTTCGAGACCCGCGCCCAGGTGAGGTATTGGTAAGGGTGAGCATGTCCACCATCTGCCGATCAGACATCCATTCGTATCAAGGTCATCGTCCTAACCCCTGCCCAGGCGTATTGGGTCATGAAATTGTAGGTCGGATTGTGGCGCTGGGGGAGGGCATTGAGCAGGATATGCGGGGTGACGCTCTACAAGTCGGCGATCGAATCACATGGAGTGAGTACTTCATTTCAGGCGCCAACTATTTCAGCGATGTGTTGGATCTTCCCCAAAAGTCACCCGGTGTGGAGAAATACGGTCATATGGCAGCGACCAGGCCGCCTCATCACCATGGCGGCTTCGCCCAGTATTGCTATATCCTGCCACGCTCCTGGATTTTGAAGCTACCCAGCTGTTTGACCGACGAGGAGGCTGCTCCGCTCAATTGTGGTGTGGCCACCATGGTGGCGGTGACCGAGGCGGCCCAGATTCAATTGGGCGATACCGTGGTGATACAGGGCTTGGGTTTGCTCGGCTTGTACGGGGCTGCGCTAGCCAAGTCACGGGGCGCGCGCCGTGTCATTGGTTTGGATGTGCATGCGGGCCGTCGTGATCAGTCATTGCAATTCGGGGTTGACCAAGCCTTCGATGCTTGCGCTGATGTCTCGTCCCTGCTTCAGGCTATCCAGGCGCAATGCTCGCCCTATGGTCCTGATGTCGTGCTGGAGGTCTGCGGCGTGCCCGAAGTGATTCCCTTGGGGTTGGCGCTTGTGCGCACGGGTGGGACCTACGTCATTGGGGGCATGGTCAGTCCGAATGCCCATGTGACGCTGGATGCGAACTTGATTCTCAGAAAAATGGTGACTCTCAGGGGCGTACACAACTATCACCCCCGTCACCTGGCGCAAGCGCTGGACTTTGCGGTGTCGCACCAGCAGCAGTACCCATTCAAGCGGTTGGTGGATGGTCATTACACGCTTGAACAAGTCGACCAGGCCATGCACGACGCGGCCACGCAGCAGGTGCTTCGTGCGGCCATCCTGCCCTGAAGTGGAGATAACGTCTTGATCACGCCCGTTCTGCTCACGCCAGGCCCCCTCACCACGAGTCTGCAGACCAAACAGGCCATGCTCACAGATTGGGGCTCTTGGGATTCGGACTTCAATCGCCTCACTGCCTCGGTGTGCAAGGACATCGTGGATATCCTCAACGGCGCTGACACTCACGTCTGTGTCCCCTTGCAAGGCAGCGGTACGTTCGCGGTCGAGGCAACCCTGGGCACCTTGATTCCCCCCGCTGGCAAGGTGTTAGTGCCCAACAACGGTGCCTATTGCCTGCGTATTGCGCGCATCCTGCGGTATCTGGGGCGTGGTGTCGTCTTGCTGGATCACCGAGATGATGAGCCCGCGGATCCTGCTCGCATCGATGCAGCCTTGAGCGCAGACCCTGCCATCACGCATGTGGCCCAAGTGCATTGCGAGACCGGTACCGGCATCTTGAACCCCTTGCATGACATTGCCAAAGTGGTACACCTCCATCGCCGGGGGCTCATTGTGGATGCCATGAGTTCATTGGGGGCGGTTCCCATCGATCTGGCCACCACGCCCATTGATGCGGTTATTGCGGCGTCAGGCAAGTGTCTCGAAGGTGTGCCTGGCATGGGATTCATCGTGATCCGGCAAGACCTGATCGAGTCGTCGCCAGGCCACAGCCATTCCCTGGCGCTGGACCTGCATGACCAGTGGATTTACTTGCAGAAAACCGGGCAATGGCGCTTCACACCACCGACCCATGTGGTGGCTGCCTTGCGCGCAGCCCTGGACCAATTTTTGGACGAAGGGGGCACAGTCGCACGCGGGTCACGTTATCGCGCCAATTGCCATTCCCTCACTCAGGGGATGCGTGCCTTGGGGTTTCAGTCCCTTCTGCCTGAGGCTCATCAATCTCCCATCATCGTGACCTTTCACGCGCCCAAATCGCCCGAGTATCGCTTTGATGCCCTCTATCGGGGTGTACGGGAAAAGGGCTTTATTCTCTATCCAGGCAAACTGACCCAGGTTGAAACTTTCCGAGTTGGGTGTATTGGTGCCATCGGGTCTGACGTGATCCTGCAGGCCGTGGATGCCATTGCGCAGACCTTACAAGAACTGGGTATCACCCCCTGAATGCCGTTCATTTCCTCACGCTTGACGAGAAGCCCATCAGCATGAATCAACCGCATACCTCAGCCATACACCTGTGGGCGCAATTGCTGGATATCTATGATTCACGTGCATTGAATCCTTATGGACTGAGCCTGATCAATCAGCGGGCACACGCGGTTCAGTCCGCCCAGCATGCGCGACAGCAAGGCTTGTCCGATGCACTGGTCACAGCGGCTTTGCTGCATGACATCGGTCATATGGTCCATCAATTGGGGGAGCACCCTGCCGCGCAAGGTGTCGATGACCAGCATGAGATTCTCGGCGCCCAATGGCTGTCTCAATATTTTGCGGCGCCGGTATGCGATCCTGTTCGATTGCATGTTGCCGCAAAACGCTATTTATGCACAGTGGAACCTGCCTACCGTGGACGCTTGTCAAGGGACTCGATTGAAAGTCTGGCTTTGCAGGGCGGGCTCATGAACACGGAAGAAGTTCTCGCCTTTGAGAACGAACCTTTCGGAGAAGACGCGGTGAGCCTGCGTCGTATTGACGAGGTAGCCAAAGATCCGAATGCCCCCGCCGTTGCATTTTCAGAATTTCGGGACACCGTGATGCGCGCCCTCGCTGGGTGATGCCGCGCGTGGATTGTTCCGTCACCGTCTAGAGTCGCGGTGCGCACCAAGCCAGTGCCATGGCGCAAGACGCATCAACGGTCCACACCTTTTGCCGTAGGGATTCCATCACCTCATCAGGCGTGAGGCAGATAAAGGACTGAACTTCGCCGTCTTGATTGACGGGTTGCGTTCCTGGCATCAGCACTGCATTGAAGACTTGCAAGGGCTCGCTGTGCCATCCCTCGGGCTCCAACTGCTCCGTCACAATGGAGCCGACATACGTCAAGGACGCCACATCGCTCGGGGTCAAGCCAGCTTCCTCCTGCAATTCACGCCAGGCGCATGACATAACGGTTTCGCCGGCAGATAGCCCACCAGCTGCGAGATTGTCTCCCATGCCTGGGTCGGTGGCCTTTGTCCACGCCCGTTTCGCCCGCCATACGCGACCATCCTGAGTAAATCCGTTGACGTGGACAGCGTGACTGCGAAATCCAAAGTAGCCAAAGGCGGCTCTTTCCAGCCTGAACAATTCTTGTGTATTCACATCGCCGGGCACGCCGACAGGGCCCCAACTCGCATAGGCCTCGTTGCGCCATCCAGAAATCATCCCGGCATCACGTAGCGCACACGCAGCCCAACGCAATTGCTCACTGCGGGCCCTGGCAGTGAGGTGGTCGGCCTGCCATTCCCAGCCCCAACGATATTTGACAAGAGGCAACCAAGAACTCAATACCATCGCCCGTTCACTGGAGATCAGCCTCAAGGGTCTGGAACCCAAGTGCACTGGCAACCAGCCATCCGGAGCAGGTCGCCGCGCCTGTGCCAGCAACTCATACAGGTGGTATTGGTCGCTTGGATTGAAAGAGGGAGTAGGCCAAACCATGGGAAGCGCCTCGCTCTGTCGCTGAGATCTAAATACGACTGTACAGAAGATCGTCCCTGGCTGCGTCCCTGCCTTTACAGCTGAGAAATCGAATTGTCACATCGATTTCATCATGTCTGGGTAACGTATTTGGTTCGATACATCTGCGTCCATGACACATTCCGTTCAAATACTCCGTCTCCAGAAATCGTTCGGCAACACGCCTGTGTTGCAGGATATATCGCTCACGGTCCAGCCCGGTGAATTTGTGTCTTTGCTGGGCCCCTCGGGTTGTGGCAAATCGACGCTGTTGCGCATCATCGCAGGGCTGGAGCAACAAGACCAGGGCGACATTCACATCGGAGAACGGCGGGTCAACAATGTCCCTGCACGTGATCGCAATGTTGCCATGGTCTTTCAAAACTACGCGCTCTATCCACACATGACGGTGCGCGACAACATCGCCACGCCCTTGATGATGGATCGTTTGGGCTTGTGGGCACGTCAACCCATGGTGGTGGGGTGGTGGCCAGCCAACCGTGCCACGTTGCGAGATATTGACCAAGAGGTTCGCGTCGTGGCCGAGAGTCTGCAGTTGAGCACGCTACTGGACCGAAAGCCTGGGCAATTGTCCGGCGGTCAGCGGCAGCGTGTTGCGTTGGCGCGCGCCATGGTGAGAAATCCATCCATTTTTTTGATGGATGAACCTCTGTCGAACCTGGACGCCAAGCTGCGCGTTGAAGTCCGGGACGAATTGGCTGACTTGCATCAGCGCTTGGGCGCCTCTTTCCTGTACGTCACGCACGATCAGAACGAAGCCCTGACCCTCTCTAACCGGGTGGCAGTAATGGACAAGGGGTGCATATTGCAAATGGATACGCCCCAGCGGCTCTACGAATCGCCCGCCAATCTCGCCGTTGCTCGTTTCATCGGCTCTCCCATGATCAACACCTGGGAGGTATCGCTTGATTCAGTTGGTGAGTTTCAGGATTTTTCCGGGATTCACGCGTGTGACGCGGGTGGAGCGAGCCAACTCACCTTGGGTCTGCGGCCGGAGCATGTGTTGGTGGCTCAAGGAAACACGTTTGAGCGTCCTGTGGACATTCAAACCCAGGTAGTGGTGCGTCGTTGTGAGAACCAGGGTCCGGAGTGGATATTGCAGCTGCAAAGCGATTTTTCGCCCTCCGTGGCATTGCAAGCCCGCGTTCATCACCGAAGACTTGGCTGCATGCCCGTCAACGGCGACCGCATCATCCTGGGATGGAGCTTGTCGGATGTGATGGCATTTGATAGGCAAGGTCATCGTGCAGAGCTGTCATGGCGTCGCGTTACCCAGGCGGTTGTATGAATTCATCGGGCATCACAACATCATGGTGGAACCAGCGCACCCGGAACAGTTGGGCTGGCATGTGCTTGGCCACACCTGCAGCTGTACTGCTGATTCTGCTGTATGCGATGCCGATCATCTGCCTGGTGTTGCTGAGTTTGACCAACTATGAATTGGGTGCGCTGGAGGCACGTTGGGTTGGCTGGGATAACTTCACCCGGATCACGCAGGATGCCGTTTTTCTGCGCTCCATTCGCAACACCTTGTTGTATGTGGCGTTGGTGATTCCCACCAGCGTGTTACTGGGTTTGGTCTTTGCTTTGCTCATTCATGACCGACGGGCCACTCGGTCTTTTTATGAGGTGGTGTATTTTTTGCCGGTGACTTCAACCCTGATTGCCATGGCAACTGTTTGGCAATTTCTGCTGCATCCCAAGCTTGGGCCTGTCAACCAACTGCTTCAACAACTGGGGTTCTCGTCTCAAGCATTCATCTCCGATCCAGTCTGGATCATTCCCACCCTGTCCATGATTGGTGCTTGGCAGATGGTGGGTTTCAACATGATTCTCTTTCTGGCCGGGCTGTCCAATATACCGCGAGAGTTGTATGACGCTGCCGCTGTTGACGGTGCCAATGGCTGGCTAGATCGATTCACCCGCATCACGTGGCCGCAACTGGGCCCGACCACACTTTTTGTCGTTATCACCACATGCATCAGTGCTTTCAAAGTGTTTGACACGGTGGCCACGCTGACCCAAGGCAGAGGTGAATCCGAAGTGTTGCTCTATGCCATCTATCTTGAGGGGTTTCAATATTTCAAGATGGGTTATGCCAGTGCACTGACCTTAGTGTTCCTCGCTTTTATCCTTGTGTGCGCTGTGTGGCAGCTTCGACATTGGGATCGCAAGGTGCATTACGCATGATGGCCATCCTTCGTCGCGCGCTGCCCCACACCCTGCTCATGTTGGGCGCAGTATGGATGCTCATGCCTTTTGTGTGGATGCTTTGCACCGCGTTCAAGGCTCCCAGCGAAATATTTGAAGCGTCGCTGTGGCCTTGGCCACGCACTTGGTTCGGGGTCGCCCATTTCCTCGAGGTGTTGAAAACAGCACCAATTGCCCGTTTCATGCTCAATGGTGTCATTGTGTGCGCGGGCATTCTGGTGGTGCAGTTGCTGGTGGCAATTCCAGCGGCCTACGCATTGGCCAAGCATAAGTTCTGGGGGCGTGATGTGCTCTTTTTGGGTATTTTGGGGGCTTTGACCATTCCCATCCAGGTCACGGCCTTGCCGCTGTATCTGGGGCTGTCCGCGCTGGGTTGGCTCAACACCTATCTGGCCCAGATGCTGCCTTTCTTTTTGTCGATGTTTGCCATCTTTCTACTGCGGCAGCATTTCAAAACATTTCCGGACGAAGTCATTCAGGCAGCACGCCTGGACGGCATGACCGAATGGGAAATAGTCTGGCGCGTGGTCACGCCAGCGGCAAAGCCAGCAATTGCCGCTTTCTCGATCTTTTCGTTGGTGGCGCACTGGAATGATTTGTATTGGCCCATGATCGTCATCTCCAGCACGGAGCTGGCGCCACCACCGCTTGGCATGTTGTTGTTTGCGACGGCGGAGTCGGGAGCCAATTACGGCGCCTTGATGGCAGGTGCCACCTTGATCACTGCGCCCATGGTGCTAGCTTTTTTGCTGGCGCGTCGTCGTTTCATTCAGGGGATCACGATGACCGGATTCCGCTAAGCCCTGCTGATTTTTCACGTTCCACTTCGTTCAACCACATAGGAAAAACCATGAAGTTCCTCAAGAAAACACTGGCCACACTCGGCCTGGTCGCGAGTATCGTGACACCGGCCATGGCGCAAAGCAGCGTCACGCTCGATGTGCTGTACTGCTACCCCAGTTTTGCGCGCTTTCATGAACCCCTGGCTGCCGAGTTCATGAAATCGAATCCCAACATCAAAATTCAGTTCCGTGCTCCATCGGCCAGTTACGATGATGGACATCAAGTGATTCTGCGCAGCGCTGTGACCAACCAGTTGCCTGATGTTTACTACTCGGGCTTTCACCTGCTGGGTGAAATGGCCCGCACGCTGGAGAAGCGCGGCCAGATCGTCGATCTTGCGCCCTGGCTCAAGGGAGAACAGGCCAACTTTGCCACCACACAGTTCGCGCCGCGCATGATGTCGCTGTCCCAAGTTGATGGCAAGCAATATGGCCTGGCCTTCAACGCATCCTCTCCCATCATGTACTACAACGCTGAGTTGGTGCGCCGTGCAGGGGGTGATCCGAAAAACATGCCCAATACCTGGGACGGTCTGATCCAGCTGGCGGGCAAGATCAAGGCGCTGGGGGGAGATGTCAACGGCATGTCCTACGATGTCAACGCCTGGCCCGATGACTGGCTATTTCAGGGCATGATTTACCAACTGGGCGGCAAACTGGTCGAGCCCGGCACCAAAAAAGTGGGCTTCAACAATGCGGTGGGCTTGCAAGCCCTGAAAACCATGCGCCGTTTTGTGACCGATGGCGGTATGCAACTGGTGGACTGGGATCAGTCCCGCCAGCAGTTTGGCGCGGGCAAGACCGGTATTTTGTTTTCCACCCCGGCGCATCTGAAAATTGTGACCGATATGGTGGGCTCAAAGTTCGAATGGTCCACGGCCCGCTTCCCCCTAGACAACAAGACCACCGGCGGTGTGCCAACGGGTGGCAACGCAGTGGTGATGATGGCCAAGGACCCGGCCAAACAGAAGGCTGCGTGGGAGTTCATCAAATTCGTCACCAGCCCACAGGCACAAAAGGTGGTGGTGGAAATGACCGGTTATCTGCCCACGAACCAGTTGGCCCTGGGCGCCGACTACCTGGGACCTTTCTATGACAAGAACCCCAACTTCCGCACCGCGACCACGCAGATTGACAAGTCACTGCCCTGGGGTGGCTACCCCGGCGGGCAATCTGTGCGCATCTGGCGCGCCCAGCGTGATGTCGTTGCCAGCGTGATGCGGGGTGAGAAGACTCCCGAGGCTGCGTTGCCCGAACTGGTGAAGGCCACAGAAGCCCTCATGGAGTAACTGCCGTTAAACTGCAACCAGGAACCTCGTCATGTTGATTGCCCAACTCAGCGATACCCACATCAAGCCCGAGGGCCATTTGGCCTATACGGTGGTCGACACGCATCTGATGCTCACGCAAGCGATCGATCACCTGTTGCAATTGCCGCAGCAACCTGATGTGGTGGTCATCAGCGGCGATCTCGTTGACGCAGGTTCCGTGGTTGAGTACGAGCGACTGGCCCTCCTGCTGGCCCGTTTGCCCATGCCAGTGCTCATGGTGCCAGGTAACCATGATGATCGCGAGAACATGCGTCAGGTTTTTCGCGACCATCCGGGCGTTTCAAGCACTGGTTTTTGGCAATTTGCTCTGCAGTTCGACACTTGGCCGGTTCGTATCATCGGGCTGGATACCGTGATGCCCGGAGACAGTGCGGGCACCTTGTGCGCGGAGCGACTGTCCTGGCTGGATACCGTGCTGGCACAAGCGCCTGATACGCCTACCCTGGTGGTGATGCACCATCCCCCTTTCATCACCGGCATTGGCCACATGGATGACATCGGGCTGGCGCAACGGCAGGCCTTTGCAAGGGTGATCGCTCAACACCCTCAGATCGAGCGCATTGTCTGCGGTCATTTGCACCGTCATATCCATGCGCTGGTCTCAGGTCGGTCTGCCCTCACATGCCCTAGCACCGCCCACACTGTTCAACTCGATTTGGCGCGCGATGCCGCAGCTGAATTCAGGCTGGAACCGTCGGGCTATCTGCTCCACTGGTGGAACGGCGAACAGCTGGTGACGCACCAGGCCCATGCGGTGGACAGCGCAGGGCCTTATCCTTTTTTTGATGAGTCAGGACAACTCATTCTGTGACCTTATGAAGCGCTTCTGGATCTTGGTGTTGCTGCTGAGTGGACATCAAGCCGCGATGGCGGCAAGACCCTTCGTCACTGATGACGCACGCCTAACCAATGAGGGGCAGTGTCAGTTGGAGAGCTGGACCCGTCGTTACAACAACAGCACCGAGAACTGGGCACTGCCGGCGTGCAATCCCTATGGCAATTTCGAGGTCAGCCTGGGAACTGGCGTGGCCCGTGACGCACAAGGCATTCGAACCCAGGATTACATTCTGCAGGGCAAAACCCTGTTTCGAAAACTCTCCACGGACGACTGGGGGTGGGGCATTGCGGTGGGACAAGTCAGGCACCCGGCGGTCAACCCGGGCCCCAATCTGCTGGGCAATACCTATGCCTATATCCCCGTCTCGCGCTCGTTCAAGCAAGACGACATCATCCTGCACCTCAATGTGGGTTGGCTCAAGGACAAGGCCACAGGCGACCACAAATCGACCTGGGGGCTGGGCAGCGAGTTGAAGCTGAGTTCTCGTCTACTTGGGATTGTCGAAGCCTTTGGCGACAACGCCGCCTCACCCTATGTCCAGACCGGCTTTCGGTATGCCATTCGTCCCGATCTGTTTCAGGTCGACATGACAGTGGGCAAGCAACAACACGGCAACAGCGACAGCCGCTGGGTGTCGTTTGGTATTCGCTACACCCCCTGAACCAAGATCCGGGCGGGGCGGGCCGTCGATGCCCAACCCGCTGTTCGCGTATCCTCAGGCACCCTTCAGGAAATGGCGTCGATAACGTGTCGGCAAATCCTGTAGACGCATCATCATGGGCAAATCTGCTGTGTTGAAGTCGGGATCCCACGCGGGGGCTCCCAGCACCTTGGCGCCTAGGCGCAAATAGCCTTTGATCAGTGCAGGGGGCTCTGCCACCACGTCATCGAGGGGAATGTCCACGGGCAAGGGCAGGCGGGCACGCACTTGCCACTCAATACCCGCCAGGTGCGTTTGACGCAGCTGGTGCCAGATGCTGGCAGCCGTTTGCGGGCTGGCCACGCCATGCACCATCATGGGAATGCTGGCACAACCAATCATGACGTCCAATGAATTTTGGTGCATGAACTCGGCCAAGGCGCTCCACAAAGCCAAAATCACGCTGCCCTGGCGATGGTCGGGGTGAACGCAGCTGCGCCCCAATTCCACCATGCGTTCGCGGATGTTGCGTAGACGGGTGAGGTCGAACTCGGTATCCGTGTAGGTGGAGCCCAGGCGGCGCGCCTGGGTGGGGGTCAGCAGACGATAGGTGCCAATTACCGCGCCAGTGGACTCGTCCTTGACCAGCAGATGCTCACAGTAATCGTCGAAGAGGTCAATGTCATGGCCTTCAACGATCACGGGCAGCTTGGCGCCCATCTCGTGCACAAAAACGTCGTGTCTCAGTTTCTGGGCTGCGCGGACTTCGTCGAGATGGCGCGCCCACTGGACCATGATGCCCCCGCGGGGAGCAGCGCCTGGATTCGACGGCTCAGCAGAAGGGCCTGGTTGATGAAGTGACCCCCGAGGCAACGAAATCAGGGAGAGATCCAGGGTGGGGGTCGGAATGTCTTTCATCAGAGCTCCAGAGTTGTAATACCCCTGCAGTCTGAGAAATTTGCATGAAATCGTGATGACGTTTTTGCGTCAAAACGGTGACGGTGATCGTGTCCGCGATAGGCCATACCTGCGTGTTGCAGGCTGACTTGGAATTATTTGCTGGCGCTGGCCTTGGCTGCGTCAGCCACCAGTTGATGGTAATAAACGGAGAGATCAAACAGCTTGGCTTTGCCTTCGTAGTAGCGATCCAGACGCCACTCTTCAAGCAAACTGATCGCCATCTCGAACTCTTTGAGGTCAAGGCGGTATAGATCGGAGATGGAGAACTCCGTCTCGTTTTCCAGGGACAGGATTAATTTGGACAGCGTTTGGGCGGCCAGGCTTTGGGGCTGGTTGAGGATGAGTCGACGAGCTTTTTTGATCACGCGCATGGCTATAGTCCAATTACATAATTACAGGTAAACCCCGGGTGGGTTGGTGATTATGATGGAAAAAAATCCGTCAATCGTGACATTTTTATTTCAAAAGGGCGCCTTCAGTATTTCTCGGGGATGATCATGTCCGCCGGCACCGGGTTGCGGATGTACTCAGGGTTGCGCACCCGAGCGGGTAGCAGGACGTCCGGATGCTCGATTTCGTGATAGGGCACCAGTGAGAGCAGGTGATCAATGCAATTCAGTCGGGCGCGCTTCTTGTCGACGGCTTGCACAATCCACCAGGGTGCTTCAGGAATATGCGTTCGCTCGATCATCGACTCCTTGGCACGCGTGTAGTCCTCCCAACGACGACGGCTCTCCAGGTCCATAGGGCTGAGTTTCCACTGCTTGAGGGGGTCGTGAATGCGTGCCAGAAACCGGGCGTGCTGCTCATCATCGGTGATAGAAAACCAGTACTTCACCAATTGGATGCCGCTGCGCACCAACATTTTTTCAAACTCGGGCACCGAGCGGAAGAACTCCTCATACTCGTCATCCGAACAAAATCCCATGACACGCTCTACACCGGCCCGGTTGTACCAGCTGCGATCAAACAGCACGATTTCACCGGCGGCGGGCAGGTGGGCCACATAGCGCTGAAAATACCACTGCGTCTTTTCGCGATCGTTGGGGGCCGGTAAGGCAGCGACGCGGCAGATACGGGGATTCAGACGCTGGGTGATCCGCTTGATAACCCCGCCCTTGCCGGCGGCGTCCCGACCCTCAAACAGCACCACCACCCGGTGCTTGTGGGCCACCACCCAGTCCTGCAGCTTCACCAATTCACTTTGCAGGCGCAGCAGTTCACGGAAATAAGTGAGCCGCTCAGAGCGGTGCGCCTGACGCATCAGCAAGGCCGCCACGTCATCGCGGTCCTCGAGTTCAGTTTCGATTTCCTCGTCGAGGCTGTCGAGCAAGTCCATGCGCAGTTTTTCCATCTGCACAGCATCGATTTCAACTTTGGCGGTCATGGTGGTTTGTTTCGCTCGGTTAAGAGGTTCAAAGCATGTCGGGATTTTGGACAGACATCAGAACCGTTCGAGGTTCACTCTCCCGCACACGGGTACGAAACCACCAGACGGCACCCTTTCGAATCGTCACCTCGTCTTCAGCCACATTGAGCAGCTTGGCGGCAGTTCGTCCCAAATAGGGTTGATGACCCACCACCAGCACGGCGTGCTTGCTCAGTGGCCACTGGACCAATTCCAGCAAATGATCGTGATCGCACTGAGGCGAGAGTTCGTCGCGCAATTTGTATTTGCGGCCCAGGGGTGAGAGGGTTTGTTGCGCTCGGACCGCCGGACTGCACACGATGCGAGTGCCTTCGGGCAATTGTTTGTCCAGCCATCGCGCCATGCGATGCGCCTGTCGCTCGCCTCGCGACGTCAGGGGACGCTCCATGTCGGCTTCATCTTCATGCGGTTCGTTGGCTTCCGCATGCCGCCAAAGAATCAAATCCATGACCGCGACTCTCTGATTAAAAAATGAATCATTGTGGCGAGCCAATATGACAATACCGTGTAAGAGCCCATGAAGCGATGTCTCTGCGACGTATGGGGGTGGCGTTGTTCGTCATCATTCCGTCATATATTTCGATAATAATGGAATCATGGAAGACAAAAACGTTGTCAAAGCACTCGCTGCCTTGGCTCAGCCCAGCCGCCTCCAACTGTTTCGTGCACTGGTGGTTGCGGGTACGCAAGGCGCAACGCCTGGTCAACTCGGCGAGCACTTGGCCGTGCCCAACGCCACACTGTCGTTTCATCTCAAAGAGTTGATGGGCGCAGGCCTGATCAACCAGGAACGCAGCGGGCGCCACCTGATTTACCGCGTCGAGTTCGGCCAGATCCACAGTGTCCTCGCCTATCTCACCGAAAACTGCTGCCAAGGCGCCGAGACCTGTCTTGACGCCTCGGCCAACCCTTGTTCCTACTGAAGTTCACTCATGACGACCACCGCATCACCCCTGAATGTTCTCTTCCTCTGCACGCACAACTCTGCGCGCAGCATCCTGGCTGAAGCCCTCCTGAACCACCTGGGCCAGGGCCGCTTCAAGGCTTTTTCGGCCGGTAGTAGCCCCCGCGACAACCAGCAACCCAATCCGCTGGCCCTTGAGACGCTTGAAAAAGCCGGTATCTCCACGCAAGGGCTGTACAGCAAAAGCTGGGACGAGTTTGGCCGGCCAGACGCCCCCCGCATGCACCTGGTGATCACGGTGTGCGACAACGCAGCAGGCGAGGTGTGCCCCTTCTGGCCTGGGCAACCCGCCACGGCCCATTGGGGGTATGCCGATCCGTCCGCAGGCGATGGCGACGAGGAACACAAGCGCAAAGCGTTTGTGCAGACCCTGCACCTGATTCGCAAGCGCTTGGAAATCTTTGTGAACTTGCCTGCTGACAGCCTGAGTAAGCTCCAGATTGAGCGCACGGCCCGCGATTTAGCCCAGAGCTGACCATGACTGATTCCAATGACATGACGACTCAGGTTGCGACCCCAGCCCCCATGACCGTGTTTGAGCGGTATCTGACCCTGTGGGTGTTCTTGTGCATTGTGTTGGGCATTGCACTTGGGCAATTCTTTCCGGGCGTGTTCCAGACCATCGGTGCCCTGGAGGTAGCGCAGGTCAACCTGCCTGTGGGCCTGCTGATTTGGGTGATGGTCATCCCCATGCTGGTCAAGGTGGATTTCGGGGCTTTGCACGAAGTGCGTCAGCATGTGCGAGGCATTGGGGTTACCTTGTTCGTGAATTGGCTGGTCAAGCCGTTCTCGATGGCCTTCCTGGGCTGGCTGTTTATCCGGCACTGGTTCGCCCCCTACTTGCCCGCCGATCAACTGGACAGCTACATCGCGGGCTTGATTCTGCTGGCCGCTGCGCCGTGCACGGCCATGGTGTTTGTCTGGAGTCGTCTCACCCACGGCGATCCGCTGTTCACCTTGTCGCAGGTGGCCCTGAATGACACCATCATGGTGTTTGCGTTTGCGCCCCTGGTGGGATTCCTGTTGGGCATTTCGGCCATCACCGTGCCGTGGGACACCTTGGTCACCTCCGTGGTGCTCTACATTGTCATCCCGGTGGTGTTGGCACAGTGGTGGCGCAAGTCGCTCATGGCCCAAGGTCAGTCAACGTTTGACGCTGTCATGGCCAAGATAGGCCCCTGGTCCATCACCGCGCTGCTGGCCACGCTCGTGTTGCTGTTTGCCTTCCAAGGTGAGGCCATTCTCAAGCAACCGCTGGTCATCGCGCTCCTGGCCGTGCCCATTCTCATTCAGGTGTTCTTCAACTCGGCCTTGGCTTATTGGCTCAACCGTCGGTTGGGCGAAAAGCACTCGGTGGCCTGTCCCTCCGCTTTGATTGGCGCCTCCAATTTTTTCGAGCTGGCGGTGGCTGCGGCGATCCGTCTCTTTGGCTTTCAGTCAGGGGCTGCGCTGGCCACGGTGGTGGGCGTGCTGATTGAAGTCCCGGTGATGCTGCTGGTGGTGCATGTGGTCAACAGCACGAAGGGTTGGTATTCGAGAGACGCGCGTTGAGTCACGCCTCATGAGTTCCATGCTGGTTGGATGATCATGCAACTCAGTCTTGACGACCGGCGGTATTTGCAAAGCCTGCTGCAAG
>JACCDP010309905.1_pt1 | contig 21939 bp, 17 predicted proteins | sample 7445841 | NCBI WGS metagenome assembly JACCDP01 (sample SAMN15323441, study PRJNA562643) | freshwater metagenome | isolation source: river surface water | place: USA:Blue River Watershed | collected 2017-08-17
CCATTGGTGTTTAACTCAGCATCATACATAGGTAAATTGGTTCTGCCCCTGTATAAGGTGAGGGTAGCGGATACTGAAACTCCTGAACTAACAGGGTTTCCGAGGCCGTTTAAGCCATTCCAGTTGATGACATTTTTACCAGCATTCACACCGTATGCTTCAATCACCACATCTTCTGTTCCGGCCTGATAACCCGTAACTCCATTTAAATCCAGCGTCAATGAAACATCTCCGGGTTTATCAATGGTAAAGGGAATGTAGTAAGCGCCCGGGCAACCATATATTTTACTGGTAAGTGGTGTGCCTGCTGCTTTGGAAGTTTTAAAAATGGTAGTATCTGGAAATTGAAGAAATACAGAATAACCGTTGGCAAACGCAGGGGCACTGGCGTTGTTGGTAGAAAGCCGGTCGTTATTAAAATTTCCGCTGTTGTTAACGCCATAGTAATTCATGGCTAAAGTAAATCCAAAGGGGCGGAATAAAGGTTCGAAGTTTACCCTGAGCACAGAACTATCCTGGGTTACCGCATAAAAATCACCCTCAAATGAATTGTTGATTTGTGGGGTAAAATTAACTACAGTAGGGTCGTAAGTGATGTGCTGCCATTTCTGACAATGCAGACGGCCTGGGTATTGTACATTGGATGAAGTCGCAACAGTGAAGTCATAATAAACGAAAAACATTTCGCCGTTATTGCTGTTATCCATACTAGAACCTCCGGTGTTACTGCGATACAGTTCCACATAAAAATCACCGTTTACACTGGGGTTGTAGGTGGTAGGAGTATAACCACTCGGATTTAAACCACCAATGTTCGGGCCTGCAACTGCTTCATTATAGGAGTTAATGTAACCCGTTCCAGAACCCGGTAATAAGGCGGGTCCATAAACAATTGCTCCACTTGGATTCCGGATAATGATATACGCATTGGTTACTTTTCCTGCACTGGGTGTACGCATGTACGGACTTAATCCAAAATAAATATTTTCGGTGTTGTGGTCTTTTATTCGAATATTAATTCTGTTTTCTGCTGCGGCTCCAAGATAGGATCCTTGAGATTGGGCAGGACCAATATGCAATGCCGTTCCGTTCGTTGAATTAGGCATTACTTGTTTGGTACCTTCAGGTCTTAGTTGCAGAGCGATAGAAAAAAAGAAAAAAAGTAAGGTAACTTTAAAATGGTTGGTGCGCATAATCGGGGTTTTATTTCAATTCAAAAAATGTGGCGCAAAAATATAAAACTTTCGCAAGCCAAAATAACTTAAATGTTAAAAAGACCATGTCAGAATCGATTCAGATAAACTTCTGAATAATTGTCAGCGCCTAATGTGGGCAGGTAATAAGGCAGACTTTTTTAAGCAGACTTTAATTTTTAATAAATTTCTTTTTGCAAGGCCCGGATTTTAAGCGAAAGGATATGTAATACATGCCGCGGCTCAGGTTATCAATAGAAAGGTTAAGGGTTTTTTGAAGGTTAGGAAATACCGGGGAGGAATAAATGGTTTTTCCCAGCGCATCTGTTATTTCATATTGTTCAATATAATTGGCATTGTTGGTAACGGTTATATACAACATGTCTGTGGCAGGATTAGGATGTATCAGCAGGTTATCTGTTTTGTTATTCAAATTGAACACGGTATTGCGTGCAGAAAGAATGTTTAATTCCGGATCAATTTCTAATTGTACAATGGGGAAGTTGATATCAAATGTATATTTCTGTCCTGAGAACTGATGCTGAACGATAACAGTGGTGTCTTTATATTGTCCGCTTAATTTTAAGGGAACCGGCATTTTAAAGAAGCTTACCGAAGGATGGGCTGTAGTTTGAAAGAGCTGAATTTCTACTTTGTCATTTTTTTGTATCCATTCAGCGCGGTAAGAAGGGTAACCTTCTTTGTAAACCCAGTGATCAAAAAACTCGGTAAGGTCCTTGCCACTTACTAATTCCAAATGGCGCTGAAGATCCTTGGTTCTGGCGTAGGACTGCGCTAACAAAGGATCGTTCAGGTAATTTTTTAAGGATTGAAAGAAGGCTTTATCACCCAGTACCCACCTTAGCATGTGCAGCACATAAGCCCCTTTACTGTACGTTAACCTGCCGTTAAAAATTCTCCCTACATTGGTGGTGTCCCGGCAGTATACCGAACCACTGTCTTCAGATATAATGTAATTGAGATGACCCTGTTTCCATCCCTGCCAGATATCCGGATAATAACGCTCTTCTGTTAATCCTTCAAAATAAGTAGCAAAGCCTTCGTTGAGCCATATATCGTGCCAGCTACCGCAGGTAACATGATCACCAAACCATTGATGGGCACATTCGTGTGCCATTAATACATGGCTGTAATTGGCCATAAAACTCATGGTCTGGTGTTCCATGCCCCCGCCCCAGCTAAACTGTGCATGTCCGTATTTCTCTTTGGAGAAAGGATAGTCAATGGTTAGACTATCAAACAGTTTAATAATGTTAATAATACCCGGAGTTTGAGTTTGTGCATAACTAAGTACTTCCGGATACACATAGTTTATTACCTGCAAAGGGCCACTGCTTTGAGGGACATAATCGGAATAAACAGCGTAATTGGTAACAGCAATAGCCACCAGATACGTAGCAATAGGGTAACGACTTTTCCAGTGTGCCCTGGTTATTCCGGCTGAACTGGTTTGCTGAATTAACAAGCCGTTGCTGGCACAAATGTACTTATCCGGATTGCTGACAATGATGTCTATGGAGTCTATTTTGTCTGCTAAGACCTGTTTACAGGGCCACCAGTCTTTAGCTCCATAAGGCTCTGAGAGGGTCCAGATAACGGGAGTGTTGTTGTGTGTAGTTTGTATAAATGAGCCCAATCCGCTGGAAGCAGGAGCGCCCTGATAATAGATGCGGATAGAGTCTATGCTACCAGCAGGGTTAGTAGTTAACAGCGGAATTTTTAATACATCATCTGTTTGATGAGTGAAGGAAACAGAAGTGTGATGGTAAATAACGGAATCAACTTTAAGGTTTTTGCTCAGATCAAATTCTATTTGTGAAAAGGGGCTTGCAGTTATTTTGAAGGCATAATGGATATGGCCTTTGATATAGTTTTTGGCCGGATCAATTTCCCAATTGCATTGGGCATACGTTAAATCATAGTTAGCGGTATTGGAATTGGTTTTAAGTAACAGATGTTTTAAATGATTTTTCTTTTCAAGTTGTGATAATTCTACGGATGCTGGTAAAACAGCTTGTGCCCGCAGCACAATGCCGGGCAACAGGAAATATAAAGTATAAAATAGTAATTTTATGCGCATACAAGTTCTGCCCTTAATTTAGGGATGTTTTGTGAAATAACGCCGTTCTCAGCTAAAAATTATAGTTAATCATCCATTTTACTTCATGGTTGTGGAGTTGGGGGGTGAATGAGGGGGCAGGGGAGTCAGTAAGGCGTGGACTAAAATAGACTGTTCGGGAGAATTTTAAGGTACTGCTGAGGTGCTTGCTGATGGGGAACCCAAAAAGCAGGTAAAACTTACTGCCCTTTCCGGAAAAAGAGGGAACGTACCAGGTATAAGGAAGATCATGTTCGTAGGTGTAAATTCTGCTACTGTAATCGTTGCTGTCGAAATTGGTATAACGGGCACTTAACTTCACTTTTTTCCCTGGTAAGGTATAACTGAGGTCTGAAAAAAGTAACAAGCCCGTTGCAATAGGTTTGTGTTCTGTTAACACCCAAACGTATTCAATACGCTGTTGTAATTCCAGGTTGGGTATTGGCTCAAATGCTAAGTGCCACCTGAAATTTCTTTGTTTTCTTAGGGATGGGTACAAGTAAGCCATTCCGTTTTCCTGGTTTTGCGCAGCGTTATTGGAATGATACCTGAGGTAACAGTAGTTTGTTTTTTTCCAATGATATTGAAGCTGTATGCTGGCATCGTTTCCGGATGCCGGATGCGCCAGGTTATACTTCATCCAGGAGAAATAAAAATGGTCGGTGTAAGCAGTTAAACTAATGTTTTTGTTCAGCAAGCACTCCAGGCCTAAGTAAATTCCTTTTTCGTTTTGTGTTGCTGAACCCTCTGAAACTGCATTAGCCATCAGGTTCTGGTAAAGTCTGGAATAGTTTCTATAGCTCATGGAAAGGTTTACTTTTGGGTCTAAAGCCACTAAACATCCGGTAATATAAGCAGTAGAACCATTTTTACAGGCAGCGGCTTCTCCAAAAAAATACATGTTCTGGTAAGCGTAGTTAAGATCTAAACCATAATTAAAGTTAGATGAACCCCTGAATTGAAATTGATTGTACCAGGTATTTTCTGGCATGAGGGGTTTGTTGAAGTATTGGTGTTGTGCAGTAAGTCCGATAGAGAAATTGTTTTTTTTCAGGCTAATGTTAAGGCCATTAACATATTCCATAACGCTATGTTTGTCTTTTAACTCAGGCAAGGTGGCATGCGAACCCCCTGAGACAAAACGGGAAAAGGAAGGATTGTCATTTTTTAGGATGAGGTTAGCATCTTTGTTTTTTAATGAACTGAACACACTTAGCGTAATTTTACGAAAGCGTATACTTGTGGCAATTCCTTGTAAAAAGTTGTTTTCATCTGCCCCCTTGTAGGGTTTAAGTCCGCCTGCATTTCTTTTGATTCCAGCAAAGGAATTGGATTTTCCCGGACTAAAACCGCTCCATACTACCAATCCCTGCCCAAAACCAGCCTGATAATGGCCAATAAGAATGGAACTGAATACACCCATATTTTTTAAGGCGATGTATCCGGAGTAAAAATCAAAACCTGCTTTTTTATTCAGGGAATCTATAGGTCGAAAAGTTTCTCCCGCATCTTTTTCCGCTAATAAACCAAAAGCTATTTTTTCGTTAGCATTGAACCGGTAACGCAGGCATATTTTCCAGGGATCGCCTATATAATATTTCCCGGGGCTTTTACTCAGTTCCTCTGCTGTATACTTTCGGAAACCCTGTGCCTGCTCAAGCTTTCTTTGGGAAATAATAGCAAGTTGTTGTTTGTTTTCTTTTATTGTTGCGGTTAAAGGGTTGCTTTCATTTTCTTCGTTGACGTAAATATAAGGAAGAATTTGCTGAATGAGTTGCAGTTGAAATCCGTCAATAACCTGCAACTCGTAAATGGTATGCAATGGGCCGCATTTAGCAATGTGGCGGTGCAGGTTACTGATTAAAATATCGTTCATGCCCGGAAGCTGAAGCAAATCTTCCCGCTTCGCCCGATTTAGCGAAAGAGGGTGTTTTTTCAGGTGTTCAAGATCCTCCTGAATACTATTGTTTTCAATTAGCTCGATGTCTTCCTGAACAGCTTGTGTTTCTATATTTTGCAGGGTGTTGTCCTGTGCAAGGATAACAGGTGAAACCAATACCAAAAGAATGGCGCAATATATTTGCCGGAAGAATAAGTACCGCATCATTTTATTTAGTGCCGTTGGAGGATTGAAAGTGATAACTAAGGCTGATACCGCTTGAAACCCCGAGGGTGAAATTATAGAGGTTATGCAGGTCGATGCAGACATTTTTGGTTTTATACCCAAAACCAAAAGAAGTACTAAAGGGCATCGTACAACAACCTGCTCTTACTGCAAAATCGGAATGAAAAAAATATTCTATACCGGTTTTCCAGTTTAAGCTGCTATGAACTTGCTTTTCTACCTCTAAACCCAGGTTTACTTTAGCGGAAACTTTGTAAAGACCGGAGAGTTGTATGGCAGAGGGATAAGGTTGATTTTTTCTTTTGTTGAAGGAATTGAGGGAAATCTCTTTAATTCTTCCGCCAACTGATAATCGGTCGTTTAAATATGACAAAAAGGAAAGCTCTGCATGGAGTCGGTGTTGCGTTCCGTAAATATCTCCCTGGCGTATGTTGCTGAAACGAAAGGCTGCTCCCATAGATAGTGCAGCGCCCAGCGGCAGACCATAACTTAAGCCAATATTATTTTCATTGTAGAGGGAATAACCAAAGCGCTGGTAGCAGAAGCCCCAGCTTCCTTTACCGGCAGGAAGCGCCAATGCAATTGCAGCGGTAGAAAGTTCTTTCATAACAAAACGATTGTAGAATGCAGTAGCTGCAACAGCCTGCTTTAGCTGACATAGGGCTGCCGGATTGTTGTTGCTTGCCCAAACATCAGCAAAACACAAGGAAGCTCCGCCAAAGGCGCTTGCTCTTGAGCTGGGGTTTTGTGAGTGAGCGGGAAGAAAGAGAAATAAAAAGCAAAGGAGAGTGAGAGAACGTTGAACAAAGCACATACAGATACAAGGGAAATTTTATCGTCAATTGGAATTAAAGGTTCATGAGTTTTATTACTTTTTCAATGTCTTCGGGCGTGTCTATGCAATGACTATCGTGTTGTGTGATGATACACTTTATTTTATAGCCATTTTCGAGCCAGCGCAATTGCTCTAAAGATTCGGCCTTTTCTAAGGAAGAAGGTTGAAGTCGGGTAATTTTTTCCAGGATATCGCTGCGGTAGGCATACATGCCCACATGCCTGAAATAGTTGTGATGCAAATGCCATTCGTTTTGTTCAATTCCCTTCAGGTAGGGAATAACATTACGGCTAAAATAAAGCGCCTCCATTTGTTTAGTTAATACCACTTTTACTTCGCCCATATCCCATAAAGTGTTTTTATCCTTTACCGGAATAATGAGGGTAGCTAATTCCGTTGTATTGTCTTTCAGGTGGTCACAAATTAAATCAATCTGATCAGGAGAAATGAAAGGCTCATCTCCCTGAATGTTTAACACATAATGGTATTTTTTACTACCCGCTAATTGCAGGGCTTCGTAACAACGATCGGTTCCACTCGGGTGATGTTCTGCAGTATAAACAGCTTCTCCTCCAAAAGATAATACGTGTTCATAAATACGTTGGTCGTCGGTGGCTACAATAACTTTATCCAGACTCCTGGCTGCTTTGGACTGGGTGAATACCCGCTCAATCATACTTTTCCCTTTAATATTGGCCAATGGTTTTCCGGGGAAACGACTGGAGGCGTAGCGGGCTGGTATTATTCCTAAAATCATGTATGGTATTATCTGGTTTCTTCCTGGTATTCAAACGCCTGCAACTGCCCTTGCTCGTTACGGGTAAAGAAGCTGGTTAATCCGGCGTTTCGTTGTTGAATGTACTGGCTATAAACAGCAGAATAGTTCATGCGTTCGGTAATTGCAGTTGTGTAATTCCCATAAATACCCATAAGCATTTCTGTAATTTCACGTACCGCAAAATTTCCACCTTCATGCGCAGTCATATAATCAGCTAATTGCTGCTCAGTTACATATTGATTAAACAAAGGATTGGCTTTTCTTGGAATAAAGCAGCGGATACCGCATATTTGCGCTATACTGAGGTCAAGCACATCATCAAATACATAGGCAATGTTTTCAGGCTTCAAATTATATGCGGAACAAAAATGTTCTATAGCGGTAATTTTATGAGCTATTTTAAAGTAATTGCTGGTAAAATGTTCTCGTTTACAAAAGAAAAAAGAAGCTTTGTTTTTTTCTCCGGAAATAACTACTGTATAAGGCAAATGACCATGAGCTAAAAAATAAGAAAAACGTAACAGGTTAGTGCCCATACTGTCTACCTCATTAAAAACACTGCTTCCGTTCGCTTCTTTTTGCCCGTTATTAAAAACCCCATCCCAGTCGAACACAAAAGCTTTTACCGAGTTTAATTTTCTTTTGAGTGCTTCCTCCGGTAATAAAAATTTTGCGCCTTCCCGCTCAAATATGTGCTGAGTGTTTTTCACCGCCCTAATCGTTTTTCAAATCCTGTATATCCAGCATGCCTATTGGCTTGCCATTTTCAGTTACCAATATGGTATCTACCGATGTTTTTTTGAATAAAGCGGCAGCATCATTCAGTAACTGGCTTGCATCGATAGTAACCGGAGTTGTATAATTAAGATCGCCCAATTTTTTGTTAAGAAAATCCCTTCCTTCTTTTGTCAAAATTCTACGTAGGTCTCCATCTGTAAATACGCCTTTTATACTGTTATCCGTATTGAGTACAGTCACGCACCCAAAACCATATTCAGTCATTTTAATAATGGCTTCTGTAACCGGTAAATCGGCTTTTACAACGGGGTTAATTCCATTTATGGCTTCTTTTACACGAACCGTCATGAGGCGGGTATCCTGAATAAACTGGTCTGTGCCCAGAGTGGTAAAATTATTTTCGGTGAGTTGTTTTAGTATTTTTAAGGGTACCGTAATAGTATGTACACCAATGGTTATAGCATTTCTAACATGTTCTACATTTCTAACCGAGGAGAACATAATTTTGGTGTCATAACCATAGTAATCAACGGCATCTACACATTGTTCTACCAGGGTTAGGGCATCATGCCCCTGATCCTGCAACCTGCCCACCAGCGGACACACATAAGTTGCTCCGGCCTGCATAGCCATATAGGCCTGCTGCAGGGTATACACCAAATGCACGTTTACCAATAATCCTTCATTTCTCAGCATTTTACAAGCCCTTACTCCTTCTAATGAAACAGGTATTTTAAATACTGTTTTTGCCGGATCCAGTCCGAGTTTTAACTGTCTTTTGGCTTCGGCTAATATCTCTTCTGCATTGTTACCCAATGCTTCTATCTGAAGTACCGGAACTATTTTCGAAAGCTTTACAATGGTGCCGTCCACATCGGTAATACCTTCCCGTTGCATAAAGGTGGGGGTAGTGGTAAGGCCATTCAGGAAGCCTAATTTAAAACCTTCTTCAATTTCTTTCAGGTTGGCTGAGTCTAAATATAACTCCATTTTCTGTAGTGGTTAAAATTTTAGTATTACTTGCTTTTGTACCCTCCGTTTTACTCTGTAGGGTACAGAAAGAACAAATTTACCAATTTTTTTTACCTTTCTGTTATTTCGTGCAGGATATGGCTTTTAGGTGAACGGAAGGGATTGAGGAAATTAACCGAAAAATGGAGATAGCGCTCTACTTTATGTAAATAGCCTGGTTTGTATTGAAAGATTTTACTAAAAAGTTGAAGGGAATAGGGGTCATATTCCGTAAAAGAACCTTCATTTTCTGTGTCGGAAGAAGATGAAGCATTCAGCACCTTTTTGGTTTTCCAGTTTTTGCCGGTATAAAAACACAGATAGCTCGAATCACAGAGATCTATATCAACCGATTTACCATTTCTGATATAAACAGCTTTGCTGTAATTACTATGGTAATTGAACAGGACCAGATCGTACCCGCTTGTATTTTCAATAATACAGGAACTCATGCAGGAAGCCAGGGCTGAGGTATCTGTAAATAATTGACTGAATGGATTGATTCCGTTGGCTGGCCGCAGGGAGTCGTATAGTTTTGGTGTATTTCGTCCATAATCCATGGAATCACGCAGCAGGGTTTCCCGGCGGTATTTTATTAATGAAGTATTGGTGGCCGGAGTATTGGAAATAATAGTAACAGGAAGAGGTAATGAATCTTTATTAATGTTAAAATGGTTGAGATTTGGATAATTGGTGTACCTGATATTCTCAAAGCTGTTGTTAGCAGGAGTGTGCAGGCATGCCCTTACTATGAAAATAGTAAATATTACGGCTATGTAGGCAAGGTTGAAAGAATAGCCTCCACCTCCAGATGAAGTAGTTTTACCACCTTTAAACACCAGATGATTTCTCCTGATTAAATCGTGTAATTCAACATCAATATGTTCCACCTGCATGAGTGTACAACTACTGAGGTACACGAAATCTTTATCATGATTTTTTGTTTTTTGGTAAGCCACCAAAAAATTAATAAAAGCTGCGGTGAGGCTGTTTCTCAACTCATGGAATTCTTCCGGTAAACTGTTGAGGAATAGAGCAAATTCCCCTCTTTTCAAATACTCCACATCATTCAGATGAAGCTGTTGAATGTTTTCTTCAAAATTCTTTAAGCTGTTTACAATAAATTGCAGGGATTTAAATATTAGTTCGTAACAGTCTTCCAGAAAATTCTCCGGTAACTGTTTCAATAGAAAAATATAGGATTGGGCATCTACAAAATTTTTGGTATAAATACATTTTCTTATTTCAGCGGCAATTTTTTCAGTCAGTAACGTATAAACTTTTCCTTTTAGTTCTTCCGGTATTTGCAGGGTTTTAATTACAGCCAGGGGAAGTGGAGATGATTCATGCTCCAGAAAATGCAAGAGTGCTTTATTGCAGTAAATAAAGCTGTGTAAAGGCAGATCAGCGTTTCCGGTTAGTTTATCAATGGCCTTGATAACATCATCTTTGGTATAGTGATAGCCATTTATTTCTATGGTGTTGCAGCCCGTTAAATTAAATTCTGCTATCAGTTTTTTTCGCAAACGTAGTAAAGAGGCATCATCCAGTTGGGAAATGTTTTCCTCATCAATAGCTGGAATAATATGTAGAGGAGAAAAATAAGTCATTTTATCCTAATCCAGTTCCTGAAATCCTGTCCTGTAATACCACCCGGTTGGTTGATCCAAATAATTGTGAAAGCACTCCCCTTAATTCATCATAGTTTTTTCGCTCCAGTGCTTTTTCTCCACGCTCAAATAATAGCTTGGCCTGCTTATAATCGCGGTATTCCGATTGTGGGAGAGAAGTGTAAATAGTAAAATAAATGGTGAGCAGGGTAGGGCTGTGCAAAATCATTTTCATGATAAGGCGCATTTGTGTTTTCTTCAAATTATCTAATTGAAAATAACTCCCGCCTGATAATACCGATTGTTCTTTCTCCACCAACTGCCGGTGTTCTTCTTTATGTTGCGGATGAATATCCTCGTAATTCTCTATCCAATATTGCAGGGTAGACCTCCAGTCGTAATATTCTGTTTTCGCTTGTATGCTCCGGGGGTCTCCTTCCATTCCATATATCTGCTGAGCTAGTTTTCTTTTTTGTTCTTCCAGTTGGTATTTCGCATCTGATAGTTCTCCTTCTTTTATTGACATAAGTCCTTCGTACAACTCATGAATTTTTTCTGAGTAATGATGAAGACCCGCAGCCCGCTCGTAATCCTCATTGTCGGATGCTTTCTGAACTTCGGTTCCTATAAGGTTTTTTAACTCCTTTATCTCATCTCTCAGTTTTTGAATACTTACATAGCGTTCGGTCGGACTAAACACATTACGAAATTGCTGATTAAACAGTAAAAGGTTTACACTTACACTCACATCCCGGCTTTCGCTGATTTCAATTTTTATTTCAACATCGCTGCCCTTGATTAAATCGCTGGTAAGCTGTGAAGGATGAATTTCTATCACTCCAATTTTCTGGTTAGTATTAGGGTGTGATTTGTGATTACCCTCCAGTACATTAATGATCAGACTTTCCTCGCTGTTCTTTTTAATGGTTTTACTGATCTCGCGGTAAATTGTTTTTACAAGGGGTAGTATGCTGTTTCTTTCAAAGATTAACTGGCACCTGGTGGTATTGTTTTCGAAGTCATCCACTTCAATAGAAATGTCTTCGGGTAAGGGCTGACCAAATACATTAAATAAGCCATGTGTTATGGCTATAGCAGGGATATTGAGCTGTATTTCATTTTGCTGCGCATCAAAGATGCGTAGTTTAAATTGATTGAGGGTATTGGGCCGGAGTGTAATGAATTCTCCTATTTTTGATTTCAATGGCTTTAGCCCGGAGTCAAAACCTCCATCACTTCTGGTTATTCTGTAATGATGATCAGCAGGTGGATCAGTGATTAAAGCAGTTAAATATTCTTCGGTGTCTTTGGTAGTTTTATTGTAGGCCAGTTGTACTTTTAATGCGTTGTTATCTTCTCCATTGTTCTCTGTTTCGGAGTGCGGAGTAGCTTTTGTGGAAATTGCGGCTACCTTGTTTCCGGCATAATAAGCCGCTCCAATGGCTACCGCCGTTGTAGGATCAACCGTACAGTTAACCGGAACCCCCGTGTGCGCTTCAATTGACTCACGAACATAAGGAATATAGGTGCTTCCGCCTATCATAATAATTTCTTTCAGGTCAGAAAAACTTAAGGCATTTCTGGACACCACTTCATCGATCATCTGTATGGTTTCTTTAACTTTCCCGGCTATACATTTGTTCAGTTCATCCCTGTTCAGGTCAATAAACATATCCTGCTCACCTGCACCGCTAAAATCATAACTAAATTCAATTTCTGTTGAGGTTCTTGAACTCAGTTCTTTCTTGGCTTCTTCTGCTTTTAATAAAAGTATATAGTAAAGTTTTTCATGCTTGCCGTTGCGTTTGTTCAGTTCTTCCCGCAATTCTGTATTACCGGTAGCAGCAATGAGTTTGGGTAGAATAATTTCCATTACCAGTTTATGGTCGAAGTCAAGCCCGCCTAAGTAATTATCACCCTGATGATCCAGCACCCGCATTTCATCCTGGTTAATACCGATTAGCGCAACGTCAAAGGTTCCTCCTCCCAGGTCATACACCAGCCACTTCCCTTCTTTCAGTTCCTTGTTATTCTGCTTGTTAAAAAATGCCAATGAAGCGGCGATGGGTTCCTGTAGCAATACTACATCTTTAAACCCAGCTTCATAACCCGCTTTTTTGGTGGCATTGCTTTGTACGGTATCAAAGCTGGCAGGTATGGTTATTACAACAGATTCCGGTTTTTGCTGAGCGATCAAGAAATTTTTTAATTCAGCCAGCACCATGGCCGAAAGCTCGATAGGAGTGAGGTAAATGTTTTTTTGCGGAGAAAAGTATTTCTCCGAAGTCCCCATTTTACGTTTAAAACCGGCAAATACATTAAGGGGGTCTTTCAATAACCATTCTCTTGCTTTATCCCCAATCAGGGTTCTGTCGCCCCTAAAGGCAATACAGCTGGGCAAGGTTTCTTTAAATCCAATAGGGTTTTTAAACACTTCCACACCCGTTTCTGTGTATTTGGCAATAAGTGAATTGGTGGTTCCTAAATCTATCCCAAAATTAATCGTGTTCATAGGCTATTCACTGTTTAATTATTCCCTTCTACTATAACAATTCCACGTTGTACAATTTGTCCGTCTTTAACAATAACTGGTTTTATAACTTGTGTAATAGTTAGGTTAACTGTGCTGTTTCCGGCAATGGAGGCTTCTACATCTGTTCTTGTATCGCTGTATTTCTCGTCTTTTGGAGAATAGTAGTTAAAGCCCATTTCTTCAAACGACTGCCTGCAGCGGTTAAAGTAACGTTTGTATTCTTCGTTGTTGCTCAACTTTTGTTCAAGCTGAGTAAGTTGATTTATGATTTCGTACAACTGTTTCATCTGGATATGAATTTTTAGGATACAAGAAAAATAGCTGAATTAATTCCAGCTCATCAAAAACTACATACCCTGTTTTTTTCCAGGAATTGGTGAGGTTAATTTTTTCTATATTTTACTTCCAGTTCGTGTATTTCTATCAGGGGTTTTAAAAACTCTTCCAGATCGTAAACGCACAATTGTGAGGCAGCATCACATAAAGCTTTTGCAGGTTCGGGATGGGTTTCAATAAAAACTCCGTCAACTCCGCTGGCAACCCCTGCTCTGGAAAGTACCGGTAAAAATTCCCGGGCTCCACCTTTTGCATCTGAGCTGGGGATACCATATTTCCTCACGCAATGTGTAATGTCAAATACTACCGGATAGCCGATGTTGTTGAGGTGATAGAAACTCCTGGGGTCAACAATCAAATCATTATACCCAAAGGTATATCCTCTTTCGGTTAAAATTATCTGATTATTACCGGCGTCAGCACATTTTTGTGCAGGGTGTTTCATATTATCCGGAGCAAGAAATTGCCCATGTTTAATATTGATGACCTTACCCGTTTTAGCTGCAGCCACCAGTAAGGTAGATTGCATGCACAGGTATGCTGGTATTTGAAGCACATCACACACCTCTGCTGCTGCTGCTGCCTGATCAGGATAATGAATATCGGTGAGCACAGGAAAACCAAACTGTTCTTTAACTTTTCCAAGCAGGGTCACCCCTTTTGCTAAACCAGGACCATCGTAATAGGCTAAACTGCTACGGTTGTCTTTTTGAAAAGAAGATTTGTAAATAACAGGGATTTTTAATTTGGCTGAAACCTCTTTTAATTTTTCCGCTGTTTTCAGCATAATGTATTCTTCCTCAATTACACAAGGACCTGAAATAAGAAAGAGCTGGTCGCTACCGCAGCTAATGTTACCAACACGAATTATTTTTTTCTCCATTATACAATGAATTAACTGTTAAAAAGCGACAATTTTATAAGCGCTTGTATAAATTTTTGATATAGGTAAGATCCACTTTTTCTTTCCAGTTTTCGCCAAAAGCCTGATGCCACATGTGCGGAAGGTTATAAGCTACTTCCGCCATTTGTGTTAGGGTTTCATCCGACCACTTAGCCGAAATTCCTGTAGGCAATTGGATATCATGTTTATGCAACATTTGTTTAAATTCCTGAACTCCCTGCCCATAAATATCTTCCAGGTGCTGAAAGGCAACGCAGTTGGCATAACAATGGCGGTAGTCCAGTATTTTAGATAAGCCATAGGAAAGGGCGTGGCATACACCTACTTCAGAATAGCTTAAACTTAAACCACCCATCAGGGAGGCCACCATTAATTTATCATCATTATCGGCACTTCTGCCACTATTTTCATTTAAATACACTTCCCGGCATAGGGATAGCGCCTGCTCGGCATAAGCATGGCTAAAGGCATTATTTAAAGTTCCGTTTTCCGATTCAATGCAATGGATATACGTATCCATGCCTGTATAAAACCACCAGTCCTGTGGCACCGTTGCAATTAATTCGGGATCAAGTATAATTTGATTGAAAACAGTCCATTCACATTTTAAGCCCAGCTTCTTAATAGGTCCGGTTAAAACAGCAGTACTGCTGCATTCTGCTCCTGTTCCACTAATGGTGGGTATGCCCAAATGGTAAACTCCAGGTTGTTTAATCAGATTAAGCCCCTGATACTGTGTAGAAGAGCCTTCATTGGTAAGCATAAGTGAAACGGCTTTGGCAATATCCATGATGCTTCCGCCACCTATGCCAATAACTCCACTCGGAAGGCCTTTTCCTTTCAGGATTTTATCCCGCAACTCATCTACCTGCTGGGTAGTTGGTTCATGTTTATCTACATCTTCAAAAAACAAAACATCTTCAGGCTTTAGTGGAAGTTGTTGTACCAGATTTTTACCATTAAAGTAATTATCGATAATGTAAACAAAATATTGTTTATTCTCTTTTCTATGTGGCTCAATAATGGCCTGAAGTGTAGATAGACTTCCGCGGCCGAACACCACTTTCTCTATGTTTTTGAAGTTTTTAAACATACTTCTTTGTAATATTAACGTTAGGAGTTAACAGGTTGTAAGGCCTTTTGGTAACAATGGCTAATGTTTTTCACCAGTAAGTCCATTTCTTCTTTGGTCCAGGTACACCGGATTCCAAAAGAAATCAATCGCCCAACTACTTCTTGTGATTTGGGAAGTTGAAGGTTTTTATAGTCCTGGGGCACGCCAAAAATTTCAATGGGCAGTTTAGAAACTGTTTTTAATTCTTTGATGTGTGTCCATTGATTAATGAAGTGATACATGTTGGTGTACCAATAATTAAAGCCACCAACTCCGGCTTTAGTTAATTCCTGAACAGTAAGTCCGGCAACTTCGGTGTTAGGTAATAATAGATTAAGAAAAGTAGCAGAATCTCCTTCAGGGTCTGCAAGTTGTGCAAAGGATATTCCGTTTATTTTTGACAATTCCTGTGTCAGGTAATTTTTGTGTTCCCGGTTTTTTTTGCGGATAGAGGGAACCTTACGGGTTTGTGCTAAGCCAATAGCGGCATGCAGTTCGCTGATGCGGTAATTAAATCCCAGGTAAGGATGGTTTTCCATTCCTCTGTTGTTACCAATATGATCATGACCATGATCACTATACACATCAGCTTTCTTATAAAGTTCTTCAGAATTGGTAACTAATACACCACCTTCACCTGCCGTTGCAATTTTAAAAAAGTCGAAGGAATAACTACCGGCATGGCCAAATAAACCGGTGCAGGTTCCTTTGTAGGAAGCAGCAAAGGCCTGTCCGGCATCTTCCACAAGTATAAATTGATGTTCTTTAACAACTTTCATGATGGAATCCATGTCAGCCATAGCTCCACACATGTGAACTAAACATACTGCTTTGGTTTTTGAACTAAGCGCTTTTTTTATTCCCGTAGCACTCAGGCACAGGGTTTCATCAATTTCAGCAAATACAGGCAGGGCACCAATAAACAAAACGGCTTCAATGGTGGCAATAAAAGTGAAGGGGGGTACTATTACTTCGTCTCCGGCACCAATTCCGCTGGCTGCAAGGGCTGTAGCTATAGCTGTTGAACCACTGCTCATGGCATGGGCGTACTTAGCACCAGTTATAGTTTTTACTTCTGTCTCAAAATCACGGGCTTTCCAGTGGTTGTTTCGTTGGGCATCATGGTTGTAGCGGAACAAAATTCCTGTTTCCAATACGTCGTTAATTTCTTTGCGCTCTTCTGCGCCAAATAATTCGGTTCCTGGCATAAGAATGGTTTAAAGCTACAAATATAGTAATTATTAGGGATAGGCGAATTGGGTAAGCTGGTTGGTCGTATCAGTATTCCCACATGTCTAACTCAAAATTCAATAGAGATTCTTTTACCCTTTCCGATTCCAGTAAGCCATCAATTCCGTGCGCGTATTCATGAATAAAACGATCATATACGTTACTTTCTTTTATGATTACGCTGTTGAATTTTCTTTTCATGAACAACTGATCAAAGCTTAGCTCCATGCCATCATTTTTACCATTTACGGCTTTAAAAGTACTGAGCCAGGCTCGGCATTGGGGGTAACTGACCCAAAATAAAGGTATCAGCAGATCTTTGTCCATATCATATTTCACCGGACAAATCCCCATTATCCTTACATCCATAACCGACCTTTGTTTATCAAAGAACCAGGTTTCTTTGATATAGTACTGCATAATGGTTTCGGTTGCTAAAGTATCGCTAACCGCCTTTGGGTAATTATAAGCCTCACCATTTTCTTTCACGTCGTAAACGGTGATGGTATCTATTTTGGCGATGAGTTGAAGAAATTCTCCCATTTTCATTGGTTGAGATAGTTCGCCTTCAGCAGTTGAATGACTGTAGGGAGTTATTTTGTTCTCTAAGACCCCCTTTTTTAAAATATTGAATAAGGATAGGTGACCGGAATGGTGTGCATAAAGTGGGAAGTAATAGGGGAAATTTATTCTTTCTTTCAAGTCAATCTTTCGCCAAATAGTTTTGGACCATACCACATCAGCTTCACGTATGGTTGTATAGGCGAGTTGAGTTTGAGCGCGGATGGACAGGATACCCAGTAAGCCCGCGATAATGAGTGTTTTTTTCATGTTGTATCGAGTTAAGCTTGCTTTTTAGTATTCGTTATATGCCCGCCAGGGTTAATTTAACCGCCTCCAAGAATAATGGTATAGCAGGCCGGGACTATTCCAATCACTTAGATCGCAGCTAATTTTCTTTATTGTATAATGACGAAAAAAGAAGAAAATTACAGAAGTAGAAATATTTTTTTTGTGAAGGAAGTACTGTAAAGATTCAATAGTAAAATAACGTGAGTTATGGATAAGATTAACATTAAGTGGTTGAGAAGTAAAAAGATAAGTAAACAATGGTAGCCAATAAAAGTAGACTTTAGGGTTGCAACAAAAAAGCAACTTAAATGGCCACCATTGTAGATAAAGAAAAATTAGTTGAAATTTATGTTAATTGTGATGATTTTGTTAAAGAGTTTTTAGTGATTTTTCAGCAGCATCACCTTCAAAACAAGCCAGTTCTATCAAAGAGAACCAGAACACCTGTTCTAAGTCCTAGTGAAATAATGACTATTCTGATATTTTATCATTTAAGCGGTTTTAAGAACTTTCAATATTATTACACAGAATTAGTTTGCAAAAGATTAAGGAAGGATTTTCCCATTCTAGTAAGCTATGAACGCTTTGTAGCTCTGACACCACGGGTGATGCCTTTATTATTGGCCTATATGCATTTAGCCAGAATGGGTAAGGAAACAGGGATCTATTATGCAGACTCAAAGAAGTTGCCAGTTTGTGATAACCGGAGAATTAATCAAAATAAAGTTTTTCGTGGCTATGCCGATAGGGGTAAAAATTTAACATCTCTGTCGAATTTAGCTGCAATGTGGTTTAAACTTTCCTTCGCGCCTTCGGGTGTAGTGAGTATTCTCTGCCAACCCTACAGGGATTCATCTGGCAGGGGGTGACTGATTTCGCTGAAGCAAAGGTCTCAGGAATAAAAAAAGGGAGCCTTATTGAGCCCCCCTTTCCATGAATAAGAAAATAGCTTAGAAATGCCACAAGTCGTGTTCATATTGGAATATATCTTTTTTAACTCTGTCGCTTTCCAATAAGGCATCAATGCCTTTAGCGTATTCCTGAATATTTCTATCGTATACGTTCGTTTCTTTCAATACATAACTATTGAACTGGCGCTTCCAGAAGATATCTTCAAAAGTTCGTCTTTCGGCATCGTTTTTAGTATTAAAGGTTTCGTTCATCGCAAATATTCCGCGGCAGGCTGGGAAATAAATCCAGAATAACGGAATATCGATACCTTTGGCTTCATCATATTTTTGAGGACAAAGACCTAAAATTCTAACTTCTAACACAGACTTTTGCTTATCAAAAAACCAGTCTTCTTTTATTTTGTAAGAAAGTACTTTTTCGTAAATGCTGGTTGAGTCACAACGCCAAACTTTGGTAATAATTTCTTCACCAGTATTGGGGTCAATATCCCTGTTCTCTGCGCTATCGCAAAATACCAGTTTTTCTTTGATATTAGCAGCAGTCATAGGGCTCAAAAATTCCTCATCATTAAAGCATACTAATTGATCTGTAAGAGCAGCTTTTTTAATACACTGTATAAGGGAGGTACGCCCATTCACTTCAGATACCGGGTAGAATAAAGGGTGATTAATTTTTTCCCTCAGGTCAATAAACCGCCAAACTCTTTTTTCCCATTGAACATCAGCTTCACGCAGAAAAGTGTAAGGAACAAATCTTCTATTCGTTGTATTTTCTTTATCGTAAATGCCATCTTTATAATCTCCGGGTTGAAAAACCTGAGCATTTCCATTGTTTGCAAGAACAAGGAAGAGAGCAGTAATTATAAACAATCTTGTTTTCATGCTTTCTGTTTTTATTTATAATGTCTTTTACCCAAAAAGATTACAAAAATAATTAATTTTTAACTTTCAGCGTAACGCCTGGTATTGAACGAATCGTTCCATCAGGTCCCTTTGCTTTTACGTTATCAATAAATATTTTACCTCCAGTGGTAATTTGACCTAACTTAGCTTTCATTTCACTGGTTAAGCCAGGGCCTTGTCCGGTTGCCACATAAGGCGAACCTTTAATGATTGCTGTAAGTTCGTAGGAAACAACGAGAAAATTAGCCTGGAAATCAAAACCTTCAAGTAAAGCTTGTACCCCACCAATGCCACCTACTTCAATTTTTTTAATGTCGGTGGTTCCTTTTTTACCGGCAACAGCAGCTACAGGATCTGGAATTTTTTTCACCCTGAATTTTTTAGGAGGCCCCTGAGGTTTGGTACCTGAAGCGGTTTTTTGAGAAACCGAAATATTACATTCTCCAGGACTGGTACATACTACATCAAACTGGCCAGGGCCTTTAGAAATTAATTTAGCACCGCCGCCGCTTACGTTAACAACTAATTCGCTGGGAGCAACACCTGCAGCAGACACTGCAATAGGGTTAGGCACACCAATATAAAACACATTCATTTTTTCGGGTTCCACAGCTACCGAAGGAGGAGCCACCATATAACTTTGTTGAAAAGGGTAATATTCAAAATCTCCTTTAGGGTTTTTAAGTTTAATAACCCCTCCAAATTTCTGCTCACCTGCACCACCGGTTTTTTGGGTATAAGTACCAATTCCACCGGATAAATTCGGTAATGCCGATCCTTCACTTAATAATTTTTTGTTGATGCTGTCATAAGCAGCCCCCATTAAAATCTGCATATTTTCACTGGAAAAAGCATTGGAAGATGCGGCCAGGAAGATATCAGCCGTATAGTCCTGACCAGCCTGAATGTAACTGGAAGGAGCAATTACTTTAGCCGATAATTTGTCAAATTTAAATGAGGTTTTACCGAGAGCACCGGAAAGCTGTGCAATAAGTTCAGCTTCAACGTTTTTAACGTCAGATTGAATTTTAGATAAATTGGTTAATACGGCCGCTAAGGGTAAGTGATAGAAATTCAGCAACTCCCAGGTAACAGGTACATCGTCTTCTTTTTCTTTGGGGTCTTCGGGTTTGATGGCTTCAATCTTCTTTTTAACACTCTCATAATCCTCTTTCAACAGCTTGTTCTGGCCTTTTTGCAGGTCATCAAAAATCTTAACATAACTATCATGTGCTTTCATGATACGTTTTCTTAGATCAACAGCAGTAAACTCACCATCAGAAGGGGTAGCAGGTTCAGCACCAATCATTAAATAAGTTGGCTTATCATAATTATCTTTAGCCTGACAATATTTTAGTTGCATCGTATCGGCCATAGCTTCTGATTCCGGGCCTTCTACAACAAATATGACTTTATTTTTTAATTTTTCAATATGCGCATCCAATTCGTCGGTTATTTTCCGGATCTCAATTGCTTTTTCATAGTAGGGTTTTGCGCCAGGGCTGGACTCTATAGCTTTTTTAAAGCCTTCCATTACCCTTTTGGTGTTTTCACCGAAGTTATTATTAGTTCTTTCCAAACTACTATTCACCATAACGAAACCGTTTAGGATGTCTTTAGAAACGTTCATCGCAAGAAGACAGGTAAGTACCAAGTACATCATACCAATCATTGCTTGCCTGGGGGTTTGTTTGCCACCTCCTGCCATTTTTTTAGAAGATTATAAGGTTATACGTTAGTGTTAATTAAATCAAGATCTCTGTGTAATTCTTAATTCTTAATTATTAAGAATTACGGTTAAAATTCATCGCAGTTAACATATTTCCATAAATGGTGTTAAGCGCAGAAAGATTAGAGGATAAAGTGGAAATTTCGGATTTGTATTTTTTAGTATCCTCAACAGAGTCATTCAGGTTTCTCATTAATTCACCTAAACCTTCATAGAATTTGCTGGTAGCTTTTAAGTGGTCGTTGCTTCCTTGTAATTGTAATTCATAAGAAGCGTTTAAAGCAGATAAATTTTTGGAAACCTTGCTTAATTGTTCTCCAAAGGATGTTCCTTCATCACTGCTTAAAGAAAGCCCGGTAAGAGCTTCTGCAGCCTTGCTGTATGAATCAGAAAGTGAATTTACGTTTCTGGCGGCAGATTTAACACTGTCCACATATTCATTAGTTGCGGCATGAGCTGTGGAAATATCTGCCATTTTATTAGCATTTTCACTTAGATTTCTAAGACCAGTTCCTAAACTTTCAATAAGTTCTGGGCCAATCTTGGCTTGCTCCAGCATATTGTCTAATTGTTCAGTAACAGTACCGTGTTCTTCTTCTTTAATTTCTTCCTCTTCGTGATGATGAGCACCCATTCCAGCCAGTTCGGGGTAAGCAATGGTCCAGTCAATATCCTCATGTGGAATATCCAAGGCAGACATGATAAAGATGATAGCCTCAATGGACAGACCTACGATAAGCATAAGACTAGCACCTGGCCAGTGTTGAATCTTAAACATAGCCCCGATTACAACTACTGCTGCTCCTAAACCTGAAGTTAAGTGAACCACTCTTTTAAAACCGGTTACTTTGGGTAATTTGCTCATAATTCTATTTGTTTATTTGGTTTTGTTAGTTAAAAATATTCAGCGAGATTATAGAATATTATTTTGCTTCATCATCTTTGGCACGACCAAGATAAGTCATCACGCACCTAAACCCAACATAACACTTAGCAGTATCTTGATATTCATATGTTC
>JACCDP010341973.1_pt1 | contig 21932 bp, 20 predicted proteins | sample 7445841 | NCBI WGS metagenome assembly JACCDP01 (sample SAMN15323441, study PRJNA562643) | freshwater metagenome | isolation source: river surface water | place: USA:Blue River Watershed | collected 2017-08-17
CCTTTTTATTTTCATCGACTCTATGCAGTCTACATCCTCTCCATTTTTCTTTACACGCGCTTTTTTACTTTGCTTAGTTGCAGGTGTGCTGACTGTTTTTTCATTTGCGCCTTTTAAGATCTGGCCGCTGCAATTAATCGCTCTCACCACGCTGTTTTATTTTGTGCACCAGATGCCGAATGTGCAGCGCGCAGCATGGTTAGGATGGGCATTTTCTTTTTCTTCAATCGCTATAGGTACCCATTGGCTATATGTCAGTTTGCATGACTATGGTGGACTGCATCCATTACTCACTGTATTAGCAGTCGCATTACTAGCTGCTGGTTTGGGATTGTTATATGCGATCGCAATCGCTGCTGCTACGTGGCTAAGTGTGCGCATTAAAAACACGGTCATCTCTTTTTTACTCATCCTGCCTGCATGTTGGATGCTAGCGGATTGGACGCGCGGTTGGATTTTTACTGGCTTCTCATGGTTGGTGACAGGCTATGCACACACTGCCAGTCCACTCTCTGGTTATGCAGCATTAATTGGTGTGTATGGCCTAGGTTGGTTAGCTGCTGTATTAGCGGGATGTCTGGCTCTGATGCTGCATCAAAAAAAATTGCATAAACCTGCATTGGCATTACTGGTCTGTATTCCTCTACTCGGTTTAATTTTGCAATCACTTACATGGACCAAACCTATAGGCTCATTGATTTCTGTGCGTCTCTTGCAAGGTAATGTCGCACAAGAGATGAAATTTGCACCGGATCAATTGAATCAAAGTTTGCTGATGTATCAGCAGATGTTGACTGCATCATCAGCTGATTTAATCGTGACACCGGAAACTGCCATTCCTGTTTTTATTTCAGAGCTACCAGCAGACTATATAAAATTTTTATCTGATTTTGCGAATAAAACGCAGAGCCAGTTAATGATAGGTTTACCTTGGACGACTGCACCTGATGTGTATTTCAATAGCGTGATAGGACTAGGTAGTGCTAGTAGTAACGCCTATCGCTATGACAAACATCATCTGGTGCCATTTGGTGAATTTATTCCTGTAGGAGCGCACTGGTTTATCAATCTGATGCACATACCACTCGGAGATTTCACACGCGGCAATCTCATCCAAGATGCCATGCCCGTGAAAGATCAGTGGATATTGCCAAATATCTGCTACGAAGATTTATTTGGTGAAGAAATCGCACATCAATTACGCGCAGCCCAACAGCAAGGCAAACCTGTCGCCAGTGTATTACTAAACGTTTCCAATATTGCATGGTTTGGTGACACCATCGCTTTACCTCAGCATTTGCAAATTTCACAAATGCGCGCGCTAGAGACTGGCCGGCCCATGCTGCGCGCTACCAACACAGGCGCCACTGCGATTATTAACGCGCAAGGGCAGCTTGTGGATGCCTTACCTGCCTTCGAACGCGCCAGTTTGTCGGGGCAAGTGCAGGGCATGCAAGGCCAGACACCTTACATCTTATTTGGTAATGTTCTGCCAGTAGGACTAGCATGTTCACTACTCTTTCTGCTCTGGTTGCGAGCACGACGTAATCAGTCTTAATTCAGTCTATTCCTTAGGCGACCTGCAGCATAAAACCCGTTAAAATCTAGGGCTTAGTGAATTCATTTTGCTCTATCAAGGACCGTTTGCATGCTCACCTTCCAACAAGTGATTTTGACTCTACAAGAGTACTGGGACGCACAAGGATGCGCACTCCTACAACCCTATGACATGGAAGTAGGCGCAGGCACTTCACACACCGCAACTTTTTTACGCGCCATTGGTCCTGAGCCTTGGCGCGCTGCTTACGTACAGCCATCACGTCGCCCTAAAGATGGTCGCTATGGCGAAAATCCAAATCGCATGCAGCATTACTATCAATATCAAGTTGTACTCAAACCTGCACCAGAAAATATTCTCGATTTATATTTAGGATCACTGGAAGCACTCGGACTCAAACTCAAAGAAAACGATGTACGTTTTGTGGAAGATGATTGGGAAAATCCAACTCTAGGTGCATGGGGTCTAGGTTGGGAAGTGTGGCTAAATGGTATGGAAGTCACACAGTTCACTTATTTCCAGCAAGTGGGCGGCATAGATTGCAAACCTGTACTTGGTGAAATCACTTACGGTATTGAACGTCTAGCGATGTACTTACAAGGCGTAGAAAATGTTTTTGATTTAGTGTGGACAGAATGGGTAGAGCATGGCGTGAAACGCAAACTCACTTATGGTGATGTGTTTCATCAAAATGAAGTCGAACAATCGACTTACAACTTTGAACATTCAAATGCTGAATTTTTGTTCTCACTATTTAGTAATTACGAATCCGAAGCAAAACGTTTATTAGAAGTGCCTTTGGCTTTACCTGCTTATGAAATGATTTTAAAAGCAGCCCATACTTTTAATTTACTCGATGCACGTGGTTCCATCTCTGTGACTGAACGTGCGGCTTACATCGGTCGCATTCGTAATCTTTCGCGCGCAGTAGCACAAGCTTATTACGCATCCCGTGAAGAATTAGGCTTTCCTATGTTGGGTGATACCCGCACTGCTGCTTAATGCAATGCACATGCCTTTCTTTTTTATTCGTAAACCGAAATTACCTATCTGAACAACATGAAGCAAACACTGCTAGTTGAACTGCTCACTGAAGAACTGCCACCCAAAGCGCTCGCTAAATTAGGCGAAGCGTTTGCTGCTGCGATGTTTGAAGGTTTATCTTCGCGCGCATACTGTGATGCGGATGCAGTTGCCACTGCTTACGCAACACCGCGTCGACTCGCTGTTAGCATCACTGATGTACGTGCTACCTCACCTGACAAAGCTATCCGTGAAAAAGTTTTACCCGTTACGATTGCTCTCGACAAAGAAGGTCAGCCTGCACCACCTCTCACTAAAAAATTAGCGGCACTGGCACAGCAAGCAGGATGCGATGCAATCACACTCAATCAACTTGAACGCGCTCAAGATGGTAAAGCCGAGAGTTTTTTCTTTACCTATACAGCTGCAGGTCAAGCGTTACAGATTGGCCTGCAAACCACATTAGAAGAAGCCATCACAAAATTACCTATTCCTAAGGTAATGAGTTATCAACGTCCAGATGGCACAACCGTACAATTTGTACGTCCAGTGCATAAGCTGATTGCTTTACATGGCAGTGACATTATTCCTCTCACCTTACTTGGACTACAGTCGAGCAATGTCACTTTAGGTCATCGTTTTTTAAGCACGCAAAAAGAAATTCTGATTCCGTCCGCAGAGAAATATGCTGATTTATTAGAAGCACAAGGCAAAGTCATCGCCAGCACGCCGGTGCGTAAAGAAAAAATACGCTCTGCTTTAATGAATCAAGCCGGCACCGATAAAATTCTCATGCCTGAGTCTTTATTAGACGAAGTCACTGCACTCGTTGAATGGCCAGTGGTATATGAATGCCACTTTGATCAAGAATTTTTATCCGTGCCGCAAGAATGCTTAATCCTGACTATGCAAACGAATCAAAAATATTTTGCATTAACAGACAAAGAAGGCAAGTTACGTTCGCGCTTTTTGATCGTCTCTAATTTAGCGACTGACAATCCACAGCATATTATCGAAGGTAATCAACGTGTGGTACGTCCACGTTTGTCCGATGCAAAATTCTTTTTTGAACAAGATAAAAAGAAAAAACTCAGCGATAGACTGAGTAATTTAAGTAGTGTGGTGTATCACAACAAACTAGGATCACAAGCCGAACGTAATCAACGTGTCGTCAACATTGCGACTGCGATTGCAGCATCGTTGGGAGCGGATAGCAAACTTGCGCAACGTGCAGCACAATTATCTAAAGCTGATTTACTCACTGACATGGTAGGTGAATTCCCTGAGTTGCAAGGCATCATGGGTACTTACTATGCACAACATGATGGCGAACATGCTGAGGTTGCCACTGCAATTTCAGAACACTATCAACCGCGTTTTGCAGGTGATGCTCTTCCAGCCACTTCTACCGGCACTGTGGTTGCTCTTGCAGATAAGTGTGAAACCTTGATCGGCATATGGGGTATAGGCTTAGTACCCACTGGTGATAAAGACCCTTACGCACTGCGCCGTCATGCATTAGGTATTTTGCGCATGATGACGGAAAAACGTTTAACACTTTCGCTCTCGCATTTAATTCAACAAAGTGCTGTGAATTTTTCTGGCAATGCACATTTTTCTGATCCGTCGCAAGATGTACTGCATTTTCTCTATGACCGTCTGCGTGGATTATTACGTGAGCGCGGCTATGCACAAGATGCGATTGAAGCTGTGGTAGCGCAGCATCCTGATCGCTTAGATGACATTACCGAACGCTTAGATGCAGTGAAAGCTTTTGCTGCACTACCGGAAAGTCAATCACTGGCTGCCGCAAATAAACGCATCTCGAATATTTTGAAAAAAGTTGAAGGTACGCATGGTGAAGTCCAAGCCAATCTATTAGAGGAAGCTGCTGAACAACGTTTATATGGCGCCATGACAGAAACCCGTGTTGCAGTTGATCGTGCTTTTGCTGCTGGAGATTTTGCAGCTACGCTAAAAGCATTGGCTGCATTACGTGATGACGTAGATGCATTTTTTAATGATGTGATGGTGATGGCTGAGCAACCAGCATTACGCGCAAATCGTTTAGCTTTGCTGCATACCTTGCATGGCATGATGAATCGTGTTGCTGATATTTCAAAATTAGCAGCTTAATAAAATTACTTAATCATCTGAATGCATGATGTCATTACGATTTTTTATCAACCTATGTTGCTTTAATCTCTCATGAAGCTGATTGTTATTGATCGCGATTGTGTGATTACGCCACTCCCCGATGCGCCGGCACATGGGGTGTCAGGATGGCAGACACATTCTGCAGCAATCGCAGAGATAGCTAAGTTGAATCAGAGTGGTTATCACGTTGTGGTGACGAGCAATCAACCTGGTATTGCAAAAGAACAGTTTGATATGAAAGAACTGAATGCCGTTCATAACAAACTTCATCGTACTGCACAGGCTTTAGGCGCCCATATTGATGCACTCTTTTTTTGCCCACATGCTGCGCAAGACGACTGCGATTGTCGTCAACCTAAGCCGGGTATGTTGCAAGCGATAGGAAGCCGTTTTGAAGTTAGCTTGAAGTATGTAGCAGTGGTGGGCGATACTCTGCCAGTGTTACAAGCTGCGTTCGCAGTCGGTAGTCTGCCTTATTTGCTGCTCTCCGATAAAGGGCAGCGTACGAGGGAAAAAGGTGGCCTCCCTCCCAGCACTATCGTCATGCAGGATTTACATGAAGTTGTTGAAAGCTTACATCAACGTGAAATATTAGCCGCTGAAACTATTGAAGCAGCTCGCCACGCTCTACATAAGAAAAAATAATTTTTACTTCCTAGAATTCACTCACCCCTTGCTGGAGCCGGTATGCCTCAAAACGGTCTGTTTATAAGATCACTATTATTTGCTGGTTTGCTTTTGATTGCTACCGTAATCTGGGCCATGGCTTGTTTAGTTTTTTTCTCATTTCCTTATCGCTTACGCTATTGGTCAATCTCGCGCTGGAATGTGTTTGTGATCTGGGCAGCCCGCACGGTGTGTGGGATTGATTATCAAATTAAGGGATTTGAAAACCTTCCCGATGCCCCTGTTATCTTATTGTCTAAACATCAATCAGCATGGGAAACGATTTTTTATCTCTGTGTGATGCCACGTCCTTTAATTTTTGTTTTTAAGCGTGAATTATTGTTTGTGCCTTTTTTTGGTTGGGGATTAAGTATGTTGAAAATGATCGCAATCAACCGCAATAAAGGACGCGATGCTATGGCACAGGTAATCGCTATTGGCAAAGATCGTTTAGCTGATGGGCAGTGGGTGATTATGTTCCCAGAAGGGACACGTACGGCCGTTGGCAAACAAGGGCAATATAAAGCTGGTGGTGCGCATTTAGCTATAGGCACTTCCACTCCGGTGGTACCCATTGCTGTGAACTCTGGTGACTGTTGGCCCCGCAATGCTTTCATTAAAACACCAGGTAAGATTACCGTGTCTATTGGTAAACCCATCTCTCCAGAAGGGCATAATCCACAAAGTCTGATGCGGGAAGTCGAAAATTGGATAGAATCTGAAATGCGCGTCATTACGCCTGGTGCCTACGCTAACAAAAATGACGATGTTTAATCAATCTGCTTATATTGCGACCCACACTGCATGTCACTGACACGGCTCTTACGCAAGCATATGAATGACCCTAGCCAGCTATCGCTGCTGCTGGATGCTTACACGCCAGATGTCACTAGCGTTGTTTCTCCTACTCAGGAAATACAAGCGAACCTTGTACCAGCAGATAGTTTTACTGTTGAGACCCACGAATCTAAACATGCTTTGAATGAAGCACATCGTTCAGTTAGTCCAAAACCTGGAACGCGACGCATCATGCTGGATCAAACAGCATTAGATTATCAATTGTTGCGCTCTAAACGTCACACCATAGGCTTTGCAGTCAGCGAGGAAGGATTGAGAGTCACTGCGCCGCGCTGGGTACCTGTTACGGAAATTGAACTCGCGATTATTGAAAAACAAAATTGGATTTTCAATAAAATGAATGAGCAACGTGAGCGCTCAGTGCGACGCTTGCAACCCCCTATGCGCTGGCAAGATGGCGCAACGATTCCTTATCTGGGCACCACTATTACGATTAAGCTAGATGAGTCTGTACAAGCAGGCGTAAGATTTGATGAGTCTGCACTTGTTCTTTATATCAGCCTACCCGCTTCAGCGAGTGAGCAACAATTAAAAGATCGCGTATTAGGCTGGTTACAAGGTGAAGCGAAAAAATTATTCGCAGAACGACTTGCGATTTATGCTGAAAAACTGCAAGTTCGCTTTCAAAGCTTTGCTCTCTCGTCTGCTGCAACACAATGGGGATCATGTACTGCGGAGGGTCGCATCCGCTTAAATTGGCGGCTGATGCATTTTGCATTGCCTAATATTGATTATGTGATTGCGCATGAATTAGCACACCTACGTGAAATGAATCACGGCCCTGAATTTTGGGCAACGGTGCAATCAGTCTTCCCAGAGTTTGCAGCAGTGCGTAAAGCTTTACGTAATCACGAGCCAGAAAAGCTACCCGTATTTTAAAAGGAAGATAAATGCGCTTACTTCACACCATGCTGCGTGTAGGTGATATGCAGCGCTCCATTAATTTTTACACCAAAGTCATGGGTATGACTTTGCTGCGCACTACAGATAGACCTGATCAAAAATATACCCTCGCTTTTCTTGGCTATGGCAGCAATCCTGATCATGCAGAAATTGAACTAACCTATAACTATGGCGTGGATCATTATGACTTAGGCTCTGCTTACGGTCATATCGCTATTGGCGTACAAGATGCTGCAGCAACTTGCGCTGCCGTTAAAGAGAGTGGCGGCAATGTCACACGCGAAGCGGGACCTGTAAAAGGTGGCAATACCGTCATTGCGTTTATTCAGGATCCAGATGGTTACAAGATAGAGTTGATAGAGCGGGATGCTTAAGTAATTCAGCATACATGCATTCATTTCAAACTATCAATTTTTTATCTAGAATTACTTACTCTTCAATACTCTAAACGATGAGCAGTAAATTTTCTGTATAACGCTTAGCATAATCATCACAGCGCACGGTAATCAATCGATTTTCATTCGCTGGCATATAAGTAATTTTCCCTCCGCCACAACCAACAATCAGATCTATTCTTAACTGATAATCTGATTTACATTCTTTGTTTATAAATTGAATACTGCTGAGTGCCAGACTAGGCAAAGTTTTTGCAGAGATACGGCAACTTGGTCTATGTACTTTTAATACGCGCAATCCCACTAACTTAGCTGCATGTATGAGTAAATCCGTTGTGTAGGGCGCAATCAACTCGTTAATAGATAAAAATTCATGCACTGAGATTTTTTTTATCTCGCATAAAGTATTCAGTGCCCAAAAGAAATCTTCTTTTTGTAGAGTTTCACTCTCTCCTACTATTCGTTTTTGTAAGCGCAGGAAAGTCATCTGGCTTGTTCCTTTTATTATTTAAAAAGGAAACAAATCTATTTTCAGACATGCTGGTGGTCAATCTACTTTTAAATCTTATGCAGAATACGCACAGACCAATAGTATTCGTTATCACAATTCAAGCTATCTAAGTGATTACTCAACTTATGTTTGTTCAGCTAATGCTCGCGCTAAACTGACAAATTGTTCAACTGAGACGGTTTCTGGTCTAACAGTAGGATCTATGTGTAGATCTATGAGTTGGTTTTCAGTGAATAGGCCAGATAAACAATTGCGTAAGACTTTGCGCCTTTGAGAAAAAGCTTTCATCACTACGAGTTCTAATTTCTGTTGTTCGCACTCTAATGGCTTTGCAATTGGAATCATACGTACTATGGCTGATTCTACTTTAGGTGGCGGGTCAAATGCGGTCGGTGGCACAATGAATAGACAATCCATTCTATAACGCAATTGCAGCATGACGGAGAGACGGCCATATTCTTTACCACCCGGCTCAGCGACCATGCGCTCCACCACTTCTTTTTGCAGCATGAAATGTTGATCAATAATCTGCGCACTAAAGTCTGCTAAATGAAATAGCAAGGGTGTAGAAATATTATAGGGAAGATTACCCACCACACGTAACTTGCGATCGGACTGTGCTGCGTTGATTAACGATCCAAAATCAAATTGCAAAGCATCTGCCGCATGCATGATGAGATGGGATGATTTGAATTTTTTTTCTAACAGTACAACCAAGTCTCGGTCAATTTCAACTACATGCAATGCTTTTAATGATTGCAATAGTAAAGCAGTCATTGCGCCCTGACCTGGTCCAATTTCCACCATGTGATCATCGTCTTGCGGCGAAATCGCACTAATGATGCTGCTTAAGACTAATTGATCGGTTAAAAAATTCTGACCAAAGCGTTTTCTGGGAATGTGCTTCATGTATTAATGCGCCGCTGTATGCACTGTCGTATGCGCGACCATCTGCGCAGCGACTTTAATTGCGACTGTCATGCTACTAAAGTCTGCGCGCCCCAATCCTTGCGCAGCAAGATCTAGTGCAGTACCGTGATCAACTGAGGTACGTATCAGCGGCAATCCTAAGGTGATATTCACACCCTGACCAAAGCTTGCGTATTTCAGAACAGGTAAACCTTGATCGTGATACATCGCTAATACGCAATCTGCTTCTTGTAAATATTTAGCTTGAAACAAGGTATCAGCAGGATAAGGACCTGATACCTTCCAACCACGCTCTTTTGATTGAGCTATGACAGGTGCAATGACATCGACCTCTTCACGCCCTAAATAACCGCCTTCACCTGCATGTGGATTTAATCCAGTCACTAAAATTCTTGGATGCGTTAATCCAAAGCGTGACTGCAAATCATGATGAATGATTTCTATCGTTTTGAATAAATCTTTTTGGGTGATGGCTGCAGATACATCTTTTAATGCTAAATGCGTGGTAGCCAATGCAACACGTAAACTGTTGGCTTCCGATCCTGCGGCCAACATCATTACTACATGCGCAGTCTGCGTTTTTTCTGCCAGATATTCTGTATGACCCGTAAAGTGCACACCAGATTCGTTAATCACACTTTTTTGTATGGGTGCAGTCACGATCGCATCTATCTCACCTGCCATTGCAGCTGCAATAGCAAGATCAAGAGTTTGTAATACAGCGGGAGCATGCAAGGGATTGGTTTGCCCTGGAACGACAGGCACTGCAAGAGGGCAGTCCATTACAAGAATATGCTGGGGATTTGTTTCAATTGATGCGAACTGCTCTAAAGACTGAATCACCCGCACAGTCTCTTTTAACTGCAATCCAGCCGCGACAGTCTTTAACTGCGCTGCATCGCCTAATAAGACTATGTCAGCTAGATCGCGATTATTAACTGCTGCAAGCAGAGAAATTTCTGGGCCTATACCTGCAGGTTCGCCACAGGTGATGGCAATCCGCGGCAACATTTTTTGATTAGATTTCACAACGCAATGCTGCCGCTAATTACTTGCATAGTACTAGCGGATTTGATTGATTTCATCCTGCCTATACTCAACATAGGCACGATCACGCAATTGACGTAACCAATCTTCATAGGCTTCTTCTAATTTACGATCCCTCAATGCCTGACGCGCTGACATACGTAAACGCTCGCGGGATATTTCTTCGGTTTTACGTTCTACTACTTGAATTAAATGATAACCAAATGGTGACTCTACAGGCTCACTAACTTGTCCTGGTTGTAGTGCATTCATAGCACGCTCAAATTCAGGCACTGTATCGCCTGGATAAACCCATCCTAAATCTCCACCCTTGCTAGCAGATAAGTCATTCGAATATAGCTTAGCTAAATCCTCAAATTTTGCTGCTTTATTATTCAACCGAGTTTTTAATTCTGCTAGTTTACGTTTTGCCTCTGAAGCGGGAACAACTTGATTAACTTTAATTAAAATATGCCGCGCTCTAGTTTGCTGTACTACTGCCCCGCTTCCACCTTTTACTAAGCTAGCACTGCGCTTTCCTACTAATTTAAGAATATGGAAACCATTAGGACTGCGAACAATTGCTGAGACATCATTGGGCGCTAATTTTTCTGTCACTTCTACATATAGCTGCGGCAAACGAGAAATGCTACGCCAACCAATTACGCCACCTGTCATTGCATCACTCGCATCAGAAAAGCTTGCTGCAACTTTTGCAAAATCACCACCTGATTTTAATTGCGCCATTGCAGCTTCAGCACGCTGACGCCGATCTGCAATTTGTTGCGCAGTCGCGTTTTCAGGAACGCGCACTAATATATGGGCAATGTTAATTTCATCTTCTGCGCCCTGAGTTTTACCAGCAGAAGCCGCAAGATAATTATCAATCTCTGATTCGCTAATCTGTAATTTATTATCTACTTCTTTTTCACGCAAACGTTGCAAGGTGATTTCTTCACGTATCTCTTCGCGAAAACGTGAAAAAGGAATGCCATCTTTTTCTAGTTGATCACGAAAACTTTGTATAGACATATTGTTTTGTTCTGCAATCCGCGCAACTGCACGATCTAGCATGATGTCATCTACGCGTATGCCACTTTCTTTAGCAAGCTGTATTTGTGCGCGATTCACGATCATGCGTTCTAACAACTGACCTTTCAACACATCGCGACTAGGCATCTGCATTTTCTCGCGCTGCATACGACGCTCTATCAGTTTTAGTCTATCTTCTAATTCCTTCAGTGTGATAACTTCTGAATTCACGACAGCGATAATCGTATCGACTAATACAGGCTGTTGTTTTGCTTTTTCTTGAGCCTGGGCTATAGATGTAGTCGTTAGCAAGCATGCTGAAAGAAGCATAGTCGCGATCGATTTCATTACTGTAGGTGCTTGCATCATCTTCATGGGTGAGTTCCAGTAACAGTTCATAGGATAAGAACAGATTAATCAGGTTGCGTTAGTTTTTGATAGCCAGGCACATTAGCACGCAAAGCCGTTAATGGATTAGAACCTAAGGACGACAGTCCATTAAATTCTAACTGTAAAAATACGGTGGTATTGACGATGCCTTGCGCTGTCGGTGTACGTTGACCTACAAAACGAAATATCCAGCAATCCGCTCTGTATTCCGCGCCTATCAGCGATTGACCGATATCTTGCTCTTTAATTAGGTAGTTCAATCTTGCTACGCCATACCAACGTGCAGATAGCGGCCACTGACCTGAGACATCAAAGATTTCAAAGTTTGCTGCAGGATCGGTACTGCGTATATCACGGCGATATTGGACATTTAACACCTTCATAGGTTCAGGCTGCCAAAAAGTACCAAAATTAACGCGATTGAAAATTTGATTCGACTGACTGTATTGGAAGTTTGCATCTAATCGCAGTTCGCGCGTCACGCGTCCAGAACTCAGTAGCAAAATATCTGATTTTGTGTCTGCAATCGTACTTGTTTGTGATGCAGGATTGCCTAAAATTACACGCGGATCAGCAAACGAAAAACGCTGCGCTACTGCTACTCGTAATCTTTCTTGTCCTTCTATTTCTAAATAACGCGACATTAAAGCAGTGGTGACTGTGCTTGCATCACCCACCCTGTCGTGACCTACGAAACGATTTTCTCTAAAAATTTGCGCGTAGTTAAAGTCAGCCTCGGCAGAATCAAAATTAGGATACAGACTTAAATCTTGTTTGACATAAGGCGTATGCGATATGAAGACCCGTGGCTCTAATGTTTGCGTTGCATCTCTTCCAAAAAAACTCGCATCGCGTTCAAAGATTAATCCAGAATCTAAAGAGGCGGTTGGTATTGCGCGAGTGGGAGCTGTCATACTCGGATCAGGCACTTGATCGAGGTTATAGCTCGTCATATGCACTGACAAACTAGGCTTAATAAATGCACCTGGGCGCTGCCAACGATAACTCATGCGAGGATTAAGCACCATGCGGTCTGCATTTCTTACAACTGGCGTCACGCCTTGTATTCCAGTGGCGTGTGAAAATCGTGTGTAGTCAGAATTAAATTCTAAACTTAGACCGTTATCGTAATAATTGAATTTTTGATAGGTGAGTTGCGGCAGTCTGGCATAGGGAATGGCAATCGGCGCATTCGCATCCTGCAAAACTTGAAAATCCGTTACACGAAACATGGCGCGCTGATCTGCATCGTTATAGTTCAGCACTGCATCACGCAATAACAAACGGCGACTCGTTCCCGGATTACTAAAACCTAAGCTGAATGGAAAATCATTTGGATAACCATTATCTGATGCTGCATTCAAATTCGAATTAAAAGTCAAACCAGAACCAAAGTTTTGTCGATGTTGCGAACTGACGATGTAACGATTTTCATTCGTTACTGCATCGTTATTCAAATATTCTGCTTTTGTTTGACCCGCATACTCTCTATCCATATAGCGCGCCTCACCACCCATCATGAGACCACGTCGCGAAATGTAGTGCGGATATAAAGTTAGATCACGATTCGGCGCTATATCTACATAGTAAGGCGTGGTGACTTCCAAACCACCTGTAGTCGATGTAATGATTGTAGGAGCAAGAAAACCCGATACTCTCTCTTCAACTAATGGAAAAGAAATATAGGGCGTACCTGCAATTGGCACACCTTTAAATACTAAAATCGCGTTGCGCGCTACACCAGTGCCACTATCATTATCTAAAGATAGTTTGCTAGATTTTAAATACCAATCTGGATTCGGTCCTTCACAGGTAGTGAAATCTCCTCCCAACACAGTGGCAGAATCTTGTGAATCAAATTCCACACGCTCTGCACGACCTTGTGCATTCTTACGCAACAAACGATATACAGGACTATTCATATAACCAATACCTGTATCCATTTTTAATTGCAGTTGATCGCCAGTGAATTTATCACCCGCTCTATTTATGAATACATGGCCTACTGCATTGACTTTGTCATCCACGATATTGTAATGAATATCATCTGCTTCGATATGCGCATTACCTTTGTCTACCTTTGCATCTTTTTCTAAAGTGATTTCACGATCAGGACGGCCATTAATCTGTTGCGCTTCAATTTGCACCGGACTATTTGAGGCAGATTCATCATTCAGAAAATCTGCCGAACGAGCACTGGCATGCGTCAACCACAGTAACAATCCGAAGCAGATCGGGCTTACGCGGAATGACTGAGAAGAGGATGAAAATACCAAACGCTGATTCATGGAAGAAGAAGTCTCGCGGCTAAAGGCGCGTTATTGGTGTGAATCCCGTATTATATGGGATCTCCCTGCCGGTAATACCTTACCGGACATGCTTCCCAACCTGCTTTTCCGGTTTTTTCATGTCAGATTTATACGATTCCGACCCTAGACTACAAAAATTGCGACTATGGTTATCCACCATATCGACTCCCGCTACCCTATTAACCTCTTTGCGACCCGCCTCTTCCGATGCGAGTTTTCGTCGCTATTTCCGCGTCGATGGGGTAGACGGAGCTACTTATATCGTTATGGATGCCCCACCTCCACAGGAGGATGTCCGTCCATTTATAAAAATCGCTGATTTATTTGGCAAAACAGGCATAGCTGTCCCAACCGTGCTGGCCCAAGATGAAGATCAGGGCTTTTTACTGCTGTCGGATCTGGGGTCGACCACTTATCTGAGCTTACTCAAGCCAGATACAGCTTCAACGCTGTATTTAGACGCCATTGATGCGCTGATTCAATTGCAATCGCATAGTCAGCCTGGCATCTTGCCTGCTTATGACCGCGAACTGCTGCATAGAGAATTAATGCTGTTCCCAGATTGGTATATCAATAAGCACTTAGGCGTAACGCTGTCAGAAAAACATACAGCAGATTTAAATAAAGTCTTTGAAGTTTTACTCGCCAATAATTTGGCGCAAGCACCCGTATATGTGCACCGTGACTATCATTCACGTAATTTGATGGTGTTAGAACAAAACAACCCCGGCATACTCGATTTTCAAGATGCAGTGTATGGCCCCATTACTTATGATTTAGTGTCACTACTACGTGACGCTTATATACAGTGGGATGAAGAACAAGTCTTAGACTGGGTGATTCGTTACTGGGAACGCGCTAAACGCGCAGGTCTACCCATTAATCCTGATATTGATGCTTTTTATCGCGACTTCGAATTCATGGGCTTGCAACGTCATTTAAAGGTCTTAGGTATATTTGCCCGCTTATTTCATCGTGATGGCAAAGATGCCTATCTCAAAGATATGCCGCTAGTGATGGAATACACACGCAAGACCGCACATCGCTATTTGGAACTCATTCCGCTCTTACGCTTGCTCGATGAGATAACTGCCAATACACCGCAGGTCGGCTATACCTTTTAATATGAAAGCGATGATTTTTGCAGCTGGTCGCGGTGAACGCATGCGACCTCTGACCGATACCTGCCCTAAACCACTATTGACTGTACGTGGTCGTCCTTTAATTGTGTGGCACATTCTAAATTTAGTGAAAGCTGGCATTACTGAGATCATCATTAATCATGCGCATCTCGGTCACATGATAGAAGACGCGCTGCAAGATGGTAGTCAGTTTGGCGCCCACATTACGTATTCTCCCGAAGGCACTGCACTAGAAACTGCAGGTGGGATTGCTAAGGCAAGACATTTACTAGGCGAAGCACCCTTTGTTGCCATAGCCGGTGATATTTTCTGTCCTTATTTCGATTACACCCAAGTCAAGGATGTTTTACAAGATGAAGATGTATGGGGCAAACCGCATCCAGAACATCAGCGTGATATGGCTTGGCTCTATCTCGTAAAAAATCCTGCGCATAATCCTAAGGGTGATTTTGCTTTACATAATTTCTTCATCGCGAATGATGGTGAGCTGCGTCACACTTTTTCTGGCATTGGTGTCTATAGACCCGCTATGTTTGATAGCGTAAAAGCAGGCGACAGTGCCAAGCTAGCACCACTGCTGCGCGATTTTGCAGATCAAGGCAAAATTGGTGGTGAGTTATATCGCGGTGATTGGACCGATGTCGGTACAGTCGAACGCCTGAATCAATTAAACGCGCCCATCCGTTAGGAAAAAATAGTATGAATGTTTATGCAAAGCGTCGCGCCTCACTGTTAGCACGTATGCAAGCGCAAGGTGGCGGTGTGGCCATCATCCCTACCGCACCTGAAGTCATGCGTAATGCCGATGCGGACTATCCTTATCGTCACGATAGTTATTTTTATTATCTAACTGGCTTCACCGAACCGGAAGCCACCTTAGTGTTAGTGGCCGGCGCAAAACAACAAGCTATTCTTTTTTGTCGCGAAAAAAATCTAGAACGTGAAATTTGGGATGGTTATCGCTACGGCCCCGCCGCAGCAAAAGAACAATTTGGTTTTGATGCAGCCCATGCCATCGATCAAATCGATGTTGAGCTACCTAAGCTCATGACCAACATGCCCACCCTGTTTTATGCATTAGGCAGTGATGCCAAGCTCGATGCACGCATACAAAATTGGTTAAGTGGTGTGCGTGCACAAATCAGAGCAGGCATTAGTGCACCAACCTCTGCAATGGATGTGCGTGTCTTACTCAATGAAATGCGTTTAATCAAAGATGACGATGAAATCGCGACCATGCAACGCGCTGCGACTATTTCAGCGCATGCGCATGCGCGTGCAATGCGATGCGCACAACCAGGTTTACGTGAATATCATCTCGATGCAGAACTCTTACATGAATTCCGTCGTCATGGCTCACAGTTTCCTGCTTATGGCTCCATAGTTGCAACTGGTGCGAATGCTTGTGTGTTGCACTATCGCGCAGGGGATACTGAATTGCGTGATGGAGATTTAGTGTTGATTGATGCGGGTTGTGAACTCGATAGCTATGCATCCGATATCACACGCACTTTTCCAGTCAATGGAAAATTTAGTGGGCCACAAAAAACGCTGTATGAAATTGTTTTAGCAGCACAACATGCAGCGATACAAGTCACCAAGCCTGGCGCACGTTTTATAGATGGCCATGATGCAGCAGTCAAAGTTTTATCACAAGGTATGCTCGATACAGGTTTACTAGATAAAAATAAAGTCGGCACTTTAGATGACGTGTTAGCGAAAGGTGACTATCGACATTTTTACATGCATAGAACCGGACATTGGTTAGGTATGGATGTGCATGATGTCGGTGACTATCGCGATGCAGCACCTGCTGGCGAAGAAAAACCTTGGCGCACTTTACAAGCCGGCATGGTATTAACCATAGAGCCAGGTATTTATGTCAGACCAACTGAAGGCGTTCCTGAAGAATTTTGGAATATAGGCATACGTATAGAAGATGATGCGCTTGTCACAGCAGAGGGTTGTAAGCTGCTCACGCATGAAGCGCCAAAAACAATTGCTGAAATCGAAGCAGTCATGCGCGATAGATGATGGTCATCGTATTTAAGCGCAACTAATTAATATGCATAAAAAATTTGATATCACCATTGTAGGCGCAGGGCCAGTCGGCATGTCACTCGCTGCACTACTACTGCAACTCGGTGTATCAAGTGAACGCATACTCCTGATTGACGCAAAACCTGAATCCACTTCTTTGCAAGATCCGCGCTCACTTGCACTAGCAGCAGGTAGCAAACAAATTCTGGATACATTACATAGCTGGCCAACGCACGCTACGGGTATTACACAAATTCATGTTTCTAGGCGCGGTAGCTTTGGTCGCACACTGATTAAATCTCAAGACTACGATTTACCTGCACTCGGTTATGTCTGTCGTTATGGTGATGTGATTGCATCACTCATCACTACTTTACGACAGCAGGGTGTGGAAATACTACGACCAGTTAATATTAAAGACTGCCAAGAACTTGAGTCACATATCGCACTTACTCTAGATGATGACTCTGTCGTACATACAGCTTGTTTAATCCAAGCAGAAGGTGGTGTATTTGCTTCGCAATCGACGCAGCCTTTACATAGAGATTATGAACAAACTGCGATCGTGACACATGTGCACTGTAGTGCGCCGATTGTTGGGCGTGCTTATGAACGTTTTACCAGTGAAGGCCCATTCGCTTTGTTACCGCAAGATCAAGGTTATGCCTTAGTCTGGTGTGCACGAGCAGAAACGGTGATGCACTTACTCGATTTATCCGACGCTGAATTTTTATTAGCCTGTCAAAAAACCTTCGGCGATAGATTGGGGCAATTCACTAAAACAGCAGCGCGTTCGAGTTATGCATTAGGTTTGAATGCACATCCCGCTAGCACAGCGCGTAGTGTAGCTATTGGCAATGCTGCACAAACTCTCCATCCAGTAGCAGGACAAGGATTAAATTTAGGTTTACGTGATGCTGCAGTCTTAGCTCGTTTACTGGCCAGAGATTGCACGCCCGCTTCACTAGCTGAATTTATACAAGCGCGTCATAGCGATCGCAAACTCACTATTCAACTCACAGATGTGATGGCACGTGTCTTTGCATCCAGTCCAGACTATTCTTGGACACAAACGTTACTCGGCTTAGGCTTGGGCTGTATTGATGCCATCAAGCCAGCGAAAAAACATTTAGCTCAACAAATGATGTTTGGCTGGCGTGCCTAATGTTTAGCGCACTCCATGTTTAGGCCACTTAATGTTTAGCGTACCTAATGTTTAGTGCGCCTAGTGGTTGATCGTATTCAGCGTCCATCTCTGTAGGATTAAGACCTATCCGCTCTGTTAGCCATCATTATTCACGCCATAATATTTTTTCTGGCAGCGCAATAAAACTACTATATATTGTGGCCGTGAAACTATTTAGTACTGAAATTTAAAAAAAGGGAGTATGAAAATGGCAAGCCATCCCAGCCAACCAGCTGCTGATAACGCAGATTTACCGGGCATCTTAAAAAAATATGAAACCGTTGCTCTGGTTTTACAAGGCGGCGGTGCACTCGGCTCTTATCAAGCTGGTGTGTTTGAAGCGTTAAGCGAAGTCGGCATACAACCCACTTGGTTATCGGGCGTCTCTATCGGTGCTATCAATGCTTCCATCATTGCAGGTAACAAACCAGAAAATCAGGTATCGCGATTAAAAGATTTTTGGGAAATGGTGTCAGGTCATGGCTACGGTGCGCATCTGTCTAGCATTGATTCATTACGTCAGCTACACAACATGACAAGTGCTTTCATGACCATGATGTCAGGCATACCTGGATTTTTCTCGCCGCGTAGTATGAATCCATGGAGTCAAATAACTGGAAATGAAAGTGCATCTAGTTATTACGATACTAGTAAGCTCTTTCATAGCTTGAATGATTTAATCGATTGGGATTTACTCAACAATCAACAACACCGCTTAAGCGTCGGTGCTGTAAATGTAAAGACAGGTAACTTCCGTTATTTTGATAGTGCGTTCGAGCGTTTAAATCCTAAACATACGATGGCGAGTGGTGCATTACCACCCGCCTTCCCCGCCGTTGAAATTGATAATGATCATTACTGGGATGGCGGTATCGTCTCTAACACTCCACTGCAATATTTACTCGAAGCGAAAAAGCTAGCAAACACCTTAGTGTTTCAAGTGGACTTGTTTAATGCACGCGGTAAGTTACCTAAAACCATGCCTGAAGTCATGATGCGTCAAAAAGATATTATGTATTCAAGTCGTACTCGTAATGCCACCGATCATTTCAAACGCATACATAATCTTGAAATTGAACTCTCACATGCACTTAAACGCATACCAAAAAATGAATTGAATGATGAAGATCGTGCTTTACTCGCTACACTGGATGAAAAATCACAAATCAATGTCTTACATCTGATTTATCACCACAAAGAATATGAAGGTGATTCTAAAGACTATGAATTTTCTAAACTGACCATGCAAGAACATTGGGCAGCAGGCTTAGAAGATACCCGTAGAACTTTGAAACATCGTGATTGGCTAAAACTGCCGCATGCTAAATTAGGCATGACCGTACATGATGTGCATAGAGATTTTGATCGCTAATAAAAAAGCCAGCTTATAGCTGGCTTTTTTATTCTTCTTATAATCTGGAGAACTTTGAATTTAACATTATTGATAAGTCAAAGCCATATAGATTTTAATGTAGTTGTATACCTGCCTTAAAGTCGTCTCGGCCAAGATCTCGCTGTGTGTAACACACGCAAGATCACAATAACATCATGCTTGATTCTATACGGCACAATATAGGGATAGCGAGTTATGACGAGTTCGCGGGTTCCATTTATCCTACCCTTACGACCCAAATGCGGATGCTGAGATAACTGCTCAACACTTGCCATAACATGATTAAAAAATTCTCTAGCTGCTGAGAGATTTTCTTGTGCGATGAAATCAGCTTCATCAGTTAAATTATTAAGTGCAGATAAGAGCCACTTAAGCTGCATATTTTTTCTTAACTTCTTCTAATTTTTTTTCGCTGACAAAATCACCTGCATCAGCTTCTATGATCGCTTGTTTAATTTCTTTTACTTGCCAATCTTCGACTTCCAAATAGCGCTCAATGGCTTCGGCCGCCATCATGGACTCAGAGCGATCTGTGTCTTCAGCCAACTTCTCTAACAAGTCTTTCGTCTTAGTACTAACTGTGAAGGTTAAAACGGAGGTTTCCATGACAAGCTTCCAAAGTGCAATGACTACATTCTAAAGTCAATAAGCCAAAAAAATCAACGCAAAAAATTTTTAAGATTTTTTCGATTCTTGTTCACGCATCTTAATCAATTCATCTGCCGTGAGCCGAACGTCTTTTCCATCAATTGAAACCACAATGCTAGAGTTGGCTTTAATCGCCAAATCTTCAGCGGCTCTAGCAGCGCGCAGCAATGCAGCGTAAGAGCCTGCGAGATCTGAGTCGGTAGAAGTAGTTATATCTTTGGTGTTCATTTTTTACCTCATTTAATTTAGTACGGCTTTTAAATTAGCAGGACTTATTATTAAAGCAAAAAATATTAGGATCCCAAAGAAATTTACATATCCACCGCCTTCACCATATCTTCAATCACTTTCTTCGCATCACCAAATACCATCATAGTTTTATCCATATAGAACAGCTCATTATCTAAGCCTGCATAACCTGCAGCCATAGAACGCTTATTCACGATAATGGTTTTTGCTTTGTAAGCTTCAAGTATAGGCATACCGGCGATAGCTGATTTCGGATCTTTCGCTGCTGGGTTCACCACATCATTCGCACCCAACACTAACACCACATCAGCCTGACCAAATTCACTGTTTATATCTTCCATCTCAAACACTTGGTCGTACGGCACTTCCGCTTCCGCTAACAATACGTTCATGTGACCAGGCATACGACCGGCAACTGGATGAATCGCATATTTGACTGTCACACCTTTGTGCGCAAGCTTTTCACTCAACTCCATTAAAGCATGTTGTGCACGTGCGACTGCTAAACCATAACCAGGAACGATGATTACCGTTTCAGCATTCGCCATTAAGAATGCAGCATCATCTGCCGATCCTGATTTCACATGACGTTGTTGCTGATCACCTGCAACTGCTACTGTTGCATCACCACCAAAGCCACCTAAGATCACATTGAAGAATGAACGATTCATGGCCTTACACATAATGTAAGAAAGAATCGCACCACTTGATCCCACTAGTGAGCCGGCAATAATCAGCATGGAGTTATTCAAGGAGAAGCCAATGCCTGCTGCTGCCCATCCTGAATAACTATTCAACATTGAAACCACTACCGGCATATCTGCACCGCCGATAGGAATAATGATTAATACACCCAATACAAATGCAATCGCTGTCATGACGATGAAAGGCGTCCAATCTTGTGTTAAACAAAATATGGCACCAAACACTAACATCACAATGGCTAACAACAGATTCAATATGTGCTGACCTTTAAAAACAACCGGCGCACCTTGAAACAATCTGAATTTATATGTACCTGCAAGCTTACCAAATGCAATCACTGAACCCGAGAAGGTGATCGCGCCGACAAAGGTACCGATGAACAGTTCTAACTTATTACCAAGCGGAATAGCCTGATCACGTTCAACGATATTAAAAGCCCAAGGCTCAGCAACCGCAGCAACCGCAATACACACCGCAGCTAAACCAATGAGTGAGTGCATGGCAGCGACCAACTCTGGCATCTTGGTCATTTCAACCCGCTTCGCAAGTATGGCGCCTATGCTGCCACCCACGACTACACCCAATATCACTAAACCATAACCAAGATCTGAACCAGCAACAGCTTCTGATTTCAATTTATAAATCAGCGCAATTGTAGTCACTACAGCGACCGCCATACCGATGATGCCAAAAGCATTACCACGACGAGCCGTTGCAGGATGCGACAAACCTTTTAACGCTTGAATAAAACAAATCGAAGCGAGCAAATACAACAGGGTGACGAGATTCATACTCATTATTTACTCTCCCC
>JACCDP010676069.1_pt1 | contig 21930 bp, 39 predicted proteins | sample 7445841 | NCBI WGS metagenome assembly JACCDP01 (sample SAMN15323441, study PRJNA562643) | freshwater metagenome | isolation source: river surface water | place: USA:Blue River Watershed | collected 2017-08-17
ACCCGCGCTGATCACTGGGAACTTGCCGTCAAAGTCTGGCGGCGTCTGCATGCCGGTCACGGGGTTGGCGGCGACCGTCTCGGCAGCCAGCTCGGCCACCTGCTTCAGCTCATCGACGGACGCCGCCTGCGTAGGGTTTACGCTTACTGATCCCCCGGCTTGCTTAACCATCTTGATGACGGTTGCCATTGTAATCTGCCGCTGACCGTTGCCAGCGCGCCGATCGAAGCTGTCCCACTGCGCCCGCAGGGCCTCAGTGCCGGGGTATTTGCTGCCGCCAGCCGACCAGTCGTCCCAGAGCTGGAAGCCTGTGTCGTCGCCGTCGCATTCGTGGTGCAGCGCGAAGCCTGTGTTGCGCCACTGCTCACGCGGCATGTCTGGGTCGAGGACGCCCAGCATCTCCTCCATGCGCGAGATCGACAGGCCCAGCTTCGGCTCGTGGCCGATCATGAAGTCGGCTGGGTCGTCCTGCTTAGCGGCAGTGGTCGCCGCAAAGCGCGCCTCGCACAGCGCCACGACCTTGGGGCTGGGCGCTGAGATGCGATTGTCGTTGCCGACCAGATCGCAGATCGTGGTCTGGCGGCCGGTGATGGTCACGAAGCCGTTCGTGTTGAACGTCTCGAAGCCGTAGCGCCCGCCTTCTGCATAGCTCTTGTGGTTGCCGAGGTTTCCCCGCACGAAGGCGCGCACGCCCTCGCCGCTAGGCGAATACTCGCTATAAGTGTTGGAGATGATCTCGGTGATCTCAGGCGGCAGCGAGCCGTCTGGTGCCACGCACTTGTCGAAGTCCAGCGCCGTGAGGCCCCAGTCGGGCATGAGCGCGAAGCCCACGCCGTCAAAGCCACGTCGAGCTGCCTCGTCGCGCGCCATGTGGAACGCAGTCAGCTTGCCGCGATCCTGCGGCGAGCCCTGCTGCCCGAAGCGCCGTCCGCCCTCGACATAGTATGGCACCTTGCGCGGCTTGTCCTCGCCGGGGTGCTGTTCGTACCTCCACATCAGCCATGCAGGCAGCGCCTTCAGCTCCTCCGGCGCGTCGATCGCGCGGTTATGAGGCGAAATGGTCGCAACTTTAGGCATGGATGTGTCCCTCTCATCCTGCATGGTGGGCCTCTAGCTTAGAGGATGTCTTGAGCTACGTCGGCCACGTCGGTGACGCGCACGAGCTTCGTGATCTCGGGGTCGAGCAGATCGGCTGCCGGAACCCCGTACAGCTCGCTTACCTGCTCGGCGCGCTTAGGTGTCAGCCAGCCGCGTCGCAGCCACTGGTAGACCGCCTGATGCGTCACGCCGAGCGATTGCGCAAAGGCCGATACGCCCCCTGCGAACTGCACCGCGCGTGCTAGTCCTGATTGTTCCACTGTGTGCTCCTTCATGCTGAGCTGGTCAGCTTACATTAAAGCGATTGCTTTATACAAGTCACAAACGGTCGACGAAGCATTTAAGCTCGAACGACATGTCTGCGGGCTGGGGTTCTGGCCGCTTTCCGACGCTGGCATTATAGCGCTCGTTCATCGCCTTGAGATAGCTGGCGGGTATCTTGTTGCCGCCGTACCATGCGGGCTTGGCGCTCATCCCCACCAGTCCTCTTCCATCTCTTCGCGCTCTTGCAGCGTGATCTCCGGGCGCGTCGCGAGCAGGTAACAGGTCAGGCCGAACAGGCCCACGACGGTTACGAACAGCCAGCGATCGGCGCTCATGCCGCGATCTTCCGCTTAGTGCGGCTCTCGACTGCTTGGCGCAGGTGGTGCGGTGCTACGCCCCAGCAGCGTTCGGCGCTGCCATACTCGAGGCAGAGCTCGCGCACGCGCTTCTCGATGTCGCGCTGCTCCTTGCGCAGCTTCTCCTGCCGCGCCAGCACGCGGGCTGCTTCCTTGATGATCTCGTCTGTGCTCCGGTTCATTGCATTGTCTCCTCTGACTGTTTCAAGCTTTCCCAGTGTTCCTCGTCCTCGATCGCTTCGGCGACCAGCTCGAGCACGGTCGTGCCGTACTCTTGCAGGTTAGGGTCGAGCCCCGATGCGAACAGGAAGTCCGAGGCGTTCTGGCGCAGCCAGTGAATGATGATCTTCTGCTCGACCTTGCCACCGAGGCTGGCAGCGGTGCTGAGCATGCTCTCCATCTCCTCCTCGGTGATCTCTTCGAAGTCGTCCTCGTTGTCGTTCACGGGTACACCGCCGCGGGCACCAGCTCCGACCACCAGACCGGGTTGATCGCGCCCTTCTTGCGCACAGAGCGCAGCAGCAGGTCGACCTCACGCTCAGCGTCATTGAAGTCGCGCTGATAGATGTGCTCCTCGCCCGTTACGGGATCGATGAACAGGTCGTGCGTGCGGAAGCCGATGTTGTGGCGCAGCACGCGGCCGGTCTCGGTGTCGAGGGCCGTGACGTAATACTCGATCACGTCGATCGGCCCCTCCTCGAACAGCTCATAGTCAACGTCGAACTCGTAAGCCATGATCACTTCGCCTTCTTGGTGAAGCGGCCCGTCTTGGGGTCGCGGGGGTCTTCGGCCTTGGTCAGCTTGGCGTGCAGGTCCATCACAAGCTTGTCTTGGTTGAGCAGCTTGTTCTTGAAGGATGTAACCTCTTCGTGCGCCAAGCTAAGTTGACGGCGCAAAACCTCGTTCTGGGCCGCGCTGTCGTAGAACATCTTCTCGGCGTCCTCGAGCTTTGCGAGCGCCTTCTTGCTGCGCTTGAGGGCGTTGTTAGCCTTGTTGCGTTCGGCGGTCATGAGGGCGAGCTGACGCTCAACGTCCTTGCGGAGGTCGGCCCCGCGGCTCACCGCTTCCTTGAGCTCACGGCGCAAGTCCTCGTTGTCGCGGCGCAGTGTGGCGTTGGCCCGCTGTAGCTCACCGAGCAGGGCGTCCTTCTTGGCCCACTCTGCCTGCTGCTGCGCCTCCTCGATCAGGTAGGCTTCCTCTTCGGCGGCCAGACGGGCCTTGATGGCGCGTAGCTCGCCCCATGGATTAAAAATGCTCATATGTTGTGCTCCTCTTCCTCGTCGTCGTAAATGATGTCTTCATACTCGGCCTCGATGCGATCGAGGTAGGCTTGCTCCTCAGCCGTGAGCGGACCCTTCTTGTTGAAGATGGCCCAGAGCTTTGGGTTAGGCTCGCGGATCGGTGTGGTGATCAAAGGCAGCTCGTCCATGTCCATTACCCCCGAAGCGCGCGCTTGACGTTAAGCAGCGAGTACAGCGTGTAATAATGCCGCAGCAGCATCTCCCGATCGCCTGCGGCGTTGTCGGGATACTTGACCATCAGCTTACGCGAGGTCTTGATCCGGTCGGCGATCGTGAGAATTTCGCGCTGGAGCGCGGCAAGCGCCTTGGCTTGCGGGTGCCCGGTGATGTTCTTGTAAGACCGGAACGCTTTCTCGGTTGGGATGTTATTGAAAGGCATGTCGATGTCTCCTTGTGCTTGCTTGATGACATGACCAATAAACCTGCAAGCGATTACTTGCAACCCCCTTGCGCAAAATAATTCACTTTTTCTGTTCGAGGGCCTCGCGGGCCAGTTGCATGGGCTTTGGCCAGCCCCCTGCGATGCGCTTGAGAGCGTCTTGCAGCCGTTCAATCTCTCGGCGCTGGCGACATGGGACGCGCTGGCACTCATCGTGACAGGTGTGGATGCCATCATAAAAACGGCGTTCGACTTCCTTCTCCAGCCGCTCAATCTCTGCTGCTTGGGCTTCGATGCGGGCGGCAGCTTCAATTGCGTTCAATTGATTATTCTTCTGTGCGCCTAGTCGCTCCACCAGCGCCTTGTCGTTGTCAGTCATTTCGGCACTTTCAACTTTGCGATCTGCATCATGCGGGCGATCTGATAGGCCATGTATGGCTGAAGCGGGCTGGCGATGCGCAGCCCATCTTTGTCCACTAGATTGCGGGCAGCAATCAGCAGCCACTCCGCCAGTTCTTCAGTGGTCTTAGGCTTGTAACCCAGCAGCATCTCCATCGCCGTTCCATTCTTGGCGACGAACGCGTGTAGCGGATTATCCTTTGGTTCATGCGCGAACCAGTTGTCATTGTCGGTCATTTCCAAAATCCTTCCTTTGATAAATCTGCCAACGTGCTAATCAAAGCATCAACGGCATCGTCTCGCGCAAAGAAATAAATAAACCAGAACCCCAGTGTTACTGGGACGAACGCGATTAGCTTTTTAATCAGAAGCATTGCCTTGATCCTTTAGCTTCTCGCACACCGCTCGGAAGTCTGGACTTGCGCGGTAAGCCGTTCGGCAATTGTCCACGCTCTTGAGGAGCCATGAGAGGCCAGTCAGGGCCGCTGCTCTCAACAAAATACGGTCATCAGGAATATTACTCACGGCCAAACCCCTCTTCCCAAAGTTCGATGGCGCGGCGCGGAAGTTCTAACAACGGCTCATTGTTAAAGCTCCACACTCGATAAGCTTCCTCCGCACACAACAGCTTCCGATCAACGGGCGGCTGCTCGTATTTCTGGATCATGTCGCAGAGTGCGGTAAAACCGGGGTCGTCCACATCGTGATAAAGGGAGCGGAGAGTTAGTTCATCCTCTCCTTTCCATTCAAACCGCTTCGCAGCTTCGATCAGAACCCAGTCTGGTGGTGTGTCAGTCATCGCCCTTGGCCTCCGGCAGCTCGTCGCCCTCCGCTGGCGCGACAAGGTGGGTCTCGTCCTTGATCTTGTAGCCCACCTTCTCGAAGCCAATGAACATGGCGGCGACCGTATACTTGCCCTCAGGCGTGCTCGCGTCGACCGTGGCGACCAGAGCGCCGGTCTCGGGGTGCACGAACTGGAGCTGGGCGGGCATCAGGATGTTGTCCCGGCAGATGAGGTCAGGCTTGATCACAGCGCCAACCTCACCATCATGTAGACCGCCAGCGCGATGCCAGTCAGCAGGCAGACCGCCGAGATCAGGCTGGCAGCGGTCGACGTCTTGGGTGCCTCGCTTGCTGAGCTGTGGCGCACTAGCACCCAGTCAGGCGCTTCGGACGAGCCGAACGGCTTCACATAGTCGAAGACCTTCTGGCGGATGGCGATGGCGCGCTTGGGGCCCACGCCGTAGACGTTGTCGACCAAGTCCCAAGGCTCGGCGTCAAGGATGTCGCCTGCCGTCTCGTAACCGGCGCGCTCGAAGTCGTCGAGCAGGCGGCTGTAGGGGATGATCTCGTCAAGCGGCGTCGCGCGCCATGCGTAGCTTAGGTTGTCAGTCATAGTCATTTTGCTCCTTTGTTTATTCCCAGCACCTTCTTGGCGATCTGGGCAGGCATGCCGTCGTCTGTAGCGGCGATAATCAAGAGGGCGGCCTCCATCCGTTCTATGCGCTCGCACTGGTCGGAAGAGAGGCTCAAATGGGCCCAGTGCGCGTCGTACGCTTCGCGGTCCATCAAGTTGTCGCAGCACTCACACTTGATGAGGTCTAAGTCTTTAGCGTTTACCATGTGTTCTTATCCCTTGTTGCTGGGCCAATCGCCCGAAAGATGATGCGCTGGCGAAGTAGCTCCTTGCGGATGCGTACCTCTTCCCGCGCGTTCTCGATGTCGCGTTGTTCCTCCTCGTCGACAAAGCCGCTTGGCGCACCGCGCAGCTCAAGCTCGTCGATGACCGCCTGCTCGAGGTTGTCGAGCATGTTGCTCACCTCGAGCATTTCGTTGAGGCGCTTGTCTACCGCCATAGTCATTGTGCTCCTTCTAGTTTGTAGTCCTTGTGCACGAAGCCGGGGGCCCCGTTCACGAACGCAGCCGACACCCAGTAGCGGATGCCGTTCTTGCTGGTGCGATAGTGGCCCCGGCGCAGGTGTGAGCGCGGCGACGCGTGCGTGCCGCCCTTGTGGCCCTTGACCTTCGGCTTGGGCTCGCCGATCACCAGCGTCTTGTAGGTGAACAGCGGGGTCTGCCGCTTGATGCGCCGGATGCGGTTCTCCTTGGCGTCAGGCTCGACGTCGATCGTCTCGGTGTGGCGATACTTAAACGTCTGGCACAGCGCCGTGTATTGGATCAGAAGCGGTTGAGCTGCCTCCAGAAGCCCTTTTGCCGCTGCGTTAATGCTGCCCGACTGCTTGATGAGCTCATTAATCCGGTCGGACATGAACGGCGTGCTGTGCCAGATCGGATCGTCGCCGATCGCTGACGCGTCGTTGTAATCAGCAAACAAAACCGCAGGACAGAAGAACCAACCGACAGCCAGCCCGTCGAAGCGCAGGGCCATGAACAGCTCAACGCGGTGGCCGCGATCAGTTGCGAGGATCAGGCCCGAGCTGTTGTTCATGTCGAACTCGAAGAGCGTCACAGGAAAGGGCGGCCGCAGCTCGCTGGCCAGCAGCGGCAGCTCCCGGTTAACGCGGCGCTCGTGGGGCACAATGAACTTGATGCCACGCATGCGCGCCGAGGTCAGGACTTCACGCACCCGCTTGGCGTCAGCCTTCGTGGCGTGCGTCATGGAGAAGTTGCTGCCCATCTCGTCGAACAGCATGGTCAGAATGCGCCCTGCGTAGCCCATGGCCGTGCCTCCTCAGTAGTGGTCGGGGTGGCCGACGTAGTTGAAGTCCAGCATGGCGTCCTCTGCCGCATACTCGGCAGCGTCGACCTTGCGCTCATAGCTGTCGATGTAGGCAGCCATGGACTGCGTGTCGGCGTGGTGCACAGCCTCGTCGTGCGTCGCGCCCTCGTCGATGCGCTCGTCGTACAGGCTGCACCAGACGTCCACTAGCTCGTTGCGATCGATGATCATGTCGTAGTCTCCTTGTCTCGTAGTGTCTGGAGGGGCCGGAGCCCCTCCCCGGTTGGCTTAGGCGTTGTTCTCAGCAAGGAACTGCTCGCCGCGTGCGATGGTGTCGCGGATCATCTCAACAATGATGCGAAGATCGCGGCTGTTGACGCGCTTCGTCTTGTAGCTCGCCAGCTTGGAAAGCTCGCTGTCGAGATAGCCGACATCGCCATAGGCAGCATAGCCACGACCGAAGGCGATCAGGCGGTCGCTGAGCTTGCGCCAATCAGCGCGCACGCCGTTTTCGTTGCAGTTGTGGAAATAGGCCAGCTCCTTGACGGTGTAACGCTTGGCGGCTTCTTCCGGCGTGATGTCATCATAGAACGGGCCGGTCTTGGGCATTTCGGCGAGAAGTGTGTCGAGGTCGGTCATTTCGGTGTCTCCTTGCTTGCTTGATAACAGTCTAATCTCATATAAAGCATTTACTTGCAACCCCCCTGAGCAAAAAAAGTTAAAATAATTTTAAAGCGATCGCTTGCCAGCTTTTAGGCATGCAAGCAATTACTAGCCAGCGCAGCATTTAGCCATGCTGCACAGCAATGCTGATGCTGCACCTACTGCCCGCAGCGCAGCTTGCCGCATATACATACGTAGTCTATACGAACGTATATGCTGCAAGGTGCGCAAGGTGACGGGATGCGTTGCCATTTTTGCTGTAAGGCTGGTTGCGTATTGTATGCCTTGACGGCAGTGCTGCAATTCGCATATAAAAAATGGGCGGCTCGATCGTGGGGATCGAACCGCCCTAAACATCGAACGGATTTGGAGGTCCGATGTCTAAAGCGATTAGTAGCCGTGCGCCTCAAACCAATCAAGAGGCGGTAGCTGAGTTCCACCAAGCATTCAGAGGACGGCGCGTCGAAGAGGGCGATGTCCTTATTTTGCCTGACGTCGGTCAGGTGTACACGGTAGTGGGACACAAGTTCTGGAAAAAGAAGGATAGCAATTCTTTTACCATCGGCCTTGTGTTTGAGAGCGATTGTATGGTGTGCGATCAGCCTTTCACGCAAGTGTTGCACAGGCATTTTAAGGGGCTGGCAAGGACGTGCAAGGCGCACCGGGGCAAATGGAAGAACCCGAACCGCACCCCGCGCTCCCGCCGCCCCTCCCCGCGCAAAACACCTTTCCACGACGCCATACGTCAAACGCTCGATGCTTTTTCGCTCGCGGCCGACAGCGTGTCTCTGGACGATGTCGTAGCGCGGGCGGCCACTCTCGTTCCGAGAGGCGATGGCGCACGCGATATTCGCAGGCAAAGCGTGCACAGAGCGATACGAACTTTGCACGAGCAGGGCAGGCTCGACTGCGTGCTTGTAGACGGACGGTTTATTTTTTGAGGGAGACTACGAACATGCTGACTGACGAAATGAAGCGCGACATCGATAAGCTCTTGGACGTCGTGACGGACAACGCGGCGATCTCGAAGCTGTTGCAGCGCAAGTACGACGCCAAGGTCTCGGTGCGCGAGGTGCGAAACTATCGGGCCGAGATGGCGGCGGTGGAGCAGCTCGAGCCTCAGACGCAGGAGGAGGTTGAGATCATCGCCGAGGAGATCAACTCGCAGGCACCCAGCCGGATGACCATGTCGATCGAGGAGGGCAGCGCCAAGCTACTCGCTGCGCTGTGTCGGTGGGCGTTCAAGCATGGCAAGCTGCTGCCGAACCTCACGCTGGATCAGCAGCGCGAGAGAGCGCGTGCTGATGGCTATGACGGGCCGATCGAAGGCTGGGCTTGAGATTAGCGGCTCGCGGTGTTATCTGTCAGGCTTAGTGGAAGCTTGAGGACGCATCGCGAGCACGCACATGACTGAGCAGACAAAGCCCAAAGGCCCCGGTGGCCGACCGTCTCTGTACAAGCCGGAGTATTGCGACCGAGTTATCGAGCTCGGGCGTGAAGGCATGTCTGTTGTGGAGATGGCTGCCGAGATCGGCGTTGCGCGATCGACTTTGGAGGAAGCGTGGCCCGCTGCTCACGAAGAGTTTTCCGAAGCCTTCGCACGCGCGCGTGAGTTGTCCCAAGCTTGGTGGGAGCGCCAAGGACGGGTCGGCCTGACGGCTGAGCGCTTCAACGCGCAGGTCTACAGCCGCAGCATGGCTGCGCGCTTCCCGAAAGACTGGCGCGAAAGCAAAAACGTCGAGAGCACGGTCAACGTCCAGCTCGAGGAAAAGAAGCAGGCCAAGATCAGCTCAATCACCGACATGATACTGCTCGATGACGCTGACTAAAGAGCGGCTGCTCAAAGAACTTGAAGGCCGGTCCCTCGAAGAAATCACCTTCGCTGAATGGCAGCTCCGCTGGAAGAAAACGGCGCGACCTAGCCAGATACCCGAGAAGGCGGCGATCATGCAGGGCAAGAGCCCTGAGTTTGTCGAGTGCGGCTATCTCGCCGGGCGCGGCTTCGGCAAGACGCGGGTCGGTGCCGAGTGGCTGGCCCGCGAAGTATTCAAAGACCCGAACACGTTCGACAGCGCGGTCATCGCGCCGACCTATCAGGACGTGAAGTTCACGTGCTTCGAGGGCGAGAGCGGCCTGCTCAGCGTCATCCCGCCTGAGCTGGTCAAGAACTACAACAAGTCGGACATGGTCATCGAGATGTTCAACGAGACGGGCGGCGTCTCAGTCATTCGAGGCTTCACGGCTGAGAAGCCCGAGCGCTTACGCGGCCCGCAGCACACACGCATCTGGTGCGACGAGCTGGCGGCTTGGCCCTACGACGACGTGTGGGACATGGCCATGATGGGCCTGCGTCTGGGCGAGAAGCCCAAGGCTCTGTGGACGACGACGCCGAAGCCCAAAGACCTCATCCGCAAGCTGACCGCGCCAAAGCCCGGCCGCATCATCGTGTCGGGATCGACGTATGACAACCGGGCGAACCTGCCCGAGAGCTTCTTTGACCAGCTCCAGCAGTACGAGGGCACGACGCTTGGCCGTCAGGAGCTGTATGGCGAGCTGATCGACCCGGAAGAGAGCGGCATTGTGAAGCGCAGTCAGTTCCGGCTGTGGCCACACGACAAGCCGCTGCCCAAGTTCGAGCTCGTCATCCTGTCGCTCGACACGGCGTTCACCGAGAAGACGTTCGACAAGCGATCGGGCGACCCCGACCCGACGGCGTGCACGGTCTGGGGCATCTTCCACCACGAGAAGCGCAACAACATCATGCTGCTGGACTGCTGGGAAGAGCACCTCGGCATGCCCGACCTGATCCGGCGCGTGAAGAAAGAGATGAACATCGCGTACGGCGAGGACGACGACGTCGCGCTAATCAAGCCGATGTTCGGATCGGCCAAGCCCATGACGTCTGGGCGCAAGCCGGACATCCTGCTGATCGAAGACAAGGGCAGCGGCATCAGCCTGCGCCAGATGCTGGAGCGTGAGGGGCTCGAAGCCTACGCCTACAACCCCGGCCGGGCCGACAAGCTGACGCGTCTGCACATCGTGTCGCCGATCTTCGCACGCAAGATGGTCTGGCTGCCTGAGAGCGCGACGCACCCCGGCCGACCGCGCAACTGGATCGACCCGCTGCTGCACCAACTGTGCGCATTTACGGGGCCGGGCAGCATCAAGCACGACGACTTTGTCGACAGCACCACGCAGGCGCTCAGGCTCTGCATGGACAAGCGACTGCTTGATGCTGTACAAGCACGCAAAGATGAGATGGCTGCGCCACCACGCAAGCCTGTCGCTAACCCCTACGCCGCATGAAGGACGAGGCCATGGACGAAGACGAAAACATCCTCACAGGCGAGACCATTGAGCTGCCCGAAGAGGAGGATGATGACGTCATCGACACCGAAGACGGCGGCGCGATCGTGCGCCTCGACGACGAGGAAGGCCCGGCACGCTCTGACGACTTCTACGCCAACTTGGCCGAGACCATGGCCGAGAGCGAGCTGCAAGAGCTGGGCCGCACCTACCTTGACCTGATCGGCAAGGACAAGGAGGCGCGCAAGAAGCGCGACGACCAGTACGAAGAGGGCCTGCGCCGCACTGGGCTGGGCGACGACGCGCCGGGTGGCGCGCAGTTCAACGGCGCGACCAAGGTTGTGCACCCGATGCTGACCGAGGCGTGCGTCGACTTCGCCGCTCGGGCGATCAAGGAGCTGTTCCCGCCGCAGGGTCCGGTCAAGGACTTCATCCCCGGCGAGCCGACAGGCGAGAAGGTCAAGAAGGCCAAGCGCAAGACCGAGTTCATGAACTGGCAGCTCACGACGCAGTCGCCTGAGTTCCGCGCAGAGCTTGAGCAGTTGCTCACGCAGGTGCCACTGGGCGGCGCGCAGTATCTCAAGGTGACGTGGAACGAGCCGCGCAACCGGCCGGACTTCCTGTTCGTCGCGATCGACGACATGTATCTGCCGTTCGCCGCGACCAACTTCTACACCGCGCAGCGCAAGACGCATGTGCAGTATCTCACGACGCTCGACTACCAGAAGCGCGTCAGCCAGAAGATGTATCGCGACGTCGACCTGACGCCGACGAGCCTCGAGCCTGACTTCAGCGGCGCTGAGAAGGCGAACAACAAGATCGAGGGCCGTCAGGAGACGAGCTACAACGAGGACGGGCTGCGCACCGTCTACGAAATCTACGCGATTGCGGACGTCGAGGGCGACGGGCCGCTGCCGTACATCATCAGCGTCGACAAGCCGAGCGGCAAGGTGCTGTCGATCTACCGCAACTGGGACGAGCTGGACGAGGCGAAAGAAGAGCTTCAGTGGTTCGTCGAGTTCCCGTTCGTGCCGTGGCGCGGTGCCTACCCGATCGGCTTGCCGCACATGGTTGGCGGTCTCTCGGCTGCCGCGACTTGCGCGTTGCGTGCACTGCTCGACAGCGCGCACATCAGCAACAGCCAGACGATGCTCAAGCTGAAGGGCGGCTCGAAGGGCGGCCAGTCGCTGGAAATCCAGCCGACGCAGGTCATGGAGATCGAGGGCGGTCTGGCGGCCGACGACATCCGCAAGCTGGTCATGCCGCTGCCGTATAACCCGCCGAACCCCGTGCTGTTCAGCCTGCTCGGCTTCTTGGTCGACGCAGGCAAGGGCGTGATCCGCACGACGATGGAAGACATCGCCGACGGCAACCCGAACGCGCCGGTTGGCACGACGCTCGCCAAGCTCGAGCAGGGCATGGTCGTGTTCAGCGCCATCCACGCCCGCATGCACAACGCGATGGCCAAGATGCTCGGCATCCTGCACCGCCTCAACGCGATGTACCTCAACGACGAGGACATCGAGGAAGAGGTCGGCGAGGAGCTGGCGACGCGCGAAGACTTCGAGGGCCCGCTCGACGTCGTGCCTGTGTCCGACCCGAACATCTTCAGCGAAGCCCAGCGCTTTGCGCAGGTGCAGGCGGTGGCGCAGCGCGCCGCGCAGTTCCCGCAGCTCTACAACCTGCGCAAGGTTGAGGAGCGCATCCTCGACACGCTGAAAATCCCGAATGCGAAAGACCTGCTCAACCCGGCGATGGAGCCGAAAGAGCAGAACGCGGTCAACGAGAACGTGGCTGCAACGATGGGCCGTCCGATCGTGGCGTTCCCCGAGCAGGACCACATCGCTCACCTCAAGACGCACCTTGCGTATCTGATGAACCCGGTGCTGGGCATGAACCCGCTCATCGGGCCGACCTACATCCCGGTGATCCTGAACCACATCAAGGAGCACTTGGCGCTGTGGTACGCGTCGAGCGTGTTCGATTTGGGCAACGAGGCGACCGGCAAGGACATCGGCGAGATGCTCAAGGAGCTGAAGGGCGCAGACGAGAAGAAGGCGTTCGACGGCATGCTGGCCGAGGCGTCGCAGATGGTCACGCAGTCGGCCGATCAGGTATTCGCGTCGCTGCCGCCCGTCATCCAGCAGGCGCAGCAGGTCATGCAGCAGTTCGCACCGCAGCCGCCGATGGACCCGAACGTCCAGTTGGCGCAGGCCCAGCTTCAGGCACAAGCCCAGCGCGACCAGCAGCGTGCGGCGATCGACGCTCAGAAGCTCCAGATCACGGCGCAGGACAGCCAGCAACGGGCGCAGGTCGACGCGGCCAAGCTTCAGCTTACGGCGCAGGAGATGCAGCAGCGCGCAGCCGAGGAGCAGGCGCAGCAGGAAGGCGAGACGCAGCGCAAGCTCGCCGAGCTGCAAGTGCGTCAGGCTATGAACACGCAAGACAACCTGACGGCCATGGAGCTCGCACGGCTCGAGGTCGAAACAGGCGAAAAGATCGCGGTGTCAACGGGCACCGGGATAAACCCGCAACCGTAAGGAGGCCGCAATGGCTAAGAGCGATAAGCCGAACACGAATGACGTCGCACAGCGCGGCGAGGGCGTGAAGCAGCATAAGCGGATGGCGATGGGCGAGATGCCCAAAGTCCCGTCTACGCCGAAGACGCCTGCATGAGAATTGAGACCCTGCTTCAGCGACTGGAGCAATCGCAGACCGAACTGGCCCGCGATGCGCTGGAGCAACCTCAAGGCCGAGACCTTTACGAATACGGTAAGGTCATCGGTATGTACGCTGGACTTGAGCTTGCCAAGACTGTGTTACTCGACATGGTCGCGGAGAAAGAGCGCAAGGACTTTAATCTTTAACCCTTGAGCGGAGGAGCACCCGTGCAAGACTACGTACTGAATAAGGTTAATTTCGACTACGCCACCATCGACGAGGCATTCCCGCCTGTCGATCCGGGCGTTCAACCGTTTGGCAGCCGCGTGCTTTGTCAGATCAGACTGGCGAAGAAGAAGACGGCTGGCGGCATCATCCTGACCGGCGATACCAAGGACACTGAGACTTGGAACACGCAGGTCGCAAAGGTGGTGGCGGTTGGCGATCTTGCCTACAAGAACCGTAACACCCAAGAGCCTTGGCCTGAGGGCTCATGGGCTTTGCCGGGGGACTTTGTCCGCGTCCCCAAATACGGCGGCGACAAGTGGACTGTTAAGATCGACGATGACCAAGAGGTCATCTTCGTAATTCTCAACGATCTGGATTTGATTGGCAAAGTCACGGGCGACCCGCTCGCGATGAAGTCTTTCGTATGATCCATAAGGCTGATGAAAGGAGCCGGTCATGGCTGATGTAATGCGCGAAGAAGACGACGAAGAATTGGTGATCGTCGAGCCCGGTGAGGAGCCGGAAGCTCAGGACGACGCTCCGGCCGCTGATGCGGACGAGCAAGACGACGACGAGGACGATGCTGACGACGAGCGCATGGGCGTCTCGGAGGACGACAGCGAAGACGAGATCGTCGATAAGAACAAGAAGAACCGCGAGACCCGCGCCAAGCGGCGTCAAATCCAGAAGCAGGCTAAGGAGCGCGCCCAGCGTGAGCTCCAAATGCTTCGGGAACAGAACGCCATGATGGAGCAGCGTCTGCGTGCGATCGAGGGCAACACGATCTCGCAGCAGGCGCAGAGCATCGGCCAGCAGTATGAGACCGCCATGCGCGAAGCTCAGCAGGCCGAGATCATCATTGCGCGTGCGGTTGAGGCTGGCAACGGCGAGGACGTCGCTGTGGCCATGCGCATGCGTGACGAGGCCAAGGAGCGCGCTCAGCAGCTCGCTTATGCTAAGCAGCAGGCTGAGCAGTACGCCCAGCAGGCGACGCAGCCGCAGGTCGACCCGCGCACAGTGGACTATGCCAAGCAGTGGCTCGACGCGAACCCGTGGTACAACCCGCAGGGCCGCGACGAGGACAGCGCCATCACCAAAGCGATCGATAATGCGCTCGCGGCGGAAGGCTGGAACCCTGCGTCGGAAGAGTATTGGCACGAGCTTACACGCCGCGTTGCGGCGCGTATTGGGGGCGATGACGCTCCCGCGTCCCGCCGTGAGGCGGCACCTCGCCGGAAGGCTCCGCCGACCGGCAATACCCGTGAACACGCACCCGCTTCGACCAAAAATGAAGTGGTAGTGACACCGGAACGCAAACAAGCTATGATCGAAGCTGGCGTTTGGGACGACCCTGTCGCTCGCAACCGCTACTTGAAGGCGTATCAAAGCTATGATCGTGAAAACTCAGCTCGCTAAAAAGGAGAGAGCTAATGACTGAAGAACGTATGGATGATCGCCTCAAGAAGGAACTTGGGGTTAGCCGTCAAAGCCGAGAAGCTGTTGACCGTACTGTTACGGAGAACCGCGAAATCTCAGAAGATGAACGGCTCGAAATGTTCCGAATGAACCTTTATAACGACGCATTGCCGAGCATTCCTGACATCCCCGGATATCATGTGTGCTGGTTGACGACGACGAACAAGAACGACACGATCCAGATGCGTATGCGTCTTGGCTACGAACTCATTCGTGGCGATGACGTACCGGGTATGGACCTTGTCACTCAGAAGACCGGCGAATACGCCGGTTGCGTAGCCGTCAACGAAATGCTCGCGGCTAAGCTGCCCTTGTCCCTGTATTACAGGTACATGCAGGAAGCTCACCACGACGCCCCGCTTCGGGAAGAAGATAAGCTCGCCGAGACCGCAGAGATCATGCGCGAACAGGCCGAGCGCTCAGGAGGCCGCCTCTATGAGGGGGACGGAATGTCGGAGATGCGTGAGTTCGTTCCTTCCAAGGGAGTTTTCTCCTGATGGAAGGTTTCTCAACCATCAAAGGATAAATGGCTATGACTACCACTGCTCAGCCGTTTGGCCTGCGTCCATCATCGCACCCCTCGGGTGTGATCCGTCCGGTGGCTTACACCATCGCGTCGGGCTACGCAGCCAATATCTTCCAGAACCAGCCGGTTCGTATTGCCCCCGCCACTTCGGGCGGCCAGACTGAAGGCACGATCGTTGCTGCTGCAACGGGCGAAGCTTTCATCGGGACGTTTCAGGGCGTGGAGTTCACCGACAGCGACGGCCGCTATCGCGTGAGCAACAAGTGGACTGCGTCCACTTCGGCAACCACCATCACTGCCTATGTCACGTCTGACCCGGCGATCGTCTACGAAGTGCAGACGAACGCTAACGTCACCGTCACTGACATCGGCAAGCAGTACGACTTCGCCAACACCACGTCGGGTAACTCCACGACTGGTCTGTCGTCGGCCGCACTGGATGTTGCTTCGGCTGCTTCTAACGCATCTGTCCGTCTCATTGGCCTCAGCGACGCTGTTGAGGACACTGCGACTGACGCGTATCTCACTGTTCAGGTCCAGATCAGCGAACACCAGTTTGTCGCTGATAAGGCCGCTATCTAAGGGAGGGCTTGAACTATGGCTACGCCAATGCGTTCAACTGATTTCCGCTCGATTGTAGAGCCCATTCTGAACGAAGAGTTCAACGGCATCTACGATCAGCGGGCCGATGAGTATGCTCAGGTCTTCAAGACCTTCCAAGGCATTGCTCGCAACTACCACGAAGAACCCGTCCTGTACGGCTTCGGCGCTGCGCCGGAACTGCCGGACGGCATGCCGGTCACCTACCAGTCGGGTGGCGTGCTCTTCATTCAGCGTTACGTCTACAAGGTCTACGGCCTTGCATTCGCGCTGACGAAGGTGCTTGTCGAAGACGGCGACCACATTCGTATCGGTCAGACCTATGCGCGTCACCTCGCGCAGTCGCTGATCGAAACGAAGGAAACCCTCGGTGCCAACATCCTGAACCGCGCTTTCAACGGTTCGTATGTCGGCGGCGACGGCGTTTCGCTCGTGGCGACCAACCACCCGCTTGCTAACGGTGCTACCTTCAGCAACCAGCTCACGACCGCTGCGGCTCTGTCGCAGACGTCGCTTGAGCAGCTTCTCATTCAAATCCGCAACGCTGTTGACAACAACGGCAAGCGCATTCGTTTGACGCCGAAGAAGATCGTCGCTGGTCCCAGCAACGTCTTCCAAGCTGAAGTTCTGCTGAAGTCCGTCCTGCGTGCAGGCACGGCAGACAACGACATCAACCCCGTCAAATCGATGGGGCTGCTGGCGGAAGGTCAGGCCAACCTGTCGCGTATCACGTCGACCACCGCATGGTGGGTGCAGACGGATGCGCCGGAAGGTCTGAAGTTGGCCATGCGTCGCGGTCTCGAAAAGTCTATGGAAGGCGATTTCGAAACCGACAGCATGCGCTACAAGGCAACCGAGCGTTATGCGTTCGGGTGGACTGACCCCCGTGGCGTTTACGGCACGGCTGGCATCTAAGAAACTGGCGGATTTCCGCCATTTCTGAATGCTTGTAAAAGAGCCCTTTCCGGTATAAGGATACAGCATCCGAAACCGGAAAGGGTTTTTTTATGCCTAAAGAATGCTTCGTGCTGGGGTGCGACCGCTACACCAAGGCGCGCGGTCTCTGCGCGAGCCACTACGCCCAGTTTCGTAGAGGCTCCGAGTTTAAGGACATTAGCCGCCGCGAGCACAACAAGCCGCCTGAGTGCGTCGAGGACGGCTGCGCCGAACCAGTTAAGGCCAAGGGTCTCTGCAAGATGCACTACCAGCGGCTGCTGCGGCACGGGCACACCCGCTATACTGATCGCAAGAAGCCCGCGCGCATTTGCATGATCGACGGCTGCGACAGCTATCTCTATGCCAAAGACCTGTGTCACGCACACTACGCCAAGCAGCGCAAATGGAAGCACGCTGGCATCGACGCCCACCGCTACCAAGAGATGCTGCGCGAGCAGAACGGCGTCTGTGCCATCTGCCAACAGCCAGAGCGCGCCCCCGACAAAGCAACGGGCAAGACTAAAGACTTAGCGATCGATCACGACCACGCAACAGGCGCAGTCCGCGCCCTGCTTTGCTCGTCTTGCAACCGCGCGCTCGGTCTTTTCAACGATGACGAAGCGCTACTAGCCAAGGCGCAGGAGTATGTGCTATATCATGGCGGCTCTGGGATTAACCACAGCTTGCTAGACCGACCCAGCGGACGTTGCACAGACTAGCAGGCGACTTGTGCAAGAAGGATTTGAACCATGGGTTCTACGACTTTTTCTGGTCCCGTAACTTCCACCAACGGCTTTGTTGGCGCTGTAACGGGTAACATCACCGGCAACGTGACGGGCAACGTCACTGGCGATCTCACCGGCCGCGTTTTCGGCACTGTCACGACCCGCTCGGGCGCTGGCGCTGTTCCGATCACGGCTGGCACTGTCCGCCTGACCACGACGGGCGCTGACGCCCTGACGCTGGCTAACGGCGCGAACGGGCAGCTCCTGACGATCGTCATGGTCGTTGATGGCGGCGACGGCACTCTGACCCCGACCACGAAGACTGGTTTCTCGACCATCACCTTCGGCGATGTGGGCGACGCTGTGACCCTTCAGTATTTCACCACGCTGGGTTGGATGATCGTTTCCAACGTCGGCGCGACGGTTGCGTAAGGCATCTCGCCTTTCGTAAACAATGTGATATAAGTTGAGTGACCGCTTGAGCCTCCCTACCCCTCAAGCTCAGGCGGTCACCTTCTAGCTGAAGGAGACTTCAAAATGATGTGTGACAAGCTTGGCTATCAAGTAGTCAACAACACAACCACAGTGATCAAGCCTACCCCGGCTGGCTTCTTCGGCTTGTCTGTGACTGGCGCTGGCAACGTGACCGTTTATGACAACGCGTCTGCTGCGAGCGGCGTGGTGCTTTACACCAAGACTGGCGCGACGGCTGGTGACACTGTCCACTTTGGCGGCAATGGCATCGCAGCGAACAACGGTCTGACTGTGGTCACGACCGGCACCGTCGTGGTGCTGTACACCTAATCGAGGCGAACGAGCATGGCTAACGTCAAAATCACCGATCTTACAGCAGCCTCTACCCCGCTTGCGGGAACTGAGCTTTTCGAGGTCGTGCAGAGCGGCGATAGCAAGAAAGTAGCAGCGAGCGACATCGGCAACAGCGCCAATGCGCTCCCGTTCGCGTCTTTGACTGGACGCGCTTACATCTCTGCGTACAGCAACACGGACCAGACTGGCAGCACGACTGTTGCTACCGCGGTAAAGATCGAGAACACCATCACGTCTCCGACTGCTGGTATTACGATCACAAATGACGGCAGCGGCAATCCAACACGAATTACGTTTGCAGCGGCTGGCACTTACATGCTTGCGCCGAGCCTTCAGTTTGCAAACAGCAATACGTCTAACCACAACGTAAATATCTGGTTCCGCAAGAACGGTACGGATATTGCGCTGTCAAACACGGTTGTAAACGTCCCCAAGGCTGGTGACGGCGGCAACAACTTCTTTCAGATCGTGCTGTATGAAACCGTGACAGCGGGGCAGTACATTGAGATCATGTGGTTGCCTACAAACGTGGCTGTAACACTGGATTACATTGCTGCGGGCGCTGTCGCTCCCGCTGCGCCGTCCATCATTCTTGCTTGTGAACGGGTTGCCTGATGCCGAGTGATTTCTCCTTCGACCTAAAAGCGATGCGGGCGCGGGACGAGATCAATGACGCGCTGGGCGCATTCCGCCAGCCTTCGATGCCTCAGCAGCCCGGCGTTGGGCAGCAGATCATGCAGAACACGTACATGCAGGCCAATCCGCAGAGGCAGATGATCGGCACGTCGGTGCCTATGGGCGGCGGATTTTCGGCGAATATGCAGGCTGGTGGCGGCCAGAACATGCCGTATGGCGTGCAGCAGGTGGGCGTGGGCTATAACAACCCCGGCGGCTTCTCTGCTGGCGTGTCATATATGCCACAGCAGAAGATGCTTGGCGCAAATATGCGCGTCCCCTTCCAAGAAGGCGGCCTTGCGACGTCGATCCGCAACGATCCGGTGTACCACGACCGCGATATTGAGTTCTTGAACACCCGAAATCAGCGCATGCGCGAGGTTGCGGGGCTGCAAGCTTACGCCCAAGGCGGCGAAGTTGATGAAATTGTGGTTCAAGGTCGCAGCCCGGTTGCCATGATCGAGCCGATGGCGTTTGATCTCAGCCGAATTGGTGGCGGAGGCGGTTTTTCGGGCTATGGTGCTGAGCCTACAGGCGGCGGAGGCGGTCTGAACGCCTCTCAGCGCGTCCCGAACCTCTCATATGTCATGCCAAAAGCCGAAAAACCGGTAATTATGCCCGCAGTCGTGCGCAGTTCGAGCTCTCCACTGGCTGAATTGGCCGGAATGAAGGCTCCGCGGGGCTACGGAGCGAAGTTTAGCATGGGTTTTGCCCAAGGCGGCGGTGCTTGGACCCGAAAAGAGGGCCAAAACCCCGAAGGCGGCTTAAATGCGGTCGGCCGCGCCTCTTTGAAGGCGCAGGGCCACGATATTAAGCCCCCAGTTTCGGCCAAACAGGCCAAAAAGTCCCCCAAGGCAGCCGCTCGTCGGCGTTCTTTCTGCGCGCGGATGAGCGGCATGCCCGGACCTATGAAGGACGAGAAGGGTCGTCCGACGCGCAAGGCGCTGTCTCTAAGAAAGTGGGACTGCTAATGGCTAAGTTTTCCGTAAAACCCGTTTGGGACAAGAAACGCCCCAAAGACCTCGGTGCGCCCAAGTCTTTGTCGGTGAAAAAGAAGGCAGCGGCGAAGCGTCGAGCAAAAGCGGCTGGCCGACCCTATCCAAATCTCGTTGATAATATGGCGGTCGCCCGCAAGAAAGGTAAGTGACATGGACGGTTTCAAGAACAGCACCAAGACCAGCTACGACACTGCGTCCGGCCGTAAGTTTGCGAACGGCGGCATGACTGTCAGCCGTAACGACATGGCTGGCGGGCAGGGCCCGATGAGCAAGCCTGCAATGGTTGCAAAGTACGCCAAGGGCGGACACGTCAGCAAGGGCGAGCAGAAGATTGGCCGCGTGATGCGCGAGTTCACCAAGGGCAAGCTGCACAGTGGCTCGAAGGAAGGCCCCAAGGTCAAGTCGACTAAGCAGGCTGTTGCGATCGCGCTGAACGAAGCCCGCGCTGCTGGCGCTAAAATCCCGCGCGTCAAGAAGGCCATGGGCGGCTCTGCCGAAGCTGACGACGTGATCATGTCTCGCATGACCAAGGACGAGCTGGCTCAGGGCGCTCGTGGCGTCCGCATGGCTCGTGAGCGTCTTGAGCGTGACACCGTCAAGCGCGGCACGCCTCCTGCGCGCCCGAAGGAAATTAAGTTTGATGAGCCGATGGAAATCATCCGTCCGCGCAAGGACTTGAAGCCGATCAAGAAAGCCGTTCCGCCTTCCAGCCGTGAGCCGTTGTATGGCCCTGCCAAGCGTCTCTCGATCCCGCTGAAGAAGGGCGGTCTCTCGGTCATGCCCAAAGGAAAGGGCTGCTAAATGATCATGAAATCAAACCTGAGCAAAGTGCTTGGGCGGCTCGCACCGCAGCAGCCTCAGGGTGCCGCTATGGCCCCCGGCCAGTTTAGCGGCCTGCTTGGCAAGTTGCTTGCCGGTGGCCAACAGACAGGCGGCGTCATTGACAACCGCATGGGGCCCGGATTTGGCAAGCCCATGCGGCCTCCGATGGCCTATCCCGGCGGAAGCTCAAACTTTAACGAGAGCACAGGCGTTTACACGCCTGATGATCAGGGCCTTCGGGGTTTTATGTCCCGGTTTGGTGGCCTCCTCAACAAAGGGCCCGGACGTACCGTCGGCTACCGAGCTTTTGATGAGGGCGTTGGCGACGGTGGGCCGGTGCAGCCGCGGATAGATCAACGCGGTAACACAATCTATCCCGATGGAACTGTGGTGGCGGACGCTCCCGGAACGGTCCCGCCATGGGCGATCCCCCCGTTGCCAGAGGTTACTCCTCCTGCTCCGTCCGGCGGTCTTACGCTGGCTACTACGCGCCCAGACCCTGAGTTCAACATCAACACGGCGACCAACACGTTCTTCAAAGCCCTTGGCGACCGCGTTGCCTCTGGTCAGATGACGCTTGATCAGGCCCGTGCTGCTCAGGCTGAGATGCGCGCGCTTCAACTCAATCCGGCGATGGCTAATCGCGCGGCTGCCACTGAGATTGCCCAGCGCAATCTGCAAGTTGGTCCGTACTCGCCAAACAATATGGCTCAGCGGCAGATGATGCCAATGCCTGCGCCGCAGATGCCAATGCTGCCATTGCCGCCGACACCGAAGGTGGCTGCGCCGCAGGGCTTGACGCTGAGCAACGTCCCGCAACAGGGCGTGGCCCCTCAGCCCATGGCTGCACCGCAGGGCATGGCGTACGGGGGCCTCATGGCCAAGTACGGCGGGGGAATGTGTTAAACAGGGGGCCTGAGGCGGCTGACTTGTCGTTGGCCGCCTCTTCTTGTATAACCCCACATGCCAGAAATGCCTGCTCGTGTTAGTAGGCTGCTGACTTAAACCA
>JACCDP010716767.1_pt1 | contig 21927 bp, 12 predicted proteins | sample 7445841 | NCBI WGS metagenome assembly JACCDP01 (sample SAMN15323441, study PRJNA562643) | freshwater metagenome | isolation source: river surface water | place: USA:Blue River Watershed | collected 2017-08-17
ATTAGATTTAGTTATAGTACTTTTTATCTGCCTTTTATTTTGATGTAGCACTTTAAATGATAGTCATATCCCTTATTATATTCTTCGGTAGTCAAGATTTTATTACATAGACTACAGCGCTTTAATCCTGCTGTTCCACCTTTATAACTTGAGTAACTTGGGGAATAACAATCGGAGCAAAATGAATAATTTTCAGGAAGGTCACTTATATCTTTTCCACAGGTTTGACACGATCGATCACTACTTCTGTAATAACGCTTTCTTGGCATTAAGGAATCTCCCCCTTTAGCAAATTAAATTAACGTTTGTTGAATAAAATTAACCTTACTGGCTTTTTTAATTAACTTTGTAAATAATTTTTCAGGAAGTAAGGCTTGAAATTGCTGAATAGACTTAAAAGATACTATTTCCTTTAATGAACCTTGAATTAATTCTCTCTCTTTTACAGTTAACTTGAGTTCAGTATAAAAATCCTTATTGGTGAGGATGTCCAATAATTTAGCGTCTGGCAACAAATCAGGGGATTCACTTTTTGGAGGATTGATCGTTTTGCTGTTAGGCTGATCAAAAGTTTCATCACTGCTAGGTATCATTGGTAAGGGTAAAGCTCCTAGTTTAAGTAGTTCTTGATTGCCAACTGACTTAGGATTGTTGATGACAAATAACCTCGTATAGTTTGATTTTAAGTTTTCAATCGCGCCATTCCACGTGCCACCAGTTTTCTTACCATCTTTAATTGAATACTCGGCTTTAACAGCAATTACTTTATGAGCAAGGAGAAATATATACTTATTTCTTGCCATTGCCATGCCTACATTAAAGGGTGCATCGGGAATGGTTTCTGATATTAATAATCCATGCTCATCTTGTAATGCCCGACTAATTGCATTAATCTGTAGGCGCCGAACCATCGAATCTGATAAACATTCAATAAATGGTTTTCCTTGAGCGATTGCTACTTGTGTCGCAAATGAATCTACACCAGTTGCACCACCGCTCACAATGCCAAATCCAAGTTTTATGGCATGATTTGCCCAAGTTTTTGTAATACTTTCATCTTCGCCTTGGAGTTTTTTCAATCTAGATCCCGTAAATCCAATGTACTTTCCTTTGAGTAACCCTAAATGACCAGCATAGTAAAAAAGAGGAGGCGCTTTGTCACCCAAGTGGGTTAGAAATTCAGAGGGATACTGCTCATCTTCCCTCGTCAGAATTTTAATGCCCCACCGATTGAGTTCCAGCATAGCAAATGCCATGCTACCCTCTCTTTGGAAAAGCATTACGATTTGGTTTAAAAAGTCACGTTCTTTTTCATTACAAGTCTCTAAGGTTCGATCGTAAAAAATATGAGCAAGTTGCAGGGCTTGTTGATTCGCAAGATCTTTAAGAGTGAGATTTTTGGGAGTTAATTTATTGATAATTTGTGAGATTTGTGTCGCGGTAAAAGGACGATGTTGGTGACCGACACTTAATTGACTGGTTAATAATATGAGTGCATCACGATTAGTCATTATCTACAGACCTCTCACTGCTATCCGCTAAAGCAAATGGAAAAACAACCCTTGCCCCTGCGTCCATAAGCTTAACCCCTAAGGTACTGATGGTATACCCACTGTCAACCATGTCATCAATCAACAAAATGTTTTTTCCAGAAATTTGACTAAAGCGGTCAAGTTGATAATTTTCCTGACTATTCTTCTTCTGCCAATAATGGTTCTCCATATTTTTTTGACTTACATTGGATAGCTTTTTAAAGACATCTAAGTATTCAATTCCTAATCTTTTTGCAAGATCCTTACTTAATTGGTTCATGAGTTGATTATTGAGACTTGGTACAAAAGCAATTGCCTGTAGTTGATGTTTTTTTACAATGGTTGCAAGGATTTTTGTTGCCTTCAGGACGACTGCTTCTGGATAGGATTGTTTTGCTATTTTTGCTTCGGATACGAGACGACCTATCGGCTCATCACCATATTTACTTAAGGTAATTCCTTCTAATAATCTCTTATCTTTAGGCTCTAAAGTAAGATAGTGATTATCTAAAAATTCTTTTGCAATATCTAGAAATTTAGGATCGATTTTTACTGGTAAAATTTCCTTTTTCAGACAATTAACACATTTGCCACATTTTAAAGGTGTTGTATCATCAAGGGTTTCAATGATCTTCTTGTTTAAACAAGTCGTGGTACTAAAGAGAGCCTCTAATTGTTCGACTTCTTTTAAACGAACCTCATTGATTTGCTGATAATGCTCTTGATTATAAACAAACCTTTGGGTGGTTAAATAATAGGTTTGTTTGATTCGATTGAGAACATGTTCAAATTCCAAGAATTTTAAAGCTTTTTTAATCCTTGAGTACGATAAATTCAAATTCTTAGCCAGAGCTTGAACTGAAACTCCGCTTTTGCCCCAACCCAATTGATTAAATTGACTTAAAACCTTCTCCATGTCCTCTTTGGATGGAAAGGCGTTATGAATAAAATAATGAAGTATTTTAAAATCATTTCCACCTTTTAATAGAAAGGTGTAACCCTCTTTAATGTTTCTCGCAGCACGTCCAATCTGTTGATAATATGAAACGATGTTCTTTGGAACTTGATAATGAATGACAAATGCTACGTCTGGTTTATCATACCCCATCCCAAATTTAATCGTGGCAACGAGAACCTTAATCTCGTTTTTTGAAAATAAGCTTATGGCTTCATCACTTACTTCGGTTTCTAGACCACTATGATAAGCTCTTGCAGATATATGATTTGCGAGTAGAAAAGTTGCAAGATCGTCGCAATCCTTTTGGGTAAGACAGTAGATAATCCCCGTTCCAGATAGTTTACTAATATTTTGTAAAATCCATCCATATCGATTGACTTTGCTTTCAAGATCAATCAGTTGAACAAATAAATTATCCCGATGCAACGAACCTTTGGAAACGTAAAGATTGGGACCAATTTGTGTCATTAAATCAGAAATAACCCGATCATTTGCAGTTGCAGTAGTTGCTAAAATTTGAAAATCTTTGTTTTTTAACTCATTGAGCACTTCGACTATTTTCCTGTAATCAAGTCGAAAGTCATGGCCCCAATCCGAAATACAGTGTGCCTCATCAATAATAAACATCCCTAAGCTAATATCTTTTAGGTGGGGTTGGAGTATATTAAATAAACTTTCTGGAGTAGTAAATAAAATATCGATTTGATTACGTTTTAATTCATTAATAATCGATCCATGACTATCTTGATTACCTGAGAAAATGGCTTGACATTTTAAGCCAACTTTTTTGGCCGCTTCAATTTGATTTTCAATCAACACAAGTAAAGGTGAGATGACAATACTTACACCTTTATTTTGATTACGATTAATTTTTGTGCTAATGAAATAGACTAGAGATTTACCCCAACCAGTTTTCTGAACTACAAGTGACCTTCGATGAGTAAAGACCGCTTCAATAGCCTCATATTGTCCTTCACGAAACTTTGCGTCTTTTTGGTTAAGGGCTTGGTTAAGAAGTTGAACTGACTTTTGATAAATATCTTGGTTTTGTGGCATAAATTTAGGTATTATAGTCATTATATATTGAAATGGCAATTTTACCCAAAATTTTTAGGAGCTTTTATTTCAATTTAAAACTTAAAATTTTAAGTATTCTATTGATTAAATGCGTATTTCAATTTAGTCACTATGATTACCAAACCAAATATGTAAAATATGATTAGTATGATTATCAAAGGAATTCTCTCTGAAGAACATAAACCTAAAATAACCTCTTATTATGCAGTAGACGGTGATTTTACTTTTATGGTGGATGCTGGCAACGGAAATATACCGGTTTCTGATGTTAAGGGTATTCATGCAATCTTTTTAACCCACGTTCATGCCGACCATACGATTGCTTTTTTTCGCAGTGGATTCATTCATCATCTTGATGAAAATATAAAGGTTTTTGCCACTAAAACAACAAAAGAATTACTCAAAGTCTTAATCAAGCATCAACATGAAATTGACATAGTTCGCGATCGATTTACACCTGCGCTTCAAAAAAGGATTGAACATTTAATTAATAACATACATGAAGTAGTTTATGACCAACAAATCGGTCTCACACCAGGAAGACGAGTGACTTTCTATAAAGCAGGTCACATGTTAGGCGCAGCGATGGTCTATTACGAGAACTCAAATCAACGTGTCCTTTTTACAGGGGATATTGACTTCGCTTGGATTTCAAAAAAAGACAATCGTATCGATCTCTACCGTAGTTATGACCAACGGATTGGGGAAAAAATTAAGCCAACCATGGTGATTGCAGATGGCACGACCATTTCTCAAAGTTTTCTTGAGGATGGGTTTGGTTTTAAACATGACAAAATCACTGAAATAGTCACAGATATCATAGGTTCCTATCACAAAAGACCATTCTTCTTATTAACTCGATATGATAAAGCGATTCCAATTGCTAGACGCTTAGCCCAAGATGAGCGATTAAAAGATTACAAAATTGTTTATGGTTCAGAGTTTCTTGCAACGAATCGCGTGGTTTATGAAGCAGGATATGACATTTATCAGCCGGGTAAACTTTACCAAGATTTTGGCGTGCTCAGCAATGTCATGAGACGTCAATTTGAAAACCATAACCATGTTTATATCACCTCAAAAAAAACAAATGTCAAAGCTTCTCGAGACTATGCGGTATCCTTGCACATTGCGTTTGATGATTTACTGCAATTTTTTTCAATTTTTCCTGAGGCCCGAATTGTCGTAAGCCATTATAATTTAGATGAAAAAATTTCCTATCAATCTTTCTGTCAAAAAAGGCATTTTGAATTGTTTAATCCAAATGAGGCCATCGCAACAATATGAAAAGTTACTTGTTTAAACTCACAGACAACGAAACGAAGGTTTTTGAAATAATAGGAAACATTTTAAAACGAATACCATTAAGATTCGATGGCAAATCAATAAATTCTTGGAATAACACTGTTAAATTTTCATTTGAAGAAGGCAACATCAAATTTGTCCCGAATGAGTTGCCTTACCAACTGCTAAATCAAAATGTCTTTCTAGACAAAATCTACTTCTTGGGTTTTGATTATCAGAAAGATTGGATTATGGCAGAATTCATTAAAGTAATTGCAAAACATAATAATATTGATTTAAAAAATTCTCAATTAATTTTTATCATCAGTCACAATTTATTTGTTGGAGTAAGTGAGATTGAAAATTTACCATTTGAAGAAGACAACTTTTGTAAGGTGGTTCCAAAAATCTTTAGAGATAGTTTTCAATCTTTAAGAATTGGAAATGTGCATATTCTTTTAGAGGGTTTGCTGAATATTTCAGTGATGGATATCTTGCACAGTCTTAATCGTAGGGAAGAGATAAAAGATAGTGAGTTTCAATATGGATACCTTGATGATGATCACTTTTTTCTAATTAAGTATGATGATGAGTTAAAAGGGGTTCACCAAACTTATGCCTCAACTTCAAAATCTTTAGTTGACAAGTATATAGGACTAATTAATCCAATCTTAATCAATCAATATGAAGACCTATCCCAATTATCAGAAAAAATCCATCGCAATTTGCTAACAAATTACTTAATGTCACCTATAGATAATGTTGAATTTATCTTTCAAGATCATCAACTCGTAATTCCAATTCAACAACATACACTCTATATTGAAGAATTTATTAAAAGCGCAGAAAAAGTTTTGCCAGAAATCTTTGAATATCAAAAAACAATTCCTTTATTTTTTTTATTGAATACAAAATTCTCTTATTTGTACAATCACTGTAAAACCATGATTAAGAATAAAAATGTTGTCATATTTACCGATGATCAATTAATGGACTTCGAAATGATAGTCTTGTATTATGGATACTTTTTGGTAAATCAAAGCCATCCCTTTTCAAAAAAATCACTCTTTCTTAAGAGATTTCCTCATGGATTAAAAGATGTCTTCGGTGATGAAACATATGTATATAATTACCTTTCATTAATGTCAAAAAAAGAAGCCTTAAAGTTTTTACAAGAAAGTAAACTTTATAAGTATTATAAAAATGTCTTAAGACCATTCGCGTCGAATTAAATAAAAAAACTATTTTCCCTGTATTAATCCAAAATAGATTAAGTTATTTACAACGATTTATCTTTTTTGAAAGAATCCATTGCACGAATAAGATAAAGGGGAAAACTTCTTGCATGCATTTTTAAGGTTTTTGCAAAATACTTTGAGACGTTGAAATACCCTCTCCGATTCAATAAAAATATGTGATATTAAAACTGATTACATCAAGGTTTTTTGACATGAAAATGTAATTTATTTATAAAAATTTATTTGTTCGAATTTTTAGAATTAATCATTAATAAAAATTCATTATTAAAATTTCTAGATAAATTAAATGCTAATTGGAAACAAGCAAAGGGTTGGAATTTTTTCTTCCAACTTTTTAGGCTGCTGAATTTTAGCAAGGGTATTCGGTCTTTAATGGTTTATTTAAGATTTATTACAATTTAAAGGGATTAATTGATAAATTTAACAAAATTAATAAAAAGTTAATAAATCAAAAAGGGTCTTTGTTTTAAAATAAATTTATTAAGAATTGATAGTAAAAACCTTAAAATACTTTTCTCACAATTGAAATTTTTTTAGGTCAATCGGTCTAAATATTAAAGGGGGCTCATCATGGATTTAAATCAATACATCACTAACACTAAAAGGTCATTACCAGTATTTTTGTTGCTAGATAGTAGTGGTTCAATGGCAGGAGATAAAATCTCTACCCTCAATCAAGCAGTGAACCAAATGATTGTTGATTTCAGGGGTGAAAAAATGACAGAGGTAACACTCCAATTATCAATCATCACCTTTGGTGGTACGGCTCAATTAACTAATGAACTGGTGGATGTAAATAAATTTGAGTATAAGTCTATTACCGCTAATGGAAATACACCATTAGGTGAGGCTTTAGATTTATTGGCGAGTGTAATAAACAATAAAGAAAAGGTTACCTCTAGAGGTTATAAACCAACGATTGTTTTAGTATCTGATGGTCAACCAAACGATAGTGATTGGGAAAAAAAACTAGATGACTTTCTTAAAGGAGCACGTACCGGAAAATGTGAAAGATGGTGTTTGGCGATTGGGTCAGATGCAGATAAGACTATGTTGAAAAGATTCATCAACAATCCATTAGATCAAGTATTCGAAGCGAACGGAAATGAAGCCGCTACCAAAATCGTTAGTTTTTTTAAGTTTGTTACCATGTCGACTACGGCAAGAGCTAAATCTCATAATCCGAATCAATCATTAAAAATAGAGGAATTAAAAGAAAATATTAAAGCAAAGATGCCAAAATTTGATTTTGATATAGAATAACTATGTTGACCTTCTATGGTTCATCAATTATTGGAACAAGTCATAAGACTAATAAAAAGCCGAATCAAGATTACTTTTTAGTTCGAAATAGGAAAAAATCTGCCTTTGCAGTTGTTTGTGATGGTTTAGGAAGCAAAAAATACTCGCATTCCGGTAGTAGATTGTTATCAAGGCTCCTTAAAACTTTTTGTATTTTCTTTAGTGAAGATTTAAATAGAGTGCGAATAGTTATCACAATTGTCTCATTCTTGTGGCGTTTATTAACCTTTTTCTTTGGTTCATCCAATTTTGATAGTACCTGCCAGTTCATTCTAGCTAAAGGGAAATACTTGGTAATCGGACAACTTGGAGATGGTTTGATTACCATTTCTAAAAATGACTCTTTAACTTTTTATGAATCCAAACTCGACCTTTTCATCAATGAAACGAATTCAATTTTTCGTTCCAAACCGAAGGACTGGCAATTCAAAGTGGTAAACATTAATCAAAATGAATCTTTATCTTTAAGCATCATGACGGATGGAATTAGTAATGATATTGTCAAAAGTAATTATAAAAGTTTTTTGAAAGAAATCATTATTAATTTATCCGAATTAGCGAGCTTAGAAAAAAAAAAATTATTCCTTCATGACCTATTGCAAAGTCTCCCCAATAAACATAACCGGGATGATAAGACATTTATCATAGGATTTTGATGATGGAAGATTTACCTTTATTTATTGAAGATAACAATGGAAACAAGCATTATATCCATAAAGAGCTTGGATCGGGTGGGCAAGGTTCTGTTTTTAGCACCAAAGACAAAAATATTGCTATCAAACTTATTAAACATAACAACCAATTCAAATTAGACCCTATCATAAGTGAAAATTTGAATGAGAAAATTGAAGAAGTCGTTTCATTACCCTTAAGAGTTGATTTAAACCTAAGTAAACCGGAAGTTTTATTAAAACCGCCTTTTTCCGGATACGTTATGAAATTACTTGATTTAGATCAATTAGAAAATTTAAGTAATGTGTTAATTCTTGAAAATTACACTACTTTAAACAACACCTACAAGCTTAACAAACGAATTGAGGTATTAATTGAACTTTCAAGAATGCTTTCCGTATTACATTCTGATGGATTTGTTTATTGTGACCTTTCTCCAAACAATGTGTTTTTTTCTAACCAAAATCAGTTTTCAAAGGTGTGGCTAATTGATTGTGACAACATACGATTTTCAAACCAAATTACAAGCAGCATTTTTACTCCTGGCTATGGGGCTCCGGAAATCGTTTCAGGATTATCAATTAATTCAATGCAATCAGATATCTTTTCTTTTGCAATAGTTGCTTTTAAAACATTGTTTTTAAGAAGCCCCTTTGAACTAAACAAAAATAATGAGGCTGAGGATGCATGGGATAGTCCCAATTACGTTTCCGAGAAACGAACATTTAAAAAACAAGATTATGTTTATGTTGGCGATGAAAACAATACCACTCATAACACTTTTCAAAAGGATGTGATGCAAAGGTTTTCAAATCCAAAACTTTTGGAACTTTTCAAAAGGACTTTTAATCAGAATGGAGTAACGAATCCTTTAAGCAGACCATTAATGGATGAATGGTATAAAGCTTTGATAAAACTCTATTCACAATTAACTAAATGCTCAAATCCTAATTGCAATATCATTCATAGAATTAATTATAAAGATTGTTTTAGTTGTGGGTTTAAAAATACTGAGCTTATTGTCAAAAACAATGTCTTGCAAATTGGTTTAATACCCAGAACGGATTATGCATTACAATTAATGAATTCTATCAATCAAGACTGGGATAAATTACACGAAGAGCGAAATATCACAAAACATAATCAACTAAATTTTTCCGCCTTGGATTTTTATCAAAGCATTGCAGATATTAAAATTTACCCTGGAAAAAAGGTTTATAATTTCGAACTTAGTCTAAGTTCAATGTACGAACATCCCTCGCTTGTTTTTGAATTTTTGCCATTTCAGGGATCTACAAAACTGATTCTTTACAACCACTCCACAAGTGAATTTTTTGATAGCAAAAGCAACAAGTTAAATTTCAAGCACTTACTCTTGGAAAAGAACATTAGAATCTATGACTCAATCGATTCAAAAAGTCTATTAAATAGAATGTATTTCATCATTATAGAACATGAATGACAATCTAAAATTCAAAGTTACATCTTCTTCAGAAACTATCGACACAAAGCTACTCTATAAATTAGAGCATGAGAACGAAACAAATAATTTGTTTTTGAGAGGTTTTTATTTTGAAAGTGAAAAAGTGCATAGAAGAACAAAAGTAGACCTACATAATCCAATAGAAGAGGAAGTACAGTTATTCATTAAAAACAGCTTACAAATAAAACATATTGCCTCATTAAAGCTCGTTGGTAATGCATATGAAGTAGAAATTACACTTGTTGGTTTTGAGCAAAAGTGTGAGAAAATTATCTTTGATTTAAGCAAAAATCCAGGAATTACAAAAGAATTCATTCGCTCAGCTGTGGTTTGGCATGATTTGAATAAAAAGCAAGTGCTGCTTTTGGGAAAAGATGACTCTCCTAAAAATCCTTACTTTGTTATTTCTAAGGACCGTTCTAAGCTCTATGAAATTGAAGTGGTCTCGAAAAATGAAAAATATTTTTTTCATATTACTAATGAATTAATGACTAGTAATTCAAAAAATAAAAAAAGATTAGAAAAATCAGCGCTTATAATCTTTTGCGGTGAATTTGAATTTAGTGAAGAAGAATCAAAATCTTCGAATTCTCAAAACGCTTATGATGCTTTCAACTTAACAAACCTTAACACTATGAAATATATTCAATTTTGGAATAAATATAATGAATTGGAATCGGAACTTAAATTCAGTCTAATTCAAGATGTGAAATACTTAATATTTAATAAATTTGAAGTTTTAAAGACAAGCAATTACAAAAAAACTACAGTAACGCTTAATCTGATGATCGATAACGATTCAAATGAAAAAATAAAGAAATTGAAAGAAGATTCTATGTGTTTTCTTTCTAAGGATAATCTCTTTTCTCAGTTTGAATCAAATGAGAAAACAATTTTTAAAAACGTAAAAAACTATATTGATTTTGAAACAAAGTTGAACTTTCAATCAATAGAATACGATATAACTAGAGGGATTATAAGGAAGGCAGATCAGGCAAGATCTTTTTTACAAATAGAACTTGTCGACTCTAACATTAATGATTTTAAACCAGACAACTTACCAAATAAAGGATTTGTCATGCTTTCGTCCTTCGGTGATAATACGGCATATGAAAGAAGAAAAGTTGCAAAGCTTCGTTTTGAGCAAAATAAGATCGGAATGCCAATATTAAGTTCAATTTTTACTGACGATCCAATTCCACAAGTTCGCGTAAAAACAATACCAATTGACCACACCATCTTTACTAAACCGATGACACCTAATCAAATCGAAGCAATCAATATTATTTGTAATACCCCTGACTTTGCAATTATTCAAGGTCCTCCAGGGACAGGTAAGACAACTGTGATTACAGCAGCAATGAATCAAATCAACTCGAAATCTCAAATGAAAAACTATGGTAAGAACACGATTCTATCTGCAAATCGTAATGAAACTGTAGAAAACCTAATCGAAAAAGTCAATATCTTTGGACTACCAACAATCAAGGTGGAAAACGCTAAAGACAATTCTAAAAAAAGAAATTCAGAACTTGTAAATGCTTATTTTGAAGAATTCAAACAAAAGTTAATGGAAAAGTATAAGGAAATAAAATACATCGATGAAAATCTTCAGTCCTTTATAAATAAGAAAAATGACTATATTTATTTTTCGAATTCAATCCAAGAAACTTACGAAATTATTGAATACATTAAAAAAATACCGGAAATTACATTAGATCCATCAATTCAGTTAGAACTTTCCGCCATTTCAAAAAAAGTTTCTATTGAAAACATTAAAACAGATTATCAGACACAACAGTTCGTTACATTACTAGGAAGAACTCCTATGAATGAATTGAATTTTGAAGATGGAGGTGCAATGTGGCTAACTGATTTAAATCTATTACTACTTAATCCTTCGATTAATAAAATCAAATCGAACGTTGAAAAGTTTTTGGATTTATTTAAGTATAATCCGATAGATTTTAAAAAAGTAAACTTTGCTAAGAAAAAACTATTGGTTTTATATAAGTCCACTTTACCAATATTTGTTTCAAAGGCTTTAAAAAATGATTTAGTAAATATTCTATACAAAATTCAAAGAATAATCGAAACGAGTGTATTTGACAAGTTTTACCATAAAACTAAAGTCATTTACAATTTTGTCCAATCAATGAGTGAGAATCCAGAGCTATTAAAAGAAACCATCAGCAAGTATATAAAAGTTGTTGGTGTGACCAATCAACTTGTTTTTTCAAAGGGTTTTTCTAATTCAATGCGCTTAAATGATGTGGAATCTGTCATTGTAGATGAGGCTGCCACCTCCTCCCCATTAGACTTATTTATCCCAATGTCTGTTGCAACTAGAAGAATTGTTTTAGTTGGTGATCATAAACAATTACCAAATATCGTTGATGAAAAAATTGCTAAATTGATTGAAGAAGGATCTCTAGATAATGATAAAAATTTTTACAATGAAGAAATTAATCAAACAATATTTCAACACCTATATAAAAAGTGCCAATTATTAGAAAAAAAGGATGGCATTAGAAGAGTAATAACGTTATCCTCCCAATATAGAATGCATCCATTACTAGGAAAACTTGTTAGCGATTACTTTTACGAAGGTTTTTTGGAATCGCCACGGCCTGAATCAGACTTTAAACACAATTTTCTTGGTTTAAAGGATATTCCACTAAGCTGGTACAATACAAAATTTAACCAAAAAGAAACATATCGTTCGGGAAATTCTAGGATAAATAAAGAGGAAGCAAAGTCCATTGCAAACAAGATAAAAATAGCAGTAGAGGCTAAGGACTTTGGTAATGAAAGTATCGGTGTAATTACATTCTATCGCGCACAAGTTGCTATTCTCAAAGAGGCCTTAAATGATGTTGGGATTAAATTTAATGAAGATAATAATCAAATGGCTACATTAAATGGTGTTAGTTTTTCTTTGGAGGTGAACACGGTTGATGCATTTCAGGGAAAGGAATTTGATATTGTGTTTTTATCTATAACATATACCTTTCCTATAGTAAAACTAAAGCAAGAAAAATTTAGTAGACTTGTTATAAAAAACCTGCTTTGTGTTGCGTTATCACGACAAAAGAAAATGCTAATAATGGTAGGTTCAAAGGAAATTTTTGACAACGAATTTGCACGAGATAAAGTGCCTTCGATTCATGAGTTTTTAAAAATTTGTAAAGAAAAGAACTTTGTTTATGAATCGTAAGGTATTTATTCACAAGGCATTGATTGATATCGATAGAATGAATAACTCATTTGAAAGAATTGCGATTCCTATAAGATTATTCCCAATTCAAATTAAATTTCGGAAGCAAAGTGACTTAAACATCTTTGAAAGAGCTATTTTATCTCTAGGGCTCGAGAGGTATTATCAACCTTCAGAAATTTCTGAGATTCTTTTATTGAATGAGGACCTTGTCAAAATGATAGTTGATGATTTAATTAATAAGAAGTTTTATGATAAAAAATCTGGAACAACCGACAAAGGGAAAGACTCTTTAAATGATTTTAGTGAATCTGAAGAATCTTCAATTGCATTTTTAATCTATGATCTCAATCGAAATAAATTCTTTGATGAATACTTTAAAGATGATGATTTCAACGATTCTGGTGAAATTCAAGGTAAAACTAAAATTAGAATTCGAAGAGATAGCGCTGATATCTTAGAAAACATTTCTATCCTTAATTTAAACGGCAAAGTAGAGTCAAATAGAGCGATTATCGAGAAAAATGAAAAGTTTGATTTTCTAAAATCTCGTTATAAAAATATTATATCCTCAAGTTTCATCCAAATAGACAACATTAATGAAGCATACTTATCAATCGTTGTGATGAAAGGCAAAAATGATTGGTATGTTTCTCCCCCTAATAAGTTTGATTCACAAGACATCGCGCATGGAAACTTTATCAGGGATAATCATGATAAGTTAGATTTTACAAAAAATTTATCGGATTTTTTATCAATCGGTCAATATAAAGGTAATGAATTAAGTAAAAGGACATTTTCAATTATTAAGGATACTCTATTTCAAAAACCCATATCTGAGAAACACTCTTCTTTAATTGGCTACATATATACTTTATTCTCAAAACCAAAAGATTTTAGTTCTGAGAAAGACAAATTAGAAAGGAGTAGAACTTCTGCTTTAGCATATTTCGACTTAATTGAGGATGTTTTTTATTATCATTCTCAATCAATTTCCAACGAAAACCTACTAAAATCTAATCTTTCAGATGCTTCGGATGTGATTTCAATTGAACTTTTAGAGATGGCAAAAAATATTGGTTTTAACATAGATGAAAACGTCAAAAAACTTTTTTTTATTGATAAAGCGTCATTGCTAAATGCAAATGCATTAGTTTCTGGTCGAACAATAGGATCTATTTTGGGGTTTCTGATTTTTAATTGTTTTAATGGTGCAAGTCCTTTAATGCAAATTTTAGCGAGAAATTACCCTAGCTTTCTAATCGATATTCATAAATTCAAACATAGAAGAGATCAAGCAAGACACAGCGCGAGTTTGGATAGTTTTTATGGTATAAAAATTGACGAAGAACTTTTATTTTTTCTATTCGGTAACGCCCTTGGGTATGAAATAATGCGTGAAAATATTCCAAAGATTCAACATAACGAGTATGAAACCGACTTGGGTTATGCCGAAGTAATGTTGCAAAGTAAATTGGGAAATAAGGAATTTAGTGATCTACGGTTAAGTAACGAAAAATACGCTAAATTTTTAGGAATTTTATACAAGCAATATCTTGAAAAGGATCCCTCTTACCTATCTACAATTAGGGCGCTAATGGAAGAAACCGTTACTTTATTATTAAAGCAAGGTTTCACTTATTCTAAACCCGATTTCCTTCAAGAAAGATTAGGAGTATATTACAGAATAAGTAATTTTAGTGATCTTTTAACTTCTCATGGGTTCAAACTTGAATCATTATGCGAGAATCAAGTCGATATTGAAAAACCATTAGAAAGTAATCAAAAATTAATAAATGAAATAAGCGAATACTTCATAAACAAGAACACAAAGGTAAATTTAAGTATTAAATTAAAAATGTTAATCATTTTAATGGATACTTTCTCAGATTTTCTTGATATATTTAATTTCGACAAGTACACCAAATTACGGGATTTATTTAGCATCGTAATTGCTATAATGTTCAAAGATAAAAGTCACCATCAAAATACTAATTTTCATCAAAATGATGCCGATGTTCTTATAGAATCTTTTCTTGGATTAATCAAAGCGCTTAATGCAATAAATCAGGTATAGGGGGACATACCATGGTTATAAAAACTGACTCAATTGACGAATTAGAAGATTTACAATCTCAACTAGAAAAGAAAGAAAAGGATTTAGACCAAAAAGAGAAAGAACTTTTATCCTTCGAAAAAGAATTAAAAACAAAAACAGATAATCTAAAAGATTTAGAAAAAATAAGAGATAATCTTGAAAGTTCCTTTAGGTCAAAGGAACAAGAACTAAATAAGGAAAAAGAAAAGGTTTTTACATTTAAAACAAAAGAAATAGTAGAGAAAGAGACCAAGATTAAAGAATTAAATATTCAAATCAATACCTTAAATAACAAAATTCAAGAATTAAACATTAATACTGCCAACAAGCAAAAAGATATCATCCTAGAGTTAGAAGTCTATAAAACTCAACAATTAGAAGAAATAAACAAGAATCTTAATGAAGTTTTATCAAAGGAGCTAAAATCCATATCTGAAAACACTAAAGATTTGTTTTCTAATATTTCAAATAAATTAAACACGAATTTAAAAAACTTAAATTCTGACTATGAAAAACTTCTTGAAACCTATGATCGATTATCAAAATCAAAAGTAGATCAAAATGATGCTATTAGAGTGGAATTGTTAAAATTATTAGGGGAATATGAGAAAAAATCACTAGAACTTACTGAATTAGAAACAAGGCAGAAATTATTAACACAAAGGGAAGCAATCATTAATCGAAAAGAAAATCTCTTTGAAATGTATATTCAGAAAAAAGTTGATGAAACGCAAACCTCACTCCTAGGTACTATAAATGCCTATAAAAAAGAAGTTGAAAGCCTTCAATTAAAGTTTGACCAAGTTTTTCATGAAAAACAATCATTGGTTCTTGAAAATCAAACCTTAAGAAGTTCTGGGGTTCAATCTTTAGAGGAAGAACTAAACAGAATTAGAGAAAGAAATGCTGAATTAGAACAAAAATATAAAGCCTTTACCTCTACGGATTTCAATCAACTCAAAAGTAAAGCAAATCGGGTAGATGAGTTAATTCAGCTCAATAACGACCTTATTGAAAAAGAAACCCAAGACACAGTAATGATTCAAAGGCTAAAGGCAGATAAAGAGCAAAATGTAAGATTAGCGTACGAAAATGAAATGTTAAAGACAGATATATCCATTAATAAAGTTTATTTAACTAGGATAAAGGAAGAATTAGATTCTCTAAAGAGTCGTATCGACGATTCTTCAAAGGGAATGATTGCATCTGAAGCGATAGAGGCTCCCTATCAGGAATTTACAACTTACCTTCAAGAGGACATTGTAAACCAAAATGAAATAACTTGGTTGGATAGTATCATCCATAAATGTAAAGAGTCAGGGTATAGTTTTGCAAGACGACTTGTCTATTCATTTCATACTTCGCTAAAAACTAGCGCAATCTCACCCTTAACAGTTTTGGCAGGAATAAGTGGAACGGGAAAGTCGAAATTGCCACAATTATACGCTCGTTTTGGCGGTATATACTTTTTATCATTACCTGTTCAACCAGATTGGGACTCCCCACAAAGTTTGTTTGGTTATTTTAATTCTATTGAAAAACGATTCAATGCGACAACTCTCTTGAGAGCCATGGTTTCATTCCAAAAGGATAAGAACGATAGCGATAAAATACACGATTTAAGTAATCGCGTTTTATTGGTATTGCTGGATGAAATGAATTTGGCTCACGTAGAACTTTATTTTGCTGATCTATTATCAAAACTAGAAGAGCAAAGAGGTGACAACAAATCGCAAAAATTTGAAATTGATTTAGGTGCATCGGTTCCAAAATATAATATTCGATTGAGTAAAAATATATTGTGGAGCGGGACCATGAATGAAGATGAAACAACCAAAACATTATCGGATAAGGTTATTGATCGAGGAAATATACTATCCTTTCCAAGGCCTATTAAGTTCATGAGGTACATCAATAAGGAATTAGCCTCAAGAAGACCAATGATTAGAAAAGAACTTTGGGACTTATGGAGTTCTCAAGAAAATAAGCCAAAAAATTCAGATAAATTGTCGGAAATAATTGATTCATATAGTGATGTGGTAATGCAAATTAATTTATCCTTAAGGTTTGCAAATAGGGCTTTAGGTCATCGTGTATGGCAAGGAATTGAAAGTTACATGCTTTCTCACCCAATTGTGATAAATGAAAAAAATAATTTTGAAAATTTAAAAATTGCTTTAAAATTTGCATTTGAGGAGGCTTTAGTACTGAAGGTTATTCCTAAATTACGAGGAATTGAGTTGGAAAAAGAAATGTTTAAAAACTGCTTTAATCCAATTAGGGACTTAATAGAAAAAAATGCTAATGGTCTTCTAGAAGACTTTGATTTGGCCATTAATAATCAATACTCTACAACAAATACTTTTGTTTGGGATAGTGCCAGGTACCTTGAAAAAGATTACACATTTTAATGCAAAAAACTGATATTTCAATTCTTGGCACAAATTCACTTCAATCGTCAAAATTTATTTCCCTTATCTATTATCGGGATTTGTTCTTTTCACTAATTGAAAAAGATAACACAACAAATAAGGAAGTTAATACTTTTCAATATTTGATAAAGAAGAAATACTCGTCTTACTTGGAGAAATTTAACGGATTTAATCCATTAGGTGACTTTACAGACGATATTGATGATCTTTTTGATTTTGCTCAACCTTACATAGCAAAAGTCATTCATAATCCTAGGAATAAGATGTTAAAGGAATCAGCTTATATTCAAAAGCATAAAATTAAAAACCTTGAGCCTAAAGTGTTCTCCTGGCTTGCTAATAAGCCTGGATTTACATTAAGAGAAAAGTTGATTAATGTTAAGAAAGTAAAATCATTTGTTAAATTCTTTTCACCTAATACAAAAGAGAATCAAGTCGCATTTGATTTTATAAAAATTATCCACAAATATGAAAAAGCTAAATTGGCAATTATAATCTCAAAACCCGACATCTTTGGTATTAAGGGAAACCGATCTAGGATCGATAAAGTTATTTCATTATATAATTCATTCAATGATTTATTTGATAATATTTCATCCAAAAGAATCACAACTCCAAACAACGTATTGCTAAATGATCGAACCTACTCACCAATATGGCAATCCTATAAGAAATTACTTTCAATAAATCTTTATGATTCATTTGAGATTACTAAAAAAACAATTCAAGATGTAATTCTAGAAATTATAAAATCTGAAATTCAAGTTAAGTATAACTATCAAGTGCTTGATTATCCTAGGAAAGTTTATAACAATACAATCGATAATATATTTATAGAAAATAATCAGGATTTACTAAATTTAGTTACAATTACTCAAGATGATTTAATCACGATTAGTATAAGTAAAATCCAGTACAAAAAGTTTTTCCAGTCAACAAAAAAACTAAAAATCGATATAAGTGTCGATTTATTAAGTGAAGAACAATACGATTTTAATAGAGGTCTATTATTCAAACTGACCATAAGGAACAAAGAAAAGAAGTTCCATTTTGATCAAATTGGAATAGCAAAGTGTTTTGAATACATCACGACGGAAATACCTTCAATATTTAAAAAAATCGAACTGATTCCTCCAAAAGATAGTTTTGTAAGTAAAAAACCATTCGTTTTACTTTCTACCTACGATAATTTTTTGTTTGATGAAAGTGGATTTCGTTTTATTTTTCTTGGTTCTTTTGACGATGTCGTATTAGAAACACCTATAGAACTTCAAATCCTAGACGAAAATTATAGTAATATTTTAGGCATTTCTAATGAAAAGAAGAATCAAAAAGGTTTTTTGAATTATTTTAGAAATCTAATCGATCATGATGATTATTTGATTTATGATTCTAGCGATATTGTGGATGAATTCAACGCTCAAAAAACGAGGAATAATTTTTCTACTTATAGAATTAAAGCCTATCCTGTTTGGAGATCTATTTTAGCTGCAGAAACACTATCTGATTCAAAAATAAAGTATGTTTTTGACCTTTGTGGAGATGAAAGTTATTTAGCTGAAATAGATTACAAAAAAAATCTCTTTGTCCATATAGGGCCAATTGATTACAGTTTGGGTAATCCTTTAATCAGTGAAAAGGAATTATTAATAAAATATCTGAAGCGTTATTTTATGAAATACAGCGTTAAAATTGAAGCCGAAGATGAGGCAATTGAAAAAATCATCAAAAGTGGAAAGTTGAGCAATCTGTTATTTTTAAAGGATACTAAGCGATACTACTTTGCCAAGTCTAGAAGCGAATTAGATCAATTATTCTCAATAACATTTGATCAAGAAATTTTCGACTCCATTAATCAAGAAATAGTCAATCAAGTTAACGAAATTGAGAAATTTTATAACTTTAATCAGACAATCGTTTTGTTACCAAGTTATTTTGACACAAAGCAATTAAATGCTCCCAACATGATACTTAATCACCATTTACAAAAGGGCGCAGAAACTATTAGACTTCGGATAATTCAAAATCAAGTTACATGGTATGAGCGATTACCAAATCTCTCACTCGAAATTATCAAAAATGGAATTTGGGATGTGATTGACTTAACTAAAAACCGGGAAGAAGAGAATATCATCGGAAAAAAGGTTGATATAAATGTCGAAGAAGATTTTGTTTTAAAAAAGGGGAAAACCGAGTTTCATTTACCATTACGAAAATCATTTTTAGGTGAGGCTAACAAAGAGTTTGTTGCAGTTTTAAAACATAGTTCATTTCCCTTAAAGGAAGACATGCAGGTAAATTTAAAACTGGTATATCAGTATGGTGCAGAGAATGCCTATCGACTATTTTTTATACCAAAGCAGAATAATGAAATCTTTAAAGATCTCGAAGTTAGTTGGGAAAATGCCAATTTATTTAATGAAAATAAATCGACAGAGGAACTCATTAATCCAATTATTAATGGTTTCTTTTTGTCGGAAGGTCAAAAGACTTTTTACATGAAAAGGTTAATGGATTTTATTGATAAAATAACATATGTTGTATCACATACCATTCATTCTAATGAAATGATTGACTATATGATTGAAAAAAAAATGTGGAATTACTTTAAATGCAAAACTAAAACTGGGAAAGAATTAAGTATATGTTTTATCAATGAATTTCAAAGAGAAATATTTTTTATAACAAATAGCATTAATCGTCTATCTAACGGTAATTATAAATCTATAGTTGAAGATAAAAAAATTATGGCTTTCATTCCAATTCTTGTCAAATGGATTAAGGGAATTGACAACAATTATGAGAATAGGTTTTTATTACAAAATTTAGAACAATTATTGGCCACTTTAACGTTAGATATCAAATACCTTAATGAAGAATTTTATCGTATTCCCGAGGGTGTTTTTGGAAGATATCTTTCTATGATTTCCTCAAATAGGCAATTAGTCGAATTGGTGTATAGTCATTTGGTGAAAAAGATTAACAGGGAGAAAAGTAAGGACAATGAAAATTCTACTAGAATCTTTCTTCAAGCATTAACATCTGCCAGTGCCATAAATCATAATTTTTTGGTTCAAATGTATGAAATTTCACCACCTTGCGTTTTAGCATTATTTAATTTAGTATTGCAATCAGTTAAGTCATTACAAACTTGTGTTTTCTTAAAATCAAATCGAGAAGCAGCTTTCTATATGAATGACATAATCGAATTGTTGTTTGCGTTTCTATTTTTAAGAGACAAAGTTGCAATGTTTAATTTCAATCCAAATAAGAAAATAAGCAACGAAATAATCGTCTATTTAAAGGAATATTTGCGAAACTATACCCTTATTAAGAAAGAAAATGAGATGTTAGAATCACGTAACGAGAAAATAAAATATAATCGTAATTTACCACAAATTAAGACTAAATTAAGATTCACATTTGAAAAACCAGTAGAGTTTATAAATGTTCCAGATCCAATTTATAGTCTCATTCTTTATTTAAGTGGAGATTCATTTGCAAAGAAGGTGATGATACATGCTGTTGAAGAGTAAAGAAAAATTAAATAAAATCAGGGATTTCTTATTGGATAAAGACTTTCAAAAGAAAATTTTTTTTAGGATTAAATCAAAGGAGTACATTGTACATGCGGTTCTGAAAATTGAAAAAATGATTGAAAATCATCAATCAATCAACATATTGATAAATAATAATTTAATTGAAGACAGTTACACCATTTTAAGAAAATTCCTAGAAACCTATTTTTTTATATCTGTAAATCTAGTTAATCCGAGTATCATTCCAACATACCTTGAACACGAAAAAATGCTTACTCTAAAGGTCGTTGGTGCATCATTAGATGATGTTAAAAAGTACACTTACGGTAAACCTGATGGTTTCCTTGAATATGGATTTGTTCAAGATCTCGTTCAAATGAATAGTCCTGGTTTCAAATTCACAATAAAATCAGTTGCTGATGCGGGCGGACAATATCAATATTATAAATGGTATAAAATATGCTCAAGTTTCGTTCATAACAATTTAAACCAAGTCAAAATGAATAAAGAGTCTTTAAAAGAAAAAATCATAGTTATGATAAATCAACTTGTTGATAATTTGTATAAATTGTTTCTTTCTTAAAGATTAAGTAAGGTTATACTAATAACCTTTTATAAAATTTATAATTTTTATTCTTTATTATTTAATTATCTAAATCAAATTTAGAAATTCATTTATATTAAAATCATTAATTAAAAAGAAGAAAAACGTCAAGGGTTTATTTATATTTAGAATCAAAAAATATTTGTTTTTTTCTTAATTGAAAGGCAAACCAACTAAATCCAGCAGTATTCATTAAATTAAATACAAACCAAATTGCGCTATCACCAAGGTGAACTGCAAAAAGTGGATTGTATAATATCCCTAAAATTGCAATCACAATTAAAACAAAATTCCTAATCTTAGAATCCACAAGCGCATTATTCTTAAAAATCATATATCCAACCAATAAAAGAGCAAAAAAAGTAAAAAATCTTACAAAAAAAGAAAAATCATAACTTGGATTAAAGATTGCTATATAAGTATTAATAAATGCTGTAATTACACTTATCCAAAAACCTATTTTAAGTAAA
>JACCDP010705804.1_pt1 | contig 21919 bp, 23 predicted proteins | sample 7445841 | NCBI WGS metagenome assembly JACCDP01 (sample SAMN15323441, study PRJNA562643) | freshwater metagenome | isolation source: river surface water | place: USA:Blue River Watershed | collected 2017-08-17
AAAAGTTAATTTTATTTATCGGGTTGGGGTTGTCATTGAATACGTTTGCTCAAACGTCATGGACTGAATCAACACAAAGTTTGAATCCGAGTGAGTATAGCACTTATATGGGGGTTGACGAGAATGGATACCCAATCTACAAAAACACCAATTTTTTTAGAAGCACAAGTGCTAGAATAGGGGCAACTATTGTTGGGTTATTTGGTACGGCAATAATAACGCATATTATTGTTGATAGAAGGAAAGATAAGAAACGACAAGAGACGACACAACTACAAGAGAATGTTGAAGTTTAAAATAGATTAAAATAAAATTTGTTTGTAAACTTTTTTATGCGTTAATTCGCATCAATGAAAAAGATAACATTCTTAATCGGGTTCGCAGTTAGCACGTTGGTTGCAAACGCACAAGCATTGGTTGGGGTTAATTCTAAACTAAATAGATTTTCGCTGGGAGTTGATGCAAACGGCATTGGTTACTATGGTTTTGTTTCCTATGGTGAAGTAAAACAAGGTACGCAATCAGCACCTTTTAGATTTGATTATATCGCACCCGAATTGCATCCAAACGCAAAACATTACGATATTGCAAATGTATGTAGCACCGAAAAAAATACGTCCCTTACAATCGGTAAAATACTAAACAATGATGATGATTTGAGGGTTGGGGTTAACATTGGGGTTAACATAAACGAAAAACAATACTTTAACAACTACAACGATAAAGATTTGGGTTCGTTCAGTATCTTGGCAAGTGGTGAAACAAAAAACACTTTGGTTGGGGGTTTTTATTTTAATTACTATATTCTTTGGGCAAACGTAAATGTCAACACCAATAAGGAATTGACGGCAAACTTTGGTTTATTTATCCCTTTGGTTTACGAAAAAAATTGCTTAAAGTAAAAAAATAATTGCCAAAAAGTTTGCACGTAAACTTTATTATTTAGACCTTTACACCATAACCCAATTAAACAAATTAAAATGAAAAAGTTAGTTTTATTATCAGCAGCAGTTTTGGTAGCAGTAGGAACAAGTTTCGCAGGTGACCCAATCAAATTAAAGAAGCACAAAAAAAGAACCCGTTATGTGCAATGCGATGCGTATAAAACGCAGTACGCACCAATCAAACCCGAAAGACATAAGCACCATACTTGCGATGCTTACAACTAAATAAAATAGGTTGAATTGAAAAGGGGACGAAAGTCCCTTTTTTTATTTTATTTAAAATAAATTTGGTTGTAAACTTTTTTTTCTTATTTTTTTAAATAAAAGGGATCCACTTTATTTTTCATTTTAATTAAAATAAATTTTGCGGTAAACTTTTTTATGCATATCTTCGCATCAACAAAAATAAATAGATATGACACAATTTGAACAAGCACTCGCAAGCGCAAGACAAGGTAACCTTCAAACACCTTCGGTTTCCATGGGCAACAACGCAATTGACTACTTTACCTATCAATTGTCAGTACACCACTTTAATCTTAAAATCATGGCAAAGGGCATGACCTTCAAGGGCATCACCTTCACGCAGATTAAAAAGTACTACGGACTCAAAGGAAGGGGCGCAAAGGATTGCCTAACGCAGTTTGAGCAGATTATGAACGACTACAAACAAGGGGTGCTTTAAGCACCCTTTTTTTTGCCCATAGATCTAGGGAAAAAATAATTTCAAATTAATTAAAAACAAATTAGGTTGTAAACTTTTTTATGCTTACCTTTGAATTGTCAATGGGAAACCGAGACGGGCGGGGGTAAGACCACGAAGTAAATCAGAAGCACGTTGTCTTATTTTTTTTTACAAAAAAATTTTAAAAAAAGTTGTCAAAAAATTTGGTTGTAAACTTTTTTTTGCTTTTTTATAAAATAAAAGGGGGTTTATCTTTTTGTTTAACTTTCGGGCAAAATCATTAAACAAAAAAATATTTTCATTTTAATTAAAATAAATTTGGTTGTAAACTTTTTTATGCCGTACTTTGCATCAAGTTAAACAATTAAAAACAATTAAATATGTTCTACATTAACAACAACAACAGCGTTAACGCCTTTATGCTTTTGGAAAAAGCAGGTTTGAATTGGTCAGCAAACAAAGAAGTTTTGCAGACGGCAAGTGGTATCATCACAGATAGCGTTGCTATCGTTCGTGAGGACACGCAAAAAATCTTGGGGGTGCATAAGTCATCTTACGAGGTATTCCAAAACCAACAAATGGCAGAGTTGCTATTTCAGTTGTCGCAGTCAGCAGATTTGCCTATCCACAACGCAGGGTTGTTGAATGGCGGTTCAAAGGTATTCATTCAGTTGAAAACCGATGATTTGGATTTGTCTTATGGCGATAAGGTAAAAGGATACCTTACGGCAGTCAATTCGTTTGACGGCAGTACAAGTCTTGCGTTTGGTCATTCAACCACTACAATCAGTTGCCAAAACACTTTCTTTGGTGCTTATCGTGGGTTGGGTTCAAAGATTAAGCACACGAAGTCAATGATTATCAAAGTTGATGATTTGCTTCGTTCAGCAGAGCAAGTTCGTGCCGAGGAAAAGGCAAACTTTGAAACTATCCAAAAGTTGGCAGAAGTGCCAATGGCGGACAAGTGGGTTGATGAGGTGTTGAAGGGGTTGTTTGCGGTATCTTTGGCGGACGTTAAAGCAGACGCAGACACAATCAGCACACGCAACAAAAACAACATTATGCGTTTTCGTGAAGCGTTGGCACAAGAAACGGCATACAAGGGCAAAACCTTGTGGGGGTTGTTCAGCGGTGTAACGAAGTACACAACGCATATGTTGGGTTCGGACAAGGACGATACCAAAATGTTCGGTTCGGTTGCTCAAAAGGAACGCAAGTTGTTTGAGCAGTTCGCAGAGGTGGTGAAGTAATCATCACCACACGCATAGAAAGGGGGCAAATTTGCTCCCTTTTTTGTTTTATGGGTGTTTTATCGTTTGAGGTATTAAAGTGCCTTAAATCGCCTTAAAATCGTTTCCATGGATCTAGGGCAAAGGGCAAAAAAAACGGCAGTCCCTTTTATTTAAAAAAATAATCAAAAAAAGTTTACAACCAAATATTTGGGCAATTATTTTTAAAAAAAAATTATTTTCAAATTAATCAGTTTGAAATTTGGTTGTAAACAAACTAAATGCTATCTTTGTGTCTCACAATTAAAAACAATTTATATGAACAATTTAACAGCAAAAGAGCAACAAATTATGAACGCTATCAACGATGGCGGTAGTGCAACATTCGCACAGGTAATCGCAGTAGTAAGCGAAAAACAATTAAAGCGTGGTAACCCATTGGCGAACGCAGAGGTAACGAAGTTGGTAAACTACAATTTCCTTTTGAACGCAGTTTACCAAAACGCAGTAAACAACGCACGAGTAAGAGAGGGCAACGAGGCAGATTTTGAGGCAAAGCAAAATTGGCACGAAAAAGTTTACGATACCAACAACGGGTCTATCGTTCGCAATCGTAACAAGGTAGATGATAGATACCTTTCGGGCATCGTGAACAACGCAAAAGTAATCACTTACTTTGTGGACGGCATCGAGGCAACGGCAGAGCAAGTTGAGGTAATCAAGCAGTTCAAACCTAAAACCACAAAGGCGGTCAATCAAGGTCTTGAGAACGATATTATCTTTCGCACTATCAAGGTTGAGGGTATCAAAGAGGTAAGGGCGAACAAGCAAGTACTTACCTACTAAACGAGAGGTAAACGGATAAGAGAGGGGTGCAACAAAGCACCCCTTTTTTTGTGCCTTATTTGCCCGCTATTCGCTTAACTATATACGGGTGGTATATTGATATCATTTAAGATTAAACCCCCTTAAAACGCTTTAAAATGCGAAATAGACCCTGTGGATAACTATTGGTAACAATGTGGATAACTTGGTCAGCAAATATTAGGATATTTGGTCAGTAAGTTATATAAGACCCCCCCCTCTCCAAAAGCCCCCCATATACCCCCCCGCTCCCCGCCAAAAGAGGGGCTCAAACATCCGTGTGAACCTTTTCTTAAAAAAAAATTTCCAGGTATTTTTTTTCCAAAATTTCGGACCCCCTGTATACCCCCTTTTTTACAACACCCATTTCCAAAACATGACCCCCTTTTTATTCTGAAACCGTTTTTCAAAAAAATTTCTGGGGAAAATTTTCATTCAAAAATTCGGCCTTTTAAACGATATCTTAAATTATCGGCTTTTTAAACGATATTTTTAAATTATCGATCATTTGCACGATATTGTTTACAGTAAACTATAAACCATAAACAAACTATTTATATGTAAATCAAAAAACCATGTTCAAATACATCTCAGAAATTCTTTCAAAGCTATCAGTCGGCCAACGTCTGCTTGCCCTTGTATTCTTATTGCTTTCCATCACCTTCATAAGCGTGGGCCCAAAGATCGTGGGTGCGTTTACCCAGGACAATGAGGAGTTAAAATCAAAGATCGACCTTCAACGTACTGAAATTCAATCTCTTACGCAAAGAGTGATGCAGTTAAACGATCAGGTAATCGAAGGCCAGATGTCTTGCACCAATAAATTTGCTCAGAGGGAACAGGAAATTCTTGCCATGATATCTTCACTGGAAACTGAAGCTCAAAAAACCAACGGCAAAATTACCGTTCTGGAAGATAAAAGAAATGAAAACCCTTTCGGTGGGGGTGACTACCAGGAACCTGATGGTGACAACGGAACGGGCGATGACCGCCCAAGGGTATCCATGATGCGAATTTCCGAACCAGTTGTTCAGACAAAGACCATCATCAAGACCGATAATACCAATATGCTTAAGATGATATCAAAAGTTAAGAAGAACGTTAAAGAGCATATACCACAATAAAAACCCCCTTATTGCTAAGAGGGATCGTTATTTTTGCCTACTGATAACTTTCTTTATCCAGTAACTTTCTGTATAATCACATTTAAATCTGTTACCGTTATATTTTGGGTTCCAGTTTCATTGGTTAACCATATTTCAAAAAAATCACCAGTGGAAACTTGAATAACGTCTTGTGTTGCAAACGCCATTGGCGTGGCAGCAACAGCAGCTCTAATAGATACTCTGGATTCGGTTATGATGGTTCCATTTTCGGCCACACCAATTCCTATTGTTGTGTTGTTAGCCGCAGACTGAACGCTACCAACCACAGTAATTATAAATTCAGTTGTTATACTACCCGCATAAGTTAATCTATTAGTAGTTGCGGTAGTCCATTTCGGGGAGTTACCAGCCCCAACAACAGTTGTCCCAGCAGCTTTCAGATAAGTGTTTTGAACTATACCCGTAGTTGCAGTGGCATTGTTCTGCATATAATAATGACCAACGTTACTTGAGTTAGTTATACCAACATTATTAATAAATAAAGCTTTGTTTGAGGTATGATCGTGACCAGCCAAATATGTGCCACCACCCGAAAAATTGCAATATGTTAAAATATAAGCATCCGCTGGTATGGTTGCTGTGGTTGATACGTTGATTCCCGTTTCACCTGATAAAACCACAAATGAACTGTAAATAATTCTAAATCTTCTGGAAATGGTTAAACTTGGTGGTAAAATAAATATGGTATTACCAGTGGTTCCATTAAATAAACATTGGGCGAATCCAACCGTTCCGATGGTTCCATCAAAGGTTAATGAAGCGCTTTCCAAGAAAGCGCAGTCCGTCATGATAACGTTTGCGTAATCTCTTATTACGCCTATTGTATTGCAGTTGGTAAAGTTAACACCAAACCAGTCTATTGCAGATGTTGTAACATTACCAGCTAAGTTTAAAGCCACGTCCGCTTCAATTGTTAAATTCCTGATCGGTAAGGAGTATACTGATGATATCATAGCTTGACCAGTTAAACCAGTTGATAATATCCTACAGTTTTCCGAGGAGCCGCCCAAAAGTGTTGTGTTGTCTCCACACACTAAACGATCACCCTGAAGGTCCACCACACACACAAACATATAAGTTATGTTATCAAGCAAAGTGATAACGCCACCAACTGCTGCGGGTAAATCATCCGCTCTGCTTACGAATACCCAATCAGCGTTTATGCCGATCTCCACTTTTCTACGTAGTGCACTAATCCCATTAGATAAAAAGGTGTTGGTGCTATCATCATAAGTTAAGTTAGATGAAGAGGCGAAAGATCCGTTTTTGTTGTATTGTATCTCCGTTGGATTGCCTGTTGCAGAAGCTGTGGTAATAATCCAGCTTGATCCATCACTTTGGATAGATATGCTTGTGTTTTGCGTAAGGTTTATTGATGCCGAACTTCCATCAATCGTTTGGCTACCTGTTGTTACAATGGTAATAACACCCGTCCCGCTATTCTTTATAATATAAAGTTTATTTGTGATACCAACCGCTGTGGGTAAGGTAATATTAAACGTTCCCGATGTTGCATTTATAATGTAGTCGGTGTCCAGTGCGGTGTATGTTGCGGACACCAGGGTGATTGGGAGATTTGCATCTCCTATGGATTTTAAACTATATGGCATAACTTATGATGGATTTCATTCTATGTACACTCTCATTAAGTTGCATATCCTCTTTCGCCTTCTTGTTGTAATCTCTGGCGATTCCTTTGTTTGTGTCTATGCATTCTTCTGGAGACATTTCATCAAGTTGCTCCAATGTGAAGAATTTCTTACCTGTGTGTTCTTTCTTATCTAATCTAATACTCTCTGTGTCAAATTCGTTTGTGTAGAACACGTTTAATTGTACATCATCCAATTCATATGTTTTTAATTTTTTGAACGATTTTAATTCAACCCCAGCTTCTTCTTTAATTTCTCTTTTTAATGCTGCTTCTGGTGATTCACCTTTTTCAATGTGTCCACCAAGCATTCCGTATTTCCCTGGATTCGTTGTTTCCTCTGGGCTTCTTTTGAATAATAATACTTTATTGTCGATCACAATGAACAACAATGCAATTCTTTTCTTTTCCTTTTGTTCCGCTTCATTCATCATGTTGTAAGACTCTTCTTTTGTCTTTCCCCATTTCTTTCCTTTTCCTGGTGTTCCACAAGATGCTGGTGTTGGCCTGCATGAAGGATACTTTGATCTTTTTTCACCAGCTTGTCTTCCACATGCTTTGCATTTCTTTTTACCGTCCGTATTTCTGCATGTGTTGCAATCAACCCATCCTTTGCTTCCACCACCACCTCTTCTTGAAAACCATCCGTGAAGTCCGCTTTTCTTTTCCTTTGAGAAATCGGTCTTCTTTGCTTCATCAATATCATCGTCAAAATCTGGATCGTAGTCATCAACGCCAACTCTACCCCACTTCTTTTTCTGTATAAAGCTATCCCTACCTACCGCATTTGGTGTCCCGTAAGTTCTTTCTTGACCAGTTTCATCCTTATACATTGAATTCTTTTTAAATTCAGCGTATTCTGGGTCATCAGCTAAATCCTTTGAAAATTGAAATTTTGCGTCCGAATGGGCTTCATTTTGTTGTCCATCCAAATACTCATCCACCCATGCTTGCAATTCGTGAACGTCTGGAGCGTAGTCCTTACCCTTTCTTCTTGTGATTGCGTCATGCGCTTTGTATATGAGTTCCTTTACATCTTCTGGTGCGTCATTAATATCTTCTTCCTTAAGATCCTTCCAGATCTTTCCTCTTCTGCACTGAACAATGGCACCAGATCTGTATGCTGATGGTTTGTCGTATTTTCTTCTCGCTATTCTAAGACAACGGTCCGCTTTCTTTTTCTCCTCGTTAATAACGTCAAAAGACTCAACAACAAGATCATCATTGATCAAGCCCATTACTTCCACAAGTCTATTTAAATCTTTTTGTTCCATCTTAATCGTTTTGGTTTTTTTGTTGCCAATCATATGATACCTTATCATCGGTTATCGGACCACCAGCCGCCCAGGTGTAACAGGTGCGAGCTGAGTGACATTTAAAATGGTGCATCCAGCAATAACCCAATCTACCTTCTTCATCGGAAACTTCACCTGGCATACACTCGTCCATTCTTGGGGAGATATCGAAAGCAACGCAATTACCGCAATTGGATTTCTTTGCAACCTCTGGTTCAGTCTTCCATTTTTTGGCATATCTTTCCCAATACTCCTCGTCATTTAAATTCAATGGGCCGTATTGGATATATTCTGCCTCTATTGATTTATTTCTATTTCTGGTATTCAACTCAAGATCCTGAGTCGCCCTTGGGCAAGCCATTTCAGATTCAGAAAGCAATCTTCTGTTTAATCTCTCTATGAGTTGTTTTTTCTTTTTTAATTCGATTCCCATACTAATATAAATATAATTTTTTCTTTAAAAATTTGAATCTATTATTTCTTTTAATCTTTTCAAATTTTCGTTTAACCCCTGTGGATTTCTGTACATATTTTCTCTGTGTGAGAAGTCTCTGTTTTGCCCTTTGTTTTCAACAAATCCGAACCCTTTATAGAACTGTTTTAACCTTGTTACATTCCCACCGTAGCTGCTTGATGGTGTTAGAGTTATCTTAAACCCATTTTCATCGGCAACCTTAATAAGATCTTCCATAAATTCCGTTCCAAGACCCTTCCCCCTCATTGTATAAGGTACCATGAATCCTGTGAGATATACACGCTTCTCATTACCCTTAATTGTTGGGTAAAGTTCATATCTAACATCTGGATGTCTGGCTCCTAATTGGTCAAAAACGTTCATGTTCTTATAAATACTTAAGATTTCTCGTTTATTTCACCAGATTTCACTAAAAAATAGGCTTTATACACCATTTCATGGTGCGGAAGTTTATGATGATCCTTTGAAAACTTAAATTCATCAATTTTTTGTCTCAATTCATCAATGAATCCTTCAGTGAAGGCTTCGTGGTAAATTTCCTCTGTAATCTCTTCATTTGTCATATTTTAGGGGCTTTTTCTTATATATATCGCCAAAACTAATAAAAAATCCCGCTTTTGGCGGGATTTAGTGACCTTGTGAAGATTATTTTATTTTGCTTTTAACAATTCAATTAATTGTTCCTTTGTCAGTGACTGTAAGAATTCATCTGGATCTTGTTTACTCAAATTCTTTTCACCGCATTCTGGACAGAATTTATGGCTTGATTTTAATTTGGTCTTACATTTAACACACCTGTCAATCAAATCCTTCGCTTGAACTGGTTGTTGGCTGTGTGGCATTATTTGCCATTCATCCGTCCATGTGTAAAACCATTCAAAGTTTCCGTTGGTTGATTTTAACTCCTGGTTGCTTTGGCTTCCTTGTTCAACTGAACCAGTTTCCGTCTTTCTCATGCTGTTGCTAATTTCTGTATTAGCAAAACTGTTTGTGAAGAAGGTGTTGTTGATACCTTTAAAGTCAGTTGTGTTATATGTTATTGGGTTGTTGTATTTGTAGTCTGTGTAAATAATCTCACTCCAACCAAAACCCGATGAACCATTAAAGACGGATCCGTATGCTAAACTTCTCGGCTTTGGTTTTGATTCTTTGTGGAATCTTACCGTAACCTTTCCGTTGTTCTGGATCGCTTCTTTGGTTTCCTTATTATTGTTTACCACATAAGTTTCGTAAAGAAACTTCTTCTCGTCATCCAGGAACCTTTCGAGGAATACCCTTTGACCTGGTTTTAGAATGATACCTGAATCTGAAATGGGTGTGCCATTCATTTCAATCATTGCCATTATTTTTTCTTTTGTGGGATTGTAAAGTTCGATCTCGAACTCTGTTTGGTCTTTCATGTAGACCAACTTTCCGTTTTGACGGAGTCTTTGTTTGTTTACTGTGATGAACGCACTGGGCGCAGGTACAGTATTAATGTACGTGTATAACATTTTCCTTATATTTTTTTTGTATTTGGTGTCCATATCGTTGGCATCAATTCCAACTCAAACGCATCCAGTACGCATGGAACCCAATCACAAGGTCTTCAATAAATATATGTAATTTTAAAAAAGTTTCAAGTATTTATCATTAATAACCTCTTATTATGGAAAAGAATATGTTAAACGAAATCGCTAAGATCCGCAAGATGATGGGACTTAATGAAGGTAGAAACATCAGTGGTGTTTACTATGATACAACAATTATGCACGAGTTAGAAAGCGTTGTTGGTGATTTACATAAGATTGCGCCTTATGTTCTTGAGATTGGCCATAGAGTATATGGTAACATTGATGGTGGCATAAGCGTGTATGAAGAAAGTACATTGACTGGTAAGTTTGATAGTGTTGAGGATTTTTTAAAAGGGATCAGATATGGCGCACAAAAGATTGAAAACGAAAGCACCAACGGTGAGATGGGTTACAACCCAAGCCCACTAGGTGAAGACCTTTCTAACAGAAGCGGTAATTTATACATGGAGATAAATGATTTGATCGATGAGAAATACAAAGATCTTGATTACGAAGATGTTGCCAAAATTCTTGAAAATATTTTAAAGGGTGTTAAAGCTCAAGCTTACAGAGAAAAAAACAACATCGGTCCAGTTACACCAGATGAGGTAAAAAAAAACTGGGCTAGTTTAGAAGAGGCTGATTCAAACGAAACGATCGGTATTGTATCTGACAGAGGTAAATTAATGGCTGGTTATTTTAAGGAAGGCCGTTTGGTATCCCTTGGTGATAGAATTTTATTTGACGTTAACGGAAACTTAGTTAAAATGGGTGGCGGTTACCCAAGCGGTGGTTTCAAAGATAAACCATCTGTTGAAGAACTTGAACAAGATATCTGCAAATCTTATGATGAGATACTCGGCATTCTCAAAAAAGACTCCCCAGTGGAAGTACCATTAAACGAAAGTACATACGAAATAATTAAAACAAGTGTTGAGTGTAAACTCTAAAAACATTTATTTTAATAAAATAGTTCCTAATCTTATTAAATGAAAGTATCCATAGTATCTCAATTTAGGGATGAGGCGAAGTTTTTAAAAGAATGGATTGAGTTTCACCTTATGATTGGTTTTGATAATTTTTATTTAATTAATCATTTAAGTGAAGATAATTACCTTGAGGTTTTACAACCATATATTGACACAGGTATTGTACATTTAACTAACCTATCCGTTGAAACCAATAACGGTAAAAACTCATTTGATAATGAAGTTCTTTTGGTAAACACATCAATACCACTTTTTAATAAACTTATACGAGAATCTGTGACCGACTGGTTTATTTTTTTAAACGTTGATGAGTTTTTATACCCAGTTAATAACGGTAACATAAAAAATGTTATTAATACCTTCCCTTCAAATGTTGGTCAAATAGGCGTTAATTGGAGAATGATGGGTAACTCTGGTTACAGACTAAATGATGGTGAGTTAATAACTGAAAAGTTAACAAAATCAAAAATAAAAGATACTGGCGCTAAATGGGATGATCAAAGACACGTGAAGTGTCTTGTGAGAAAAGATGCTTTTGATATATTAACATCAGTTCATTTTTGTAGATTAAAACCAAATTATCTATATGTTGATTCGAACAACAACCCGAGTAATATTAATGAAAAGGCTTACCATACCGATCTTCAGGTTTTAGATAATATGGTTATTAATCATTATGTGTTCAGGGATTTGGATTACACCGAAGTTAAAATTAATACCTACAAATCATGGGGCAGAGAATTCACTAATGAAAAATCATTTAAGTCTCAGTACAATGATGTTGATAATTTTGAGATACATAAATTTCTCCCAGCTTTAAAAGAAAGGATGGGAATCAAATAAAAAAAGGGGCCTAGGCCCCTTTTTTGTTTATCTTAATTACGAATTAAATCTTTTCAAAGTACCCACCAACAACAAAACTGGTTATACCATTTATTGATTGTTTATCGTTAGTAACGAATTTTTCTGGGTCAACCAAACGAAAATCAACAGATACACGTGTATCTTCAGTTGTGTTAATTTTATTACCGTGCATTAAATTGGCACCGCTAAAAACTAATATCTCACCGTACTTAACATCATATGATCTGTAATCGCCAAGATCCTCAATACTCTCACACCAAATGGTGTTTGTATCATAAGTGTCCGTAAAAGGCATCCAAAAGTTAACTTCATCAACACCGTGATTATAGGTTTTGTCCTTATGCCATTCACCAACACCAAGATTATTTACCAGGTGTGCACGGAATGTTGGAATTTTTTGGTAAATAATTGAATCGTAACCAAATTTCTCAGCAAGGTGTTTTACGAACTCAACATATAAAGGGTAAAACTTTTCTTCGAACTTATTATAATAGGCTTTATGCCATCCAGTTGATTGGTCTTTGTCTCTTGATAATAAGTCGTAATTTTCAAGCTGATGGATTTTCTCCAAGTTATCAACCTCTAAGATTTCTTTGACAACTTCTTTAAACGGATACTTTTGGGTATCGTAGACAATTTTGTAAGGTGTGTTAATGTACATAAAAATTTTATTATTTAAAAGTAAATATGTTTAAAATGTGAAAAAAACCCCGTCCAGTGAGCAATATCATATTTTTATATGAGATTTATTAGAATAAAAAGGGGGTGATTACCCCCCCTTCATTAATTCATAAGCCCTTGCTAATCTAGTCATTCCGATCCCCCCACCGAATCTTGGGAAGAAATTAAATTTTAAAAACTCCTCAAGTTCAGCTTCCACACGGTCTTTGCCGAATAATTCGAACAGTTTCCTAGCGTAACCGCCATCTTCGATGGCGTAGAACATCTCTTTCATCTTTTCCACGTCACAGCTTCTCTCTGCGGAGCCGATTGTTTCTTGTCCATACATAATTACATCCACTTTATTAAAGATACCATTCTGATCATGTTTCATATTCCAGAACGGGTTTGTTCTGATTGGGAAGTGTTGAAGTGAAACGATGTTTCCTTTCTCTTTCCACATTCTTGATTCGTGTTCATCTTCCAGAATTGGAACCCCACCGTATTCTTCACATACGTCTTCGTATTGTACTTCATGCATTGAATCACCGAATCCAAGATGAGCCAATAGGTCACCTTCCAATTTGATTAGGTCTTCCATTGTACCTTTTGATTCAAACTCGAACATCGGGAAGATTAATTCGTGTCTACCAGGGATTGGGTTCTTTTCTTCTCTGTAAGATGTTGAGATGCAGAATACACCTTCCCATTCAGGGTTCATTAATAGTTCATGCTCAAGCCACATTTGTCCAGTTTGTGGTAGTGGCCAGATTTCTCCGCTGTACTCAAACGTTTTAACTGAGTGTGGGTTTTCGCATGCGGCAAGGATTGATAATCTTGATTGTGTTGGTACTTCTTTAAATCCTCTTTGGATGAAGAAGCTTCTCATTTTTTGTACCAGCTCGTGGTAAGTTTCTGTGTTTTTCATTTCTTTTTTGTTTTTTTAGGGCAAAAAAAAACCTCTTCAAAAGGAAGAGGTTTTCATTCACATGATTATATTATTTTTATTTTGTTTTTTTCGATGCATCTGGAATAAATATGGGGAATTTATGTAAAGTTCATGGTATTTATATAAAAATACGAGATTATTATGAAAAAACCTATTTTAAATGAAGAAATTAAAAAGATGCGTAAAATAATGGGTCTTAATGAAAATATATTCAATACCGCTCAAATGGGTGGTGTTACCAATTCTAAAGGAACAGCTGGGTATATTGACAATACGAGTAAAATGGATAAAGAGTACGCTGATTCTATCAGATCTAATGACGATTCAAATGAAAGATATGAATTAGATGGTAAAGAAGTTGATATCGCTGATATGGGTCTTGATGGTAGAATGGATGGTAGTTGGGTTGCGAGTAATTTATTTTGGAAAGGTGAGGATATGGACTTATCTGATGAGGAGTGTGAAAGATTTTCAAAAAAATACCCAGAGTTAATCGAAAAAGCGCTTGAAAGTTACGAAGGCCCAGATGTTTATGAAGCTATTGACCCAGAAGAAAAAATGGTTTCTTTTGATGATTTAATATCACAAGAGGATCAAGCTATGATCGATGCTCATGATGAGGAAGAAGCTAACAAATACGCTTCAAAAAATTACGATGATGTCGAGTCTGGCGCAATCGATGAAGATTGGGGTGGTTCTGATCAAGGATACATGAATAAAACGATCCATGATAGCCTCAACCAACCAACAGAGTTTAGTTTTGGGATGTTTGATGATTTAAAAAGTGCTGCTGGGGAAGCTGTGGATGATTATTGGAGCGATTGGGAAGAATATAAAACTGATAGGGATAGTTTAGTTATGAAAGCTATGAGATTATATCTAAGAAGATATTTTCCAGAATGGTATGAAAATGTGTCAAAAATGTTCTCGTAAATGAAAAAAGAAATATTAACAGAAGAAATAGCTAAGATACGTTCAATGATGGGCTTGAATGAAGACCAATTGGATATGTTTGCTGGTACAGATGATGAAGCGCCTGCTGAGGATTCTCATATAGGTAAAAGGGTTATGGTATACTATAATCTCCATAAAAAAACATTCTCAATTCAATATAAAAGTTTGGTAATAGCACATGCTGATTATGTAAAACTTAAAAATGTTGAATTTAGAGTACGCCAAGGCGGTAAAGAAAAAGTTAGAGCTGAGATGTCAAAGAATGTGCACGCATTCGTTATTGGTGATTTAATTGATTTTAAACCATATCAATCAACAGACATTCCATCACCAAGTAGTTCAAAATCAATAACATACGATCCTTACAAATATGATACCTTTGTTTACAAAGATTCTGAGGAACCCGTTACAAATGCTCGTGAAGTTGAGATGATCAACAAACCTGGTGGTAAAATTTTTCAAATAAATGAAATAGTTTCATTAAACGAAGAGGGTATTTCATACGACCCATCAAAAATTGATGAATTCGTTGCTGAGGCAAAAAAAGATATCCAGATGGGCGTAGCATTGATCGAAAAATTTGGATCAGCTGTGGTTAATTCATCACTTGTTAGCATTTTTGAAAACTTGGAAAAGATGAAAGCCGCCCAAAAAAAAATGGATGAGAGTCAAAAATATCTTGAAAATAAATATAACAAGTTTTATAACATCGTTGAGATGTATGAAGTCGGTGAATATCCAGATAATGTTAGTGAGTTAGATGACCTGGCGAATCAATTGGATAATCACGCTATGACAATTTATCAGTTATCAGATACTTTTGAGGAGCTTATTAATATGACTGAAAAAATCAGTAGGTATAACGAAGAATTATTTAAAACTCAAACAATAAACTAAATTGAGTAATAAAGTTGTAGCATATAATAGTGGCACTGTAACAGCCTATGGTACTAAATACGGTAACAATGAAGTTGGTACGGTCGCTAATAACTATAGGGTGAACACTGGTGGTTTAACTTGGTATAATTCGCCTTCCTACAGCAACGACTATGTAATGATCTCTAATTCGTATGATCTTGGTTTTAGTACACAGGGTAATGCAAAACCTTTATTTTGGGTTGCGACATCTGACGCTGATTTTTTGGCGATAGTAAATAGGTTAAACGACAGACGTGGTATGACTTTATTAGATACAGTTGCAGCTGCTGTAACGTGGGTTAACGATAGTAATAAATATTATTTAATTAATCAACCAAGTAGCGTACCCTCTGCTCAATTTTATTATGATCCAGGTAATGTTTTATCATATACAGGTTCTGGAACAACTTTAAAGAACATAGGTTTAATTGGTGATATAACTGGTACACAAGGAACCTTAAGTGGTGTTGCTTATGACGGTGCGACAGCTGGTGGGGTTTTTAATTTTGATGGTGTGAGTGATACCATAACCTTTGGGCAATATGATTTTGGTAATAACATAACCGTAAATGCTTGGGTTTATCCAAGAACTGAGGCTAGTATTAATAACTTAATGTCCAATTGCGGTGCCAATACAGCCACAAATGGATTTAAAATGTCCTGGAATAACTGGACAACAACAAACTATACGATGAATTTTGAGGCTGGTAACGGTTCTGTTGGTAACACAACATCGACAGCTAGTAATACAGTTTCTGTAAACACATGGCAAATGTTAACGTTTGTTTTTAATAAAACAACACCATCTATAAAATTTTATAAAAATGGTACTGAAATCGCCACTGCCAGTGGTGGTTCGCCAGTTAGTAATATCGGTATGAACAACAGTAACTGGTGGATGGGTGCTATTGGTGGTAATTCTTATCAAATGAACGCCAATATGGGTATATTTAAAATATGGAAATCAAATATAACGGGTGCTGAAATATTAGCGGAATATAACGAAACAAAATCAAGATACGGTCTTTAACGATAAAAACAAAGAGTTTAATTAACATTAAACAATAATAAGATATTTATAGTAGAATTAAAAAAGAAATATAATTAAGATGATAAAAGATGTAGCTTATAATACGGGTGGTACCATATCGGGAACAACTCAGGTTAATGATATCGCAATTGCGACAGATAATAATCCAGACTATACGGAAGGTAGTTGGGTTGGTGGGGTTGATAACAGTGATGGTTATGTTATTGTTAGTGACACAACAAGTGCTAATTTAGTTGGTAGAACAACTGGTGGCGGTACTGGTATCGCACAATCCAACACACCAACGTTTTGGAAATCGGATGGGTTAACTGACCAAGCTTTAATTGATTTGATTAATAAATTACCTGGTTCAGCTGGTAATTACTCAAATGTTACAGCCGCTAGAAACGCTTTAGCATCTTCTTCTTTTGCCATTGTAAATGATTATACTGGCGGTGGTGGATCACCTACAGGATATACAATAACAATAATGCAATCAGGTAATAATGTTGTTGTTAACGGTAGTGGTTCCCTTAATATTGATGGTTTAATATATGTAGGCCAATCTCAAGGTCCTGGTCAGGGTGGTCTTGGAGCTGGTTCGGCTACTTTCATAATTGGTGGTACCACTTATTTTGATCAGTATAGCGGGTCAACAATTAATACGCCAGCTAACTTTGGTTCGGGTGGTGCATCCGCTTCTTCAGGTACAGGTGGTCCTATCGGTGTTATTTTTGATGGTGCACCACCGTATTTAGTGGTTGTCCCAACAGGGTATACATCTGGTCAGTCTATTTCAGGTAGTATGACATTTAACAATACAACAATATCAGCTTTAAATCTAACAGAAGGTACATACAATTATACATGGGGGGCTGGTGCAAATGCGAGTGGAATAAGTATGACAATTGGTGGAACTAGCGGTACATCTGGTACTTCAGGAACTAGCGGATCTGGTGGCGGGGCTGGATGGTTATTCTATAGTGACGAAGGTAATATAAATGCACTTGCTCCAACAGCAGATGGTAATGCTATATTCCTAATAAACGGTTCACCTAAAGTTGAAACATATAACCCAAATAAAACAAATGGTGTCAACGAAATTTATTTCAACTTAAGTGATAGCGCTGGTACTGATTATACAACTCAATTTACCGCATTACAAACTAATGGCGGTACAATAACTATGACACAGGGTGTCAATATCGCAACATATACGAGTGTAATACCAGGTACGTTCTTTGTTGATGGTGCGTCTGGATTCTTCGTAATGCAAACGGGTCCTGCTACACAAACAGTAACAGCAGCTTCACCATTTGTTAGTGGTGTTCCAATAACACTTTCATTCTCATAAAAAAAGGAGCTTTTAAGCTCCTTTTTCATTTTCTTTAATTATCAACTCCCCCAGGACTTCCATTTTCCCGAGTAGCTCTTGAAAATCTATTTGTTCAATACCCATATCACTTTTTGTGGATGTGTATAGTTTTTCTAACAAATCTTTGTATTCTTTTTTAGCGTCTTCTATATCCAACTCACCTTTGGAAGCTTTTTCGTAATATTCTAATTTCACTTCGAAATGGTGATAGGTTAATAACGCAGCACCACCTTTTTCTTTGGCGTTACTAGCAATTGTTTCAGCACCACCCAATCTTGTCTCAGCGAATGATTCAAGTTTTGTTGAGTCATCTTCGGCTAATTCAATAGGATTAGCTCTACCATGTGTTGTTCTTACACTAGACGGTGCAACACCGATAGGGTTAGCTGGTCCGCTTCTAGCAACACCGCTATCCCATTTACGTTTAGTTTTACCAGTAGGGTTTTGTGATTGTGGTGTTGACCCATCTTCATTTAAACCCATCATGGATTTTATACGTGATATTTGTTCGTTAATGTTTTGCATGTGTTATAGGAAAAATCTTTCGTAAGTTGCTTTATATAAATATTGTATTTCATTATTTAATGATAATGTGTCATCACCATAAAATCTAATCATAGCTATTTCATGTGTTGAACCAAATGTTGGCATTGAACTGTCTATGGTTGTACCATTTGCCGTGTAACAACCAATTGTTGCTGTTTCTTGATGTGTACCAACAATAGCGTTACCAACAATAGGTATACCATTTAACGTGAATTCAGCACCGTTAACCCAACATCTTATCCCAATACCAGCGCCAACTTGTTCATAAGAAACAAAAATATGATTCCACACACCAGCATTAAGAATATTACTAATTGAAACTTGAACTTGACTACCGTTTGAGTATGCGTAAACAGTACCATTGTTTATAGTAACACCGCAAGCGATTTGACCACTAGACCAACCTCTTATAAATGCTGGAATTGAAACACCAGCTGTGTTGTCAGCGTTTTTAATCCAAAACTCTATACCCATTGTGCTACTTGTTGATGTTATAGGTGCGACAGTATTAAAATAATTAATACCAATCAATGGTTTTGTGTTAAGGCCCGTAAAAGCGCCTGTTGTGTTAAAGTTAACATTAGGTACGCCAGCTGGACATATAAAAAGAGTGGAGTCGTTGTGGTATGATATATCGTAAAAAGCATTTGACGATCTATCCCAACAATCTATAAAGTATGGGTCTATGACTAATGATGGATTTAAATACGTACCATCCCCATAACCAGAAGGGAATGGAAAACCTGGATGTAATAAATTATGGTATGTCAAATAACCATTACCTGGTCCATGTAACTCGTTTAATAAATTTAAATAAGAATTGTACGTACTTCCAGTTAAAGAAACAGTTGGGAATAATCTTATTAACATATCCCTTAAATCGTTTTGGGTATCAGCAACATAAAATTTAGGATGTCTGTCAACATCTGTTGTTGATGTCATTGTAACAACATATTTGTTAGACCCATCAACAGATGGGTGAATGGTATCTCCAACATAACCAACTGGGTAAGCAAACCCTGGGGGGTCTGGGAATATATCTGCTATTGGTAAATTCTTTTCACTAAATAAGATCATAGCGGTATCACCGTTATTACCCCTTTGTTTATATATTATATAGCTCGGGTATTCGTTTTCGTAATATTGGTTTAGATCCTGATTATAATTGTCATTTACAACGTAATATCTTTTTGATGTGCCTGCCATTGTTGTTTTATTTAATTGTTGTTTTTATTTTCTTCTTCGTGTTTATAATTAAAATAAGTACTTTCTATATCAAAAAATTTATCGTCATCGCTTAAAGCCCTATAACTTGTATAACTTATTAGTAAAACAAACTCAAAAAATAAGGTGTAAATTACTGGGTGCCAATCTAACGGATTTACTTTACCGATAGTAAGGGCTAAAATACCGTATACAAAGCCACATTGGAATATCATCAAAACCAAAAAGGGTATTATGTATAAACGGATAAACTCTTTCATTTTAGTTAATATAATTCGTTAGTTCATATCTACCAGATTCCATTCTATATAAAGATATCTGTAACATCTTTTTAACTGGCATACCATCCTTCATTAATTCAACGCTGTAACTAACGGTTTGACCATAAGCAACATGTTGTGGTGTTATACTTTCAAAGTTAGCAACATAGCCTTTTTGAGCTGCGTATTCTTTAGCCGATTCTAAAGCACCAGCTTGTGTTTCAAAATACGTTTCTTGTTGAAATTTTTTACCCTCACCCATTTCTTCATTTTCATAAACTGGACCTTCTGCACCACCTCTTGTTTCCATGAAAGATTTTTCTTCTTCTCTGATACTTAAATCATCTAAAGCGTCTTTGGTGCCCTCAAAACCTGGAATTTCATCTGTATTTTCTTCTGGTTCTCCGAACATATCATCACAAAGTGATTGGGCGACTGATTTGAAATCAATATCATTTTTACCACTACCCATATTCCAAATATGTTCTAACGCATTTGCAAGATAATCAACCCTATTATCAGAATCAACTCTAGCGTCTTCTTCCATAGCAAGATCCCATCCACCAATTGCAGACTCTTCATTCTTTTCAAAAGTTTCTGGATCTCTATCCTGACTATTAGCAGTTGCGTAATAAATTTTTTCACCTTTTTTGTCTCCGTATTGGTCTTTGAATTTATTAAGGACTTCCGTATTTTCATCAGTCTCTTCTTCTCTCATTGAACCAACTATGTCTGAAGGAGAAAGTTCTTTTATGGCATCTTTACCATAATTAATTTCATAGTCATCATCTTCTGGTGACATATTTGTAACCTTACCACTTGGGCTAGTATGCTTAACACCCATCATTTCTTGCATTCTGGTAAGTTCTTCGTTTAAGGTAATTTTTTTCATAAAAGCTTTTATTATAAATACTTTTATAAACGAAAAAAAGACAGTACTGGTAATTAAAATATTGAGTCGTCCTAGCTGGACTCGAACCAGCGGCCTTCTGCGTATCAGGCAGACGCTCTAACCAACTGAGCTACAGGACGATAAATTAGATTTTGCTCAATAAACTTGTTTGGTTTATCGTTACAAAAACAGGTTTATTGTACCTTCAGAGAGACTCGAACTCCCAACCTTTTCGTTCGTAGCGAAACGCTCTAATCCATTGAGCTATGAAGGCAAATAATAGGTCATTGTTATAATATCTTTCACCCACTTTCTTGGCAGGGTCTCCATCATGGGTTCCGTTAACTGATATCTATTTTATAACCCCTGACGGAACAAACGGGGTAACCTATTTTGGGTGACTGGTGGGTTTCGATCCCACTACCTCTTGAATCACAATCAAGTGCTCTCCCGATTGAGCTACAGACACCATGTATGGTAGCGAGAGGGAATTTCGAAATCCCGACCTTTCGGATATGAGCCGAATGCTCTTCCTCTGAGCTATCTCGCCATTTGGTTGTCCCTTCAGGACTCGAACCTGAATTCTCTGGCTCAAAACCAGATGTGCTGCCATTACACCAAAGGACAATATAGTGGAGCTAATGGGACTCGAACCCACATCCTCTTCCTTGCAAGGGAAGCGCTCAGCCAATTGAGCTATAACCCCATTAATTTTGTCGAAGGTTTATCTGTCTTAGACAATGGTCTAACAGATATTGTTCAACATTTGGTATTTTCCTTAAGAAGTCATACTCATATGAGTAACAGAGTATTTCTTCTCTTGGTGATTCTTGAACACCCCTATATCTAAGATAAAGGTGTAAAGATTCGTGCACAATAACAGCCGCTAGATTGTTTAAGGATTTAGCCCTAGCATCTGTCGATGATATTATTATACTTCCTTTTGTATCTTTAGAACCCTCGTTTGTTGAGTAGTTCCCAGACCAAAAAGTTATTTTATTACAAACTCGTAATACGAGTTTATATGCGGTGGTATCTGTTTGCTTAATAATTACCAAAGCGCTATCAGCTCTTAGATCCCAACCATCCCCAGCTTTATCTATCACAATTTGTGATTTACAAATCGTTGTGGATAAAACCATTACGATCATTAATATTAGTTTCCTCATATTAATAAATAGTGCCAGCAGGTGGACTCGAACCACCGAACTCGAATGAGAGCGGGTTTACAATCCGCTGCAATTGCCGCTATGCGATACTGGCAAGTTAGGGAAGAGGAAGATGGTTCAGTGGACATCCTCTTTTACGATCGGCATTACTTGGGTGAATACCTGCAAACTCCGATCACACCAGTCAGTATTCACTCTCGAACTATTGATGTGATCATTCCCCGATCAAC
>JACCDP010914396.1_pt1 | contig 21915 bp, 14 predicted proteins | sample 7445841 | NCBI WGS metagenome assembly JACCDP01 (sample SAMN15323441, study PRJNA562643) | freshwater metagenome | isolation source: river surface water | place: USA:Blue River Watershed | collected 2017-08-17
AGACATCAAGGTTTCATATTTCAGATATGAAACTTAAGAAAAAGGTCCGAGACGTGTCATTGATTGAGGACGAATGCTTGGCTTGCCTTGGCTTCTTCGCCTATCGAACCGGACGGGTTGAGCGAAAAGACTTAGTCACGGCCTTCGCGCTTGCGACACGTCTCGATGAGCCCAGCAAGGGTAGTCGGGAAGGGTGGTGGAAGTTCAAGTTCGATAACATCCATTTCGCATTCAAGAAGATGGAGGGCTCTGATGTTCGCGGGCGTCTCATGTCCAAGACGGCCAAGGGAGGTGCTGAAAGCGGCGAAGGCGTGCAGAAGAACATTCGAGAAAACGCTTTGAAGTACTTCCTTCATGATTTCTCCCTATGCGTAGAGATGGCAAGGCAAGCACTGGATGCTCCATTACCTCCAAAACTAGATCAGGCTGTCTTTGAAGCATCGGAGGGGGTCCCGGCAGGCAGTTACCTCTCTCCAGGCGATGTCCAAGCGCTCGAGGCTGCTTCCCCTGAGGGTATCCGTAAACTTCGGCAGCACTGGTATCTTGAGCGAGATTCCTCTTTGCCGATCAAGGCCAAGGAAGAATTCGTGAAGAAGTACGGCGAGCTGTTCTGCGAAGCCTGCGGCTTGCGCCCGGTGCCCACCTATGGTCACCCTTTAGTCGATGCGCACCATCGCCTTCCCCTGAGCAAGTACGCTGCTGCAGGAAAGATCGAGACGTCGCCGAAGGATTTCGTGATCCTTTGCCCTACGTGCCATCGCGCGGTCCATAAGCACGAAGATTGTGACGTCTCGGCCGTTAAACATGGACTAGCGAAGCGTGGACTCGTGTTGCGGCGTTAGCCTTAAGCGCTAGTCTGATTGTGAGTTTCTCAATGTATCTCTCAGCGGCTTGATCCGTAATTTGAACTGCAGGTCGTTCGCCGAAGCCTTGCCGTTGTCGCCGCCTTTTCGTTGGAGGGTCACCCCGGCACCGAATGTGATTGTCCCTCGCTTTGTGTATGAAACCTCAATGCCGTCGAATAAATTCAAGATATCCTGCATGGATATAAGTTGGGACGCGGCCTTCCGCCCTATATTTTTTCGCCAATTAGGCAGCGTCCATTGGTGAAGCAGGAGCCAATTTGCTTTAGGCTTCTTGACTTCCCCGGTGAAGGCGGAGGCAAGGAGCTTCCTGCGGTTTTTATTCAAAAAATCCAGCAGGCAGGCCAGCTCCTTTTCTGAGTAGTTTTCGCGGAGTAGCTTCTTTTTCCTTTCCGTGTAATTTCTAAGTATCAAGAGTACTTTTTCGGGCGCATCGAATTCCTCGCGAAATCTCTCGAGGCTACATCTTTTGATTTGGTTAAAGGCGGTGTTGAAATCCTTGCAGCACTTGAGGGATATGAAGGCGTACTCTTTGTCTTCCTCGACGACATGTAGGACGACGTCAGGTTTTTCAATCCCTGCCCGGTGCTTGGCGCTGGTCTTTTCATATGAATACTGGCCAATCTCTTCGGCGATCCACGCGGTCGAATCTTCGTGGGATTGGATGTAACTGGTGAGTATTTTCTCGGCTTCCGTGCCGTTCCTTGCCGCATCCCTATTGAATTGCTCTTCGACGATATCCGAATGCGGGGTGGGCCTACTTTTCCTGTAGCGCTGCATGTATCATCTTTGGGTTAAGTTTGAACTGAAGGTCGTTTGCGGTCTTGGCACCTCCGTCGCCGCCTTTGCGTTGAAGTGTTAATCCAAGGCCTAGTGTGAGGTTGCCGGCCTTGGTGATGGCGGGCGACTCGCTGCAGCAGCAGTCGATCACCTGGCTCATCGGATATAGGTGCCATAATTCACGCTGCCCCACTTTGTTGATCCAGTCGGCGTCTTTGGCTTCATGAAGAAGGAGCCAGTCGGCCTTAAGCACTCCTTTGGCTTTCCCTCGTAGGACGTGCGAGATGATCTGTCGTTGGTATAGCTGGAAGAATCGAAGTAGCTCGTCTTGCGCGGATATGGGAGCCTCATTGAGCATGGTTCGCTCTCCTTGATGGTTTTTCACGACGAATGCCCTGAGGGTTTCCGCCACCCCGTATGACATGCCTAGTTCCTCTACGTATGTCTCGAGGGAGCCTCGGTTTGCTTGGCTGAATGATACCTCCGGCTTGTAGGTCTTCATAGAGATACCCTTCATCGCCAGGATGTCGGACGGGTCATCGTAAATAAGGACGTCTGGTTTCTCCCTATTTCCAGGTTTCTTCGCTTTGAAATTACCGTACCCCTCGGTGTCGCAGCATTCTTCCACGATCCAGACGCAGTCAGGGTCGCGATTATTGATCCGTTCAATAAGTGCCTGCTCAGCGTCCAGGCCACGATGAGCGGCTTCCGACTGGACCGATGAGAGCTTATCGTCGATTTCGAAGGAAAGGCGCTCGGTTAATTTCCTGAATCGGCTCCAGTCGGTGGACTCTGCGAGGACTTTGCGAGGATGGATCTGGATTTGAAGGTGATCTTTAATGGATGTGTCTCCGGCGAACAGGCCTCCACCATATCGTTTTAGCGTTATGCCATGGCCTATCTGTATTTGTCTGGCACCTTGGCTTGATGGATGCACGTCGGTGGTGAAGACGGATTGTAGTAGGTCGCTGGCTGCAACATAGCTCCATCCCTTATCGGCCGGCTTCTTTTTGTCGCGAAATGCGAATAGGTTCACGCGGTCGACCCCGATTTTTTTCCCATTAACAATCACGTCGTCTCCTCTTCCGAGTAGCCCGCGCTCAAGCAGGCTTTTTCTATGACTTCTTAGGTATCGAAAGAGTTTGGCCTGATTTTCCAGGCTGAGATCTCTGAAGTAAGCGTAGCCCTTTTCTAATTCTGCATCATGGCTGTAGTCGCTTTTCTTTGCGTCTTCAGGTTTTATAGTTCCAGTGAAAAGCTTAAGGATTCGAATCATTTCGTCGGGTAGATCCTGATCTTTGCGATAGGAATCGACGGGTTTTCGTTCTACTTGGTTTCCGCCACCGGTCCCGGCGCTGATGACGGCGATGGCTACGGTTACATCAGATCCGTTGAATGAAACCTGCAGGTCGCTTTTCAGGCTACCTTTGACCTTATACGCTCTTTTAACGGTTACGCCGAAGTTTGCAGGAAGCTCGCGATCTATGGTTCTGACGACGCTATCACAGGCGTAGAGAAGGGCAGGGTCTCCAGACTTTAGAAGTGAAAGGAGCTGATCTACCGCGTCGGCACCTCTTTCTGCATTACTTGGGTCCTCTACCATCTAGTGTATTGTTCCTAGATGGCCCCCTCAGTCAACGCCGCTTAGAGCTCTTAGGTTTCGGCAGCCAGTACCGCTGGATCTCGGAGAAAATGGCTTCGACTACGTTCACGACGACGCTGTTTCCGAATTGTTTGTAGCGCTGAAGCAACGGTACGTCACTTGTGCTCACGTTCATCCCATTAAATCCCATCGCTCTTGCGCATTCGGTAGGAGTGAGTTTTCGGACCCGGCCGTCGACGTAGTATGCGCCGGTCTTTGAGGCGGCGCCGCCTCCGTAAGCCGAAAAGGTGATCGCATGTCCGTTCGTCGAGTAGATGCGCTCCCCTTGCCCTCCTTTACCCATGACTCCGATTCTTATGGGTTTGGTCGCCTCCTCGGTCTCATCATTTTTCAGTTTAATATCATCACGGTCTTCGGTGAGTTTTGGCCTGAAGTCGGATCTGGCCAAGGTGATTTTAGCTAAAAGTTCTTCGCCAATTTCGCTCTCCGGCTGGATGTCCTCGTGGAGGTATTTTTTCGGATACTTACGCACGTTCGGCAGGTTCTGTAGGAGATCGATCCATTCTGACCATTTGATTAGGTCGTCCTCAGCTAGATCTCTTCTGACTGCTACGATATAGATGCGCTCTCGTTTGGTCGACGCGCCGAAGTCGCTGGCATTTAGTACCGCGTGGGAGACACGATAACTTACTTTTCCGTTCGTTTCCGCGGCCATCTTCTGCTCCAAACTGTACTTGATGGCCCTGAACGTATTACCGTTGTCGTGACGGGCGAAGTTCTTTACATTTTCGAGGAAAAGCACCTTGGGTTTGTGCTGCTTTGCGATCTTGTAGATCTCGAAAAACAGCGTGCCTCTCGGGTCTTTGAACCCTTCCTGCTTGCCGGATATGCTGAACGCCTGACAAGGGAAGCCGCCGCAAAGCACATCATGCTTGGGGATGGTGTTTATCGTCTCTTCGCTCTCAGTGATCTTGGTGATATCCCCGAACGGCACCTGGCCGAAGTTTATGAAGTAGGCCCTCCGGGCGTACTTGTCCCATTCACTCGTGAACACGCAATTACCTTTGACCTTTTGTCCAGCTAGGCGAAAGCCGCCGATGCCGGCAAATAGGTCAATGAAGGTGAAGTGGGGCTTACGTGGGTCCTTGAATGCTACCTTGGGTTTGGCGAAGGGCTTGGGTACGGTCGACTCGCCTTTCTCCGTCGTAAATGTTGCCCTGTAAAGTTGGGGGTGGCGTGCCTTATGCGTCAGGCGTGCGAGGTCGTCCAAGTCAAAGCCGCCTTCCCAGGGGTAGATGGGTGTCTGTATCGCGCGCTTTTTAGCCATGTAAGTATACTGAACACCTGCACACTATGCATTTCGAGTCAAGTTGATCATCGAGAAGGCGGCCTGTAATGCCTGATATGGTGTTAGGGTAGTGATTACCCGGCCAGTCGCCTCCCCATGCAGGCGGCTTGATCATCCCTGATTCAGTTCTGCCCCTTGTTGTGTTCGATCAGATAAGCTAGCTCCTCGCCTTCTTAATGCTGGCCGTCGGCATCATGTGAAGGCTTTGCGGAGATATGGTCTGCGGGTTGGCGCATTGACGGTCCTTGGCCTAAGTTGACATCGCCCAATTGATGGGGATAAACAATTCTTCTAGTATGTCGTCACAGCCCCCCTCTGCTGCCCTCAAACTTTACTTCCCTGATTCCGGCGGCGGTCCTAATGTGGGCCCTAGTGATGCCGGTGCGGAGCATTTTGCAGGGAACCTCATGGCTCACCTGGCCAGAGAGTGCGCCCAAAATGCTATCGATGCCCGCAAGGGTGATGGACCGATCACGCTCAAGTTCAATCTGGCTCAGGTGAAGGCCAAGGAAATTCCTGAGTTTAAAGGCGGATTGAATGACGCCTGGGATGCGGCCTTTAAATGGTGGGGCGACAAGGGCAGGGCATACCCTAATGTATTCAAGCCGGCCGCGGCAGCAAGATCTCAGGACGTTGTGCCTGTGCTGATTATCTCTGATTCAAACACCAAGGGTTTGGAGGGTATTAGCGATAACAACGACGAGAGTGGCGGATCATGGACGAATCTCGTGAAGTCGACTGGCGTAGCTAATAGCAGCAAGGGAGCCGGTGGCGCGTTCGGCATCGGCAAGATGGCGCCGTTTGCGTGCTCGGCATTAAGAACCGTCTTTTACCAGACACGCTCCAAGGATGGTTGGGGGTTCCAGGGCGTCGTACGTCTCATGACTCATCGCGATGCCAATACTGGGCGTAAACTGCAGGCTTTCGGCATGATTGGCCTTAAGGGCAAAGATCCCGTTGAAAAGTGTGAGATTTCTATTCCCGTGACGTCGAGGGAGATGGTTCCTGCTGCGTTCCGGGACCATCGAGATAAGGGCACGTTCGGAACCGATATCTTCGTGGTAGGTTTTGTCGGTGGAGAAGATTGGAAGCTTCACGTCAAGGCTGCGCTGATCACTAATTTCTTTCCCGCCATTTTTGATGGATACGCTGTTTTTGAGGTAGATGGAGACAAGATCAGTAAAGAAACGATTATTGATGACCTTTCTGCTCTGAAGAAGGTGGCGCTCGGCTCCGGGCTTGATGACCTTGTCCGACAGCTTGAGCATACTTATTGGTATATCAAAGCCCGGGAGGCCTCTGTTGATGGGCCGAAAAGCTGGATTCTGGATAAAGGACTCGAAACTTTTGGCGAGGTTCGCATCGGCATCGTCCAGGCGACCAAGGACCAGATCAAGGTGCACGGCCAATTGCCTGGACGTTGCTTCATGTGCCGTAGCAATCGGATGCGCATCTTCACGAAGCCTTACCAACTTACCTTCCCGTTCGCCGCCTTCATGATCTGTGATCACAAAGACGGGAATGAGTATCTGCGCCGTCTGGAGCCGCCTACCCATACGGCTTGGGAGAAAGACCGCGACAAATCACCACGGCACGAGGTCTTCTCTGAGCTCAATAAGATCTACCAATGGATCAGAGATGAGATTGCAAAGCTCGCGCCTCCGGTCAGCGACGAAGCTTTGACATTGGAGTCAGTAGCAAAAGCCATCAAAGGCCTTAACCTAAAGGAGGAAGACGGCGGGAAGGATGATGGAAATGACGCGGACAGCCTTATTAAGACGGGCGTCAAAAGGTCACCCTTTGTGCGTGTGACATATCGTGACGATTCGATCAAATTACCGAACGAGACGAAGCGCGGCGGTACGATGATCAAGAAGATGAAATCTATCGATGCAGCCTCATCCTTCTTTTACCGAGGCGATTCACGATATGTCGTCAGGATCACGCCCGATAAGGCAGTGACATTTAAAGGTGAAGAAATCCTTCGGATTTCAGCTATTAACTTTAACGGATCTCCCGACGAGATCGCCTTTAAAATCGTCAGTCCAAGGCCTGCTGATGCAAAGGCTATCGAGATGGCCGAATTCACACCTGTGACGCGATCTGCGGATGACAAATACGCATCTGTATATATTCCTGCCGGCCACAAAGGTGATATTGCTTTCGTCATTGAGACCGAAATTGCCCTTCTCAGCTTAACGGCGCAGCTGCTTGCTCCTGCCGTTGCTCCTGTCTTGGCTGGCGTGGACAAGCCTGAGGAGAAAACCGCAAAGCGTAAGACACGTAAATCTAAATAAGTCATGCCAAGCATTCCCTATCCCGTTCTGTGTCCGATCGGACTCTTTGATGAAGAAGAGCCTGGACGTATTGTTGGGTTTAACCCTGAACTTTATGGCGTCATCGATTTAGACGGGATTCCGAGCGAATCCGCGCGAATCTTTAACTTCACGATCACTTTCAAGAACGACCGTCTTGCCGGGTATATTCGGACCAAGAAGGCGAAGATGTCACTGATCATTGAAGCCAAGACTAGCCTTGTCCGGCATGCGATCGAACTCGAACTCGGCGAGGCTGAATTCTCAAAAGGACAATTCACGCATGGTCCCGTTGATCTCGACGAACTAGGGATCGCGCTCCCTGCCGAGGCTACGGTCTATATCGCCAGTACTGACAAGATTCCCAAGTACGTCCTCCCCGGCGCCCCCGCTTCCATGGGCATTAATGACGGCATCGATCTGCCTAAGGGTGCCATCTTGGGGTATTCTATGGTGCTGCCGCTGTTGCCGCGCTTGGAGAAGGCTTCGTCAATCATCGAGATCAAGCTTAAGGAGGATCTCGCTGCTTCAGCCTCCCCGCTCATCCAATACACGGAGTCGGACAAGATCCGCGTATTCCTTGACCCTAGGTCTTATGGCGTATTCGGTAATTTAAAAGACAATGATTCCGCAGGTCCGATCTTAACCTACTCGTTGGTTATGCCGGCGTTGATCCAGGCAGTCACCGTCGTGATGGCTGACAAGGGGGAGCATTTTGATGAAGCTGTCGCTTCGCGTCACTGGTTCCTGAGTTTGGAAGCAGCGATTGATGGTCTGCGGGAAAAAGGAGACGTCCACAATCAATCTATTCCTTACGAAGTGGCCCACCTGATAATGAAAGATCATCTGAATCTCTCTGGTGCTCTTATTAACATTCCCGCCACCACCCAATCTAACGGCGAATGAAAATCCTCTCCAAGCAAGGCCATAGCGAGGCCTCTCTTCACCTGATTGAACGATGTAAGGAGCTAAGCGCTCAGAAAGACAAAGATCAGGATAAGCTCGCGTTGGTCTCCAGCGATTCATTGTGCTCCGTGGTCGGTTCTCAAACGGCTTGGTGGAGGGACGCTTCTCCGGTGGTCAAATCTCAGGATGTTGACGTGACCCGTTTGTCTGCGCTCCGGCTTGTCGAAGACGACAAGAACCTGAGCGACTTCCGAGCCTCTTTGGTTCTTTATGAGGTTTTGGGCGGTTTGCCTCCCGCAGCAGCAGTCGACTGGACTCTCTGGGCGGGATTGGCTTTTGGTTCCTGCTCCGAGTATATGAAAGCCCGCTGGCATGTCCCGGCACCGGTTGCTGCCGATCTAGATGATGCTTCATTGATTCCGGATATCTTAAATGAAGGCGACCAGGAAGATGAGGTTGAGAGTAAGCCTAAGAAGCCTCGTGATCCCGTTAGCCGAGCTCGTGGTATTCTTCTTCAACGCTGGATCGGTCGTGGTGCTGGTACTACGGCGCTTACACGTCATGGAGTTGGCCGTTTGTGGTGGATTGCCAGAGTTGCTGAGATGGCATCAAGAGAGCAGCAGGCTGGGGGCAAGACCATGACTCATTATCTTCGTATCCTTTTCGCGGACCAGAACATCCAGTGGAGTATTGTTCTTCGTCGCTACGGTGCCATGTCGAGATTGGTGAGCGTTTTACTCGATAAGATTGCATCTGATTATCTTGATCAATCCGGCCCCGAAGACCGACCTTATCGTTTAACTAAAGGAAGGTCTATCAATGAGGTTAAAGCATTCACCAAGTTGCTAAATACCTCAGCTGGCGGATCTCTATATGATCTAAAAGACTACAGTGACATGGCTCACGACGTGGTGCATTTTCAGGAAATGGCCCGAAGCAGTTGATTGTAAATTCTACTTTTCAAATTTAACCCCCTAGGTTCTAGCTATGCGCTAAATTGGCCCACTCATTGTTAAGTAGGACAATTTAGCTTTCTATCTAAGTTTTTACCTGGACACATTGCCGTGACTCCGGTTAATGTTAGGGTTGAAAACTGTACATTCGTTCACTACTCTTGTTTTATGGCTAAAGCCCCTTTCACTTGTATCGACCTCTTCGCTGGTTGTGGCGGCCTTTCGACTGGCCTGCACATCGCCGGCTTTAAGACCTTGTTATATTCAGAACTGAATAAGGACGCCAGCGCGACCTTCCATGCTAATCACCCGGATACCGCTGCTGAAGGGGACGTCCATAAGCTTACGGCCAAGAACGGCGAATTGCTGAAGTCTTACCTCGGGAAGTGGAAGGCTAATGGAATTGAAACTATCGATTTGGTATGTGGCGGCCCTCCTTGTCAGGGCTATTCTGGGATTGGCCATCGCCGTACTTTCAAGCTCGATAAGGAGGAGATCCCTTCGAACCACTTGTTTGAGCAAATGGTCAAGGTCGTGGAGCTTGTTCAGCCCAAGATTTTCCTTTTTGAAAACGTAGCTGGCCTGCTCTCGGCTCGTTGGACTCCGGAAGGATCTAAGGGCGAGATTTTCCGTGACGTGATCGGAAAGAGAATTGGTTTTGGTAAGCTCAAGAACTACGATATCCGTTGGGAATTGGTACATGCCAAGGACTACGGCGTACCTCAGAACCGGCCTCGCGTGCTCATCGTAGGTATCAATACTGACTACCTCGAGTCGCCATCCGAAGAGCCGGCAGAGCTTGATCCGAAATCGGTCATAGCTGCGACGGCGGTGAAACAGGGGTGGTTGCCTGAGGCTACTAATAACGCTCCGAATTTGGAAGATCTTCTCTCCGACCTTGCTGGCGGGATGGGGCGCAAGGACGGCGTTGACAGTCACTATTGGAAAGACCCCGAGACACCTATTCAGAAATGGCTGCGTAGGAAGGATGGGAAAATGCTTAGAAAAGGTGACGTGCTTACTGAACAGGAGTACTCTAATCATAAGCCAAAAGTCGTCGAGAAATTCGAGTATATGCTTAAGCATGGTGAAATTCACCCTGACCATAAGACCAAGAAGTTCGCCCAGCGTGTATTGCCGAAACGGTGGGAGAAGGGCGGTCCGTCGATCACAGCTACCTCGCTGGCAGACGATTATGTACATTTTTCAGAACCTCGTACGCTGACGGTTCGCGAATGGGCGCGTCTACAGACCTTTCCTGATTGGTATATCTTCAAAGGCCCCAGGACGACCGGTGGGCGTCGTCGTGCCGGCGACCCCTCTAAGGGTGATTGGAGCCGCGACGTACCCCGTTATACCCAGATCGGTAATGCGGTACCTGTTTTGCTGGCAAAGGCCTTAGGGCAGCACTTTATTAAGCTTCTCAAGAATGAACATAAGGCCGCTAACGGAAAGGGAAGCGCTAAACCTCGTCGCGTTAAATAATACCGGCAACGAGTCTGCTTTCCTTTTCGTAACCGCCACCGGTCTGGGCAAGGGCATCATGGATGCCACGGAGCCCGTACGTAGGTATTTTTCAGAGCGAGGCTTTCACCGATACGACGATCAGGCTAAGGGGCCTGATTCGAAGGTCATCAAGCCATGTCAGATTGTGCTGAATGGCTCGATGGTATCGACCAAGGTTTCTCTCTACAGGCCCATAACGAAGAAGGGCGATCCTCGTCTCTGGATTTACGGGCTAACTGAGCACACAAACGCAGATGACGTTTTGGCGCTGGTTTTGAAGTCAGGGAAACTATTTGTCTTCAATCTGACGCAGCTTGAGCCAGTCACTGGCATGGTCGCTGAGTCGAGCTTCCTGGATTGTGTCGTTGGCAAGGTTGGTGGTGCCGCCGAAGAACTGGTTCGTCGCCTCCGGGAAATCGCCAAGAAGGATATCATGGGGGCCGTTGATGCGGATACTGCCGTAGGCAGAGCCGTGGAAACAGCTCTTGGAATTGATATCAATTCAAGCAAGAGCCCTGATTTCCATGGTATTGAGTTGAAGGCGCATCGTCAGGGGCGAGCGGCTGATCGGTCCGGGCTTTTCGCTCAGGTTCCAGATTGGGAGCTAAGCCCTCACAAGAGCTTCAGCACCATCTTGGATCGCTTCGGCTACGAAAGGGAAGGGGTGCGTAAACTCTACTGCACCGTGTCGGGTAAGTCGCCCAACTCTCAGGGCCTTATTCTTTCCGTTAAGGATGGTCGTCTGCAGGAGTCGTTCAGAGACGTCGCCAAGGGCAGGGATGAGCCAGTGTGCTTGTGGTCGCTGGATCGCCTCCATGGGCGACTCCTGAGCAAGCACCCCGAGACCTTCTGGCTTGAGGTCAAGCCTACCCGAAATGCCGGCCGGGAGGCCTTCCGGATTACCAGTGCGGTGCATACCTCTCGCCCATCCACCTTCCACTTTGACGCCATGCTCGAATCCGGTGACGTCACCGTTGACCACATGATCAAGCGAGGTTCTCGCGGAGTTCAGGAGAAAGGGCCTCAGTTTAAGGTAGAAGACAAAAAACGTCCCCAACTATTCCTCGGAGAGCAGCGAGAATATAAGTTTAGTTAGTATTCAGCCCTTCCTCTTTTTCTTTCGTGGCTTGTATTCCTTCTGGACTTCGTGGGCAAAAACGAGGGTCTCGTCCATCTCCTTGGGGGAGATGATTACGGGCCAGTAGAAGGGCTTGCCGTGATCAGAGTCACCCCAGCCTTGTTCCTTGAGGCCGCTCTGTTTGACCAGGATAATACCCGGAGCGTGGGTCGCTGACTCGCGCATGCGTTCTAGGTCGGTAGAAGCGGTTTCCGGAGCGTCACTGTAGATGTTTCCTCGCTTGTATTTGCTGAGGTTACGCGTGGCGTCCCAGAGTCCAAGGGCGAGGATCCAAACTTTGCCATTCTGTTCCGGATCCTTGGATTTGTTGCTCATCATGGATAGCGCCTCCCTGGTGTGGTCCCAAACGAAAAGTTCCGCATCCTTGGCCATCTCGAGGGTTGGCTCGATAGCCTTCAGGATCTTGATCGCGTCTTTTAGGTCTACCAAGAAGGGCTTGGTGTGGTCTTTTGTCGCGTTCGGATGATTCGAGAGGAGGTCGTCTACTCTCTTCACTGCCGGCTTGAGGTCTTCGTTGTTGGCGAGATCGAATCCGACCGGGAGCTCGCGGGAGTGAGACTTGTAGGTGGACAACTCAGAAAGCATGACCTTGTTCGGGCTGCAGGGAATGACTTCGCCGTCTTCATCCTTTGTGACGCAAACGATAGGCGCTGCAGGATCCAGTTCCAGACGCGTGCGGAGGCTTTCGTCGAACTTGTGGATCTTCACGAGGGCGTCGCGGGTCTTGGCGCCGGTGTAAAGACGTGTGAAGACTAGGTCATCTTTGTCGCGGTAGCCCATGATGCGCATGTGCTGCAAGACGGTGTCTTGTTGGAACTTCTCCGGTTCGCGTCCGTAATAGAAGCCGATGAGATTTGGGATGGTCAGGCCACGGTCGAGGACGTTGGCGCCGATGAATACCGTCATCAGGTTGCTCAGGGTAAGTTCACCGGTGTGGGGGTTCAGTAGGGCTTCCGTGTCTTTATCCGAATTAACGACGATCGGCTGAACGAAGCCTGCTCGGATCCATGCCTTGGCGGAAAAGACTACCGTGTCTTTGGGCGGTATCGCGAAGTTCTGTTTTGCCGTGTCGGCTGCGATCATCGCGTAAGCTTCTTCAAGGAGAATGTCTGCTTCTGGTGAGCCATTCTTCACCCAGTCGTTGAGCGTGTCTAAAATCTTTCGGACTAGTTTCTCTTGCCACTCGTGGGCTATCTTGCCGATCTGTGTGTGGATCAGGAAACTATATTTCTTCCGGGCTTCGCCCCGCTTTTCTTGGGTGAGCTGCAGTATGCTGGATCCCACGATGAAGCTGCAGATGGAATCTCTGAGCGCTTTGGAGTTCTTGGACGTCATCACCTCGGCGACTTTGAGTCTGCCGTGGTTCTTCTCGCTCCCAACGGCGATAAGCTCTCCATCGCTGACGTGCCTAAGGGTGTAGTACGACGAATGCTTTTCATTTGAGATATCACCGAAGAAATACTCTGAACCGACATAACCTTCGCCTGTTGGTACGAGCGAAGTGAAGATCGGGCGCATGGGCTTGAAGCGTTTATCGGGGGTCTTGATCTCTACCGGCTGGAGGTAGAGGCAGTAGGGGGTCGCAGTGACCTGCAGGAATGAACTGTCGGTTCGGATGTCACGAACATCGTTGATCTGGGAAGGGATTGTCGTCGGTATGCCGTTCTTGAACGAGACGCTGACGTTATCGGCTTCATCGTCGATGATGAGTAGTCGCTTCTGCTTAAGTTCGCCGTCCAACGTGTTGTTGAATAGGTTTAGCAGGTGGTCCAGGTTGGTCTTTTCCTTCTTCACGACTAGCACGATTTTCTGACTGGCCTGATAAGGCGTCAGCCCGTTGTCCTTTACGTCCATGATGTCCGCCGCAAAAAGCTGGTCCTTGGCGACAAACTCACCGAAGTCACGATTGACACGCTTGAGCGTCTGGAGCGCCAGCGGGACGTTGTTCTTCGTAAGAATGATCACGACGTCGTAACTGTTATCGAAGGCCAGCGCCATGATGCCTTCGAATGTGCGCGTCTTACCGGACTGAATCTTGCCCAGCAGCATGGCGGGCCTGCGAGTGTCGGCGGTGTTGGCCAGAAGCTGGCCGACGGTCTTGGTGATGCAGTCAGTGTGTTCCGGCCCGTAATTCTGGCTGACCTTGAAGCGAGGGAAGAACGTACCGTCGAGCCTGGGCTGGGTGAATGGGATGGTGGTCATGATGTTATTTTTGTAGGCCAATCAGGTTGTTGATGGAGTCGGTGAAGAGTTGTTGGTAGTTGAAGCGTAGGTCACGATTGAAATGCATGAGCTCGTTCCTACGTTCGCGGATATTGGAGATAATCTTGCTCACTGTTTCGGGGTTTCCGTGCAAGGAGAGCTCTTTGAAGAGTTTTTTGTAGATCGTCTCGAAATGATTGAGTTCCAGCTTCTTCAGGCTGGTGAATTTATGCTTCTTATTTCGTTTCAGATATTCTTTCGCTTTCTTGCGGAGAGCGTTTTCGACGGCCTTGTCCTTTTGATCGTTGATATGCTTGAGGATATCCTCCGCGTACTCCGTCAGCATTTCCATGAAGACCGGGGCCATTTCCTCTCCGAAGCTGCCGCCGATGGTGTCATCGATGATGTGGCTGGCTATTCCGGATTTCTCGATCTGCTTACGCAGTTGCGCCTCGATGATGCCTAGTTGGTAGTACGGGAAGAGGTGATGGGTGGTTAGGTAGGCGTCGATCTCCTCTTTGTTGAGGGCGCCGATGACATGACCATTGCCGTCGGTGATAGCCATGACTCCCGTGATCTTGTAGTAATGGTCTGTGAGCTGCTCCTCGGCGGAGGCATATGTGATGTGGGACTGCATCGCCATCGTGTCCCTGAGTTCGACCTTATCGCCTTTCTTGCCTAGTCCTATGGCGTACGATTTCCAGGTAATGATGCCCGTAATCTTTTTGAACACAGGTTTCTGATGTTTGTCGTAGTCGGTTTCATCTATCACTAGGACTAGGCCTCTGCTCCCTGATTCAAGGAGTTTGCCGTAGCCTCCGTCGGTTCTTTCATCCCTTGGGGTCAATACGGTCGGAGCTAAGGTTGCGTTTGGGAGTTCGTTGATTCTGCCGGTGATAAGCTCGTGAGCGGCTCCGATTGACGTTTTGACGTATGCCGATGTCGGCTGTGTGTGCGTCTTTGTGAAGCGAAAACTCTTGGCTGCCATGCACGCCTGGATTTCAGCTGCGGTCTTTCCGTCGAGGGGTGGTATGGTTGCTAGGCCGAGCTTCTTCAGGTCTCTGCATACGACTTTTTTGACGTCGGCAGTAAGCCTGTTGATCTGAATGCTGCTTGAGTAATAACCGAGCAGGTCCGCCTTTGATATCTCGATGGGCTTGCCTATGGATTTAAGCTCTTCAGCGATTCGAGCCAGGTTTGGATTCGTTTCAGGCGCCGCAGTTTCGCCGTACTTAATGTCTAAAATCTTTGCTTGGGTGAACGCCTTTTTCTCGATCAAGGTCTTTCCTGAGATCGGAGGGATCGTCGTTAATCCGAGGTTGTTCAATTCACGAATGATAAGGTATTTTGCGTCATCCGTGAGTTTGGTGATCTTAATCGGTTCCGAGAAGTAACCTGCCAGCTGTTCTTTGGTGATTTTCTCTGTTGATCCTGAATTTTTAAGCCTCTCGGCTAACTCAATGAAAGCCTGGGATGGCTTATTCTTAAGGTATCGGTTTGCCATAAAGTTACATTATTTGGCGCAGTGCTGCTTCGGCTGGTATGCCTCCATTGATCAGTTTATGCACAGCCCGGTGGCAGCAGGGGCAGAGCATGGCGAAGTCCTCGGGCTTGGTTGCGCGGACGCCGCGCGAAAGCGGGATGCGGTGGTGTGCCTCGATCAGGTCTAGGCCTCGGTAGTCGTCTTCCGGCACGCATGCGCAGGCTTCGCAGGTAAGCTTTCCGGTCTTGGAGCGCTTGCGGGCAAGATCCTTGGCCAATCTGGCCGCATTCCCGTCACGCTCAGTTCTAAGGTGCGTCCGGAGGACTTTGCCCCCTTCGGTATACTCTAGGTCCTGAGGGGCTTCATCTCCGCCTGGTCGGCTGCCGGAGGGCAGGGGGGCATCGATGAACTTAAGCAGGATGGGGAGAAGATCCTCTTTCTTGGTGACTTCCCGGAAGAGTAGGTTGTCTCCTTTGCCGATACGGAAGGCGTTCTGCCCCTTTCGGATGGCTCGCCATTCCACGCCCAGCTTGTGTAGGCCCTCCTTGATTAGGCTCGCTCGGGTATAACGTTGTCCAGCCCTTCGGTGATACCCCTGGGTGATGACCCCCCAGGCGTGAAGGTGCCGATTCTCTGATTCTAGGAAGATCACGTCGCCCAAGCTGGCCTCGTGGGCCATGCGCCAGACCTGAGCCCCGAAAAGGGCGCCATAAGGAGGGAACAGGGAGGTGGCCTTGCCGGCTCTACGGGAGCCCTCCAACGTCAGGGGGAGGGGGTCAAAGTCGGCCGGCGAGAAGCTGTACCCTTCGTTGCCGAGCTGGACCTCCGGCGAGGGGCAAAGCGCGTTGGCATCCGGCCAGGCCTTGGCCAGCCAGTACTTTCGCCCGACGGTCGATGAAGGGGGGTGCTTCATGGTCTTCTGTTTTCTACTCCTCCGACTTTCGGAGTCCACCGGTAAAAACATAAATCCATAAGAATCATATTGATCGGACTTCAGCCAGGGAGATCCTTGCTGGATGCCCCCCAAGACCAGCGAATCGATCGATATCACGCCGGACCCTTCCATGATGGAGGATATCGGATCAGCCTCTTACACTCTTTACCAGGCAATCAACGAGTTGCTTGCCAACACCTTCGACGCCAGGACCAAGGACGGCAAAGACGAGCCTGTCCCGATCCGGGTCGACATTGATATTAAGCCCGGAAAGTCCGTCCAGATCTCTGACACCGCGAGCGGCATGACAAAGGAGATCCTGATGAAAGCCCTGACCTTGGGCTTTAAGATGGACCGGATTCAAGGTGAGCGCTCTCGAAAGGGAATGTACGGCCTCGGCATGAAGACTGCGGCTGCCAGCCTTGGTAGGGTCTGGGAGATTTGGACCAGGCACGCGGATTCCAAGATGGATTTTTATGCGCGATTCGACCTTGAGGAGTTCAAGACACGCTGGTCAAGAAGTCAGAAAGATTTGTGGAAAATTGACTTAGTTTCTCTGGATCGCACATCAGCTTCACCTCTAGGCAATCGTAAGACAGGGACAGTTATTTTGATCACCCAAGTCCGTGATGAAAATCCAGACGTGGGTGTTGTCGAAGGGCACATCGGGGCGTCTTACCGGGTAGAAGTAAAAAAATTCAAGGACTCGATCTATCTGAATAATCGCAAGATCGATGTCGCAGACCCAATAATTGTTGCAGGAACGCGTGTTGATTTGGACTTCGAGGTCTCTGTCCGCGGAAAGAAGCACAGGGTGAAGGGGTGGTGGGGGCGTTTGCCTAAGTACAATAATGACGGCGAATACGGCTTTGACCTTTATCGGCAAGGCCAGCTGATTTCTAGCAACCTTAAGGAGCCGCTGTTTCCTGCGCACAATACCGTATCCAATCTTTATGCGACGCTAGAGCTCCCGTTCATTAAGGCGAATTACCATAAGAAGGGCTTTGATTATGGTTCCGAAGAATGGAAGGCACTAGTTGAGACGATGAGGGATCAAATAATGCCTGGAATTCTAAAGGTAGTTAGGCAATGGAAGGCCAAAGATTTAAAGGATACGCAGCAGGGTGGGGGGGCGCTCGGTGGAGCGCGTGTAGCCGTGGGGACCGGCCCGACTTCAGTCACGCCTCCCGCCAAGCCAGGTGAAGCCACTGTTACTACTCCTCCAAAGGGGCAGGCTCCGCTAAGCACACCAAGTCCAGTCTCGATCGCTCAAGGTGACTTGGATTGGAAGACTATCCAATTCAATCAGCTCCCTCCTTTTCTCCTGACTTTCGAGCTCATACCGATGAACTCTGTGGTCACGCCTTGGTCCTATGTGGCTCCGGCCAGCGACCGTACCTTGCTCGTGAAGATCAACGTGGACTCTAATCTTTATAAGAAGTCCAAGGACTCGAACTCCTTCGCCATGTTCGCCGTAGCCGACTGCGTATGTCAGTATCTGATCGAGGTCTGCAAACAGGATCCGAAGCAGGTGCGTACTTTACGTAACGACTGGCTTAACCGTGCTGCGAATTCGAAGTTCAGCGACATCGTGAAGCAAACTCTCAACAAATGAAAATTAATTACGCTAAATTGTCTGGTTTTATCGCCGATCACGTCGAGGACTTCAAGAAATCCGGTCTAACTTTGGACCAATACTGCGCACTCAACAACGAATGCGACTTCGCGATCATGGACGCTTGCTTGCACTTGGCCCAGCTATCTCCCTTGCAGATTGATAAGATCGGTAAAGCTCAGGTGCCTCCTTCATGCTGGTATGCTTTCGTTCAGATATCTGACACGAGCGATGCCGCGTTCGATGAGGCCATCCGCATTGTGTCCAGCCACTCTTCGGGCGTGAACGAGGAGCCTTTAGTCGTAAAACTTCGTAGGGTCATGGATGACGGAAAGGCTGATTTCCCGGATGGAAAGGATCTCCGTATTGCCGGTCCTGCGGGGCTCAGGTTCAGCGCACTGGATGCCGAGGAGGCATCTGTTTTCAGGAATATGGCGGCGTATCTAAATAAGAATGGTTTCCTTTCGCAGAAGCAGGTCAATTTCATCAAGCGCCTTATCTTGAAGATCAAAGCGAAGAAAGTTTCAGGATCGACGAGCATCGAGAAAGCAGCGTTAGAGCGCCTCTACGATTGGGCAGAATAACGACGATGTTTGAAGATCTGCGGTTGGAGCCCCGCTATCATGGCCATCAGTTAGGAGAGCGTTTGATCCGGCCCTTGATGCATAGGTCCTATGCCGTCGATGCGCTTTCTTCATTTTTCAGCCTCAGCGGCCTGAAGGCTATATCGGTAGGATTAGACCGACTGCATGAGCGTAAAGGCGTCTTCCGGATGGTAATGTCCCTTCAAGACGCGAAGGGCAGTCCCTTCGTGAAGGTCTTACGTGATGCGGATCAGATTCAGCCACTCGTCGAGGAGATTGCCACCTTGATCAAATCAGAAGCACTAACAGTGAGTGAGGCCCTGGCCCGTAAAAGCCTAGCAACTCTTGGATGGATGCTCCGTGATGGTCTATTGCAGGTAAAGGTGGCTGCCATGAAGGCGGTGGATGGAGGCGAATCTAAGCGAGGAATTTTTCACCAAAAAGCTTTCGTCTTCTGGGGGGCCGGCGGACGAGATGGCGACGCAGTATCAGCCGAAGGAAGTATGAACTTCACCGAGAACGGAATGGAGTGGAATAGCGAAAGCCTTCTTGTTTTCAAAAGCGGAGAGTCACGAAAGCATTTTGATTCTACGGTGGCATACTTTGAGCAGGTATGGCGCGATCAAGATCCCGAGCTGATCGTCAGAGATCTCAGTAAGGATATCGCTGATGAGATCGCACAGGTTCTGATATCACTCGACTCGCCGCAATATAAGGATCCTGTTCCGGATATCGTGAATCTGTTGAGGGAGTCGCCAGAATTCGCCAGATTCAATAGCTCCAAGGTTGCCTTGTTTCCGCACCAGGAAAGAGCGCTCTGTGACGCATTGTCCAGGACTCCGGTACGCGTCATGTTTTCTGATGACGTGGGATTGGGTAAGACGATTGAAGCTGGTGCCGCTCTTAGTTTCGGTCTGCGGCACTTGGTCTGGAGCAAGGTCGTGCTGATGGTTCCGGCTGGCCTAGCCAAGCAATGGGTCGGTGAACTGTACGACAAGTTCGGCATCAAGGCCAAGCGCCTTGATAGCGATGCGAAGGCTTTTGTTGATGGGGAAGGCCAGGGCTGCGGGGATCCCAGGCAGCCCTGGGGCCCCGGTGTGTTCATTGTCTCTGCCCAGTTAGTGTCGCGCTCTCCTGTTTACAGGCAGATTTTCGTCAGGGAAATGCAGTCCGCCGATTGTCTCATGGTTGACGAAGCCCACTCGGCGAGACGGCGAATTGATATTTCAGGAAAGATCATCGAGACGCTGATCTTTAAGCTTCTCTCGGAGGTTTCCCGATCGGTTCCGAATCTTATGCTATTGACTGCTACTCCGATGCAATCGCAGCAGGAAGAATTGGTCGCTTTGCTCGAGCAGCTAGGAGTTCCTGATCGCTGGAGGCAGCGTGATTTCTTTGAGGCTTATCATGATCTCTTGCGCAAGAATGAGTACGATGCGGAAGACGCTGTCATTCTCGAGACGGGCGCTGACGCCACCCGTTTGATCGATCGGCGCAGGCCCGTAGTTGATCCATACTCTCTGTTTGGTGACCCCGCTCGCTTCCGATCCGCTGTCGTGGGTTCCGCGGTGACATCGTCGATCATCATCAGGAATACGCGTAATGCCTTGAAGCGTATCGGTTATGCTTTCCCTAAGCGTGACGTCCGGACGAGCGAAATCATCCTTTGCGACCCGTCGCAGAGGGTCTACAAATCCATAGAAAGATACCTAAGGGATGATTTCGGCATAACTGAGGAGGTGATCTTCGGTGGCGAGAACGCGATGGGTTTCCTTTATACTACCTACTTCCAGAGAATTGTTTCATCCTTTAATTCCGCGCACTCTACTCTTTCTAAGCGTAAAGATAAGCTAAGTGAGTGGCTTGCGACTGACTTCAGAAATGCAACACCCTTTGAGGTAGACTACGAAGGCACTGGTGCGACCGAACTGACTCGAAGGGAACTAAGCGAAAATGAGCTTAAGCAGGCACGCATCGCCTGCAATCGTGAGCTAACGAGCATAGAGCCTATCGTGCAAGGCTTAGCCAAATTCGCAGGCCCTAACGCCGCTCAGGATCCTAAGTTAAAAAGACTCACGACCCTTGTTGCTGAATTGATCTCAAGTAATGATTCCTTCCTGATTTTTTCGAGATATACCGATACGACGGAGGCTGTGGTCGGCTTGCTGACCCCTCTCTTTGATTCGTCAGGCTTAGGTTTCGCCTACTATTCGGGATCCGACTGCTGGATTAACCATGGCGGATATCGGCGCCCTTCTAATAAGGAAGAAGTCGTATCGTCTCTCCGCTCTGGAGCCGTGAAGGCCGTAATCTGTACAGACGCCGCGTCCGAAGGCCTCAACCTGCAGGCTGCCTGCCACCTTATTAATGTCGATGTTCCGTGGAATCCGGCGAGACTGGAGCAGCGTTTTGGCCGTATCGACCGTCTGGGCCAGAAGGCAAAGACGGTCACCTTTTACAATCTTTGGTACCCCGGTTCGATCGAGGAGCGTATGTACGGCGTGATCTTGGAAAAGGGGGCTGATATCGGTTTCAGTGTAGGGGTGATGTCCGATACGGTAGGATCGGCAATCCGCGCTCAACTGGCATCCAGGAACTCCGCTGCAGGGCTCGATGTTGAGACTTCACTTGCTGAGGTTCAGGCTCTCCAGGACAGGTTAAATTTGAAGGCTATCGAGGAGACATGCGCAGGTAAGATTGAAAATGACTCTGTGTCCTCCCGGTTCAGGGAATCTCTAATTCGGACGGGGTCGTTTCTGCCTTCACTCCGACTACACTCCAGAATACTGCATGATCCCCTCGGGGCCAAGTACACCTCGGATTTGACGGAGCCCTCGGCAAACCCGATCACTATATATAGCTTACCATTCGAGTCACTTCGGGCCGCCCCTGTTTCTGCGGGTAGCGCTGAGCTTTTGCTTGTCGAGTCGGCCGGAAGACCCGTTTGCTTAATTCATAAATCGGGGGAAGGCTCTCGAGTTCTTGGCCCCATGGAAACAGTGAGTTGCCTGGAGTCGGTTGTTTCAGGTCAGCCCTTCGTGACGTCGGGTCAGCCTGATTTTCTTGGCGACGTTGTAGATTGTGAGACCTTGCAGGGGCTTTTATCGCTGAAGTTTCCTGGAAGAATTGATTCAAAGGCGTTAGACTTCCACGCCGTTCTTGGCTTTACCCCGGCAGCTAGTGAAAACTTAGGTGCGGAACTGAAGATTCGACACATAGGCTATGTCGCCTAGGGGCTGGTAAACTTAGACGCACTCTTCGGGCAAATCGGTGATGAGCGTGTGTGGCTCGCCGTGGTAAGAAAGTGTCAGCTGATTCTTCGTGCGCGTGATGGCGACAAAGAGGAGGGTGCGCTCGTTGCTCAGCTTGCTTAGGGGCTTAGGGCGGGCGTCCAGCTGGGCGTCACTGTTGAGTCCAGGGATAAAGACGTGCGGGAAGTCGAGGCCCTTGGCGCTGTGGTAAGTCATGACAAACACGGTCTTGCGCTTTTCGCTCTCGGCCAGATCACCGCTGCTATTGCCGAAGTAACGTAGCGGTACCTTAGCCTTGGTGAAGAAATCGTTGAAATCTTCGTAGTTGCCCAGATGCATCGCCTTGCGAGGAGGGACCGCCCCGGCACCCTTGAGTTTGGCCACGCAATCGGCGAAGTCCTGGATCTGGGTGTGCTTGGGGAACAGCACAGCGG